>AP72_2010_repI_A001DRAFT_1000216_pt1 | contig 12893 bp, 16 predicted proteins | sample AmaPasrepliIA001_FD_9535 | JGI IMG/M metagenome (IMG submission 9535)
TCGAGAGGCGGGTTTGGTGGTACGGGTGAAAGCTTTGGTGGTGGAGGCGGTGGATGAAACGCATCAAAACTGATGTCAGGCCCAATTGGCAGAAGACGGTCGAATCCCAAGGGATGGTCTATCATACTGCCAAAGGTGTCCCTTATTGGGACGAATCAGCCTATTATGAGTTCTCGGCCAAACAAGTTGATGACATGGAAGCTGCTACCAACGAGCTGCATAAGATCAGCCTAGAGGCCGTCCAACATGTTATCGATGAGAAAAGGTATGCTGAGCTTCATATTCCCAAGGCGGCCATTCCTCTCATCGAGTATTCTTGGAACAATGAAACTCCAGCCATCTATGGTCGATTCGACCTCGCCTACAATGGCGACTCCCCGCCCAAGATGCTGGAATACAATGCTGATACCCCAACCGCTTTGCTAGAAGCTTCGGTCATCCAATGGTATTGGTTGCAAGACAAGTTCGGGAAAAAGGGAGACCAATTCAATTCCATCCATGAAAGGCTCATCGCCAAGTGGAAGGAACTAATTGACTACCTCAAGCCCGGCTCACTGTTCCTAACCTACATGGATTCCTGGGAAGACTATATGACGGTCTCCTACATGCAGGATGTAGCCAGTCAGGCAGGTCTCAACGCCAAATCCATTCCTATCAAGGAAATTGGGTGGGACAGCAAAGACAAGTGCTTCGTTAGTGAACAACTGTACACTATGAAGAATATCTTCAAGCTGTATCCCTGGGAGTGGTTGTTGAAGGATGAATTTGGTCAGCATCTCCCGGAAACCCTGGAGACCACCTACTTCATCGAACCGCCCTGGAAGATGATCCTTTCCAACAAGGGAATCCTCCCTATTCTGTGGGAGCTGAATCCTAAGCACCCTAATCTGCTCCCGGCTTACTTTGAAGCTGATAAGTTGCCGTGGCATGTCAAGAAGCCCTTTTATTCCCGTGAAGGCGCCAATATCTCCATTGTGACCGAAACGGAAACTGTGGAGTCTAGTAGCGGCAAATATGGTGAAGAAGGCTATATCTATCAGGACGTTGCCCTCCTCCCCAAGTTCGATGGAAACCATCCGGTCATTGGAAGTTGGGTAATTGACGGAGAATCGGCTGGAATTGGCATTCGAGAATCAACTTCTTTGATTACCAATAACCTGGGCCGTTTTATCCCCCATATTCTCAAATAATTGACTTGACACCTAATAATATCCTATAGATATTAGGTGTCAAAGTGAACTTCTCTAAATTATATCGAAAATATGCTGTAGACGTAATGTTGCCTCCTGCTCCAAAGAAAAGGGTGCAAATGCCATCATTTGTGCCTCCTAAAGCCCCAGATACAAAGGCTATTGAGCAGGCTCAGCTAAAGAATGTCGAAGAAATTGAGAAAGCCAAGGGAGGAGGCGAGGAAGCCAAGGCCCTTAGAAACGCTCATATTGATGAGATGTTGCAGGCTTTAGAAAATTGGGGTGAAGAAACTATGGCTGCCAAAGATCCTATTCTTCCACCTCCACCAGAGGAGAAGATACAGTCTATTAGACCCGCCGCTCCTGCTGCTCCCAACGTTCCAGAGCTAACAGAAGAAGAAGTAGAAAAACTTCCGAACTTTTCGAAGTACGATCCAGAAGCGACAGCACGTCATTTAAGACATCTCGAAAATCTTCGTTTGCTTCAAGAAAACAGTCTTTACTATCATCAACCAGCCCCGCCTTCCCAGAGTAATATTGAGGGAGGAGAGTTTGAGGATGAGGAAGATCCAGATGAGGTTGAGACTCCTGCTCCTGGTGGGGACCGCCCAACTGTTGCTTCTTTTCACAAACTTTATTTGAAGTACGCCGCAGATACGATACCTGAATTCTTCGGAAGAACTTTTGATCAAGAGCAGTTTGGCCCTACTGGTATTGAAGAGCATCTTGACACTATACCAGTCCCACGAAAAGAAGATGAAGAGACTATGGATACTCTGCCGCCTCTTCCTCAAGATGAAGAAATTCTTCAAATGAATTGGAAGCAGCTTCCTGCTCCAACTATTTATCAGCCTACTGAAGATGAAATGCAGAAGTGGGATGAATGGTATGCTACTAGAAAGAAAGCTCCGACCTCCTCTGGCTCTAAGGAAAAGAAGGCTGAGAGCCTCTTGGCTCTTTGTAATCACTATTACAAGTTAGCAACCAAACTCTAATTATAGATTAGGTAAGTCATGATTTATGTTATTGGGCCTGGTTATAAGGTTCCTGAAGGGACTGTTGTAATCAACACCACCTCTCGCTCTGATAATTGGAGCCGTGGGCTTAGTCCGTTCTTTGCGGGACCCGTAGACCTCTACGGTGGGTTCAAATCTCACAATGTAGAGAACGCTTGGCAGTTTGCCAAAGTATACGAGTACTATCTTGAAGATGATGGTTCGGTAGGTGAACGATACTTCAAATGGGCTCAAGACGGCTGGAATGACACCCGAGCCCATCGATACCCAATGGGAAGGGATGCAAAACCACTTTACTCATTTTGGGATGGCGAGAAGCTATCTTACGTAGAAGCTCGCAAGAAAATCTACATTCCACTGTATTCCAAAGCAGTTCAGCAAACTTCTGCATTTATGCAATTGAAAAAGATGCACGAGGCGGGCGGAGACCTTTACCTGTGGGATTTCGATGGTTACAATCACAAAGCTCTGGACTTATCTTTCGATCAGGTCATCAATGATCCGAATCGAAAAATGGGCCATTCTTTTGTTCTAGCTATGCTTCTTGAAGGTTATCTAACATGATTACCATTGATGAGGAGATTCAACATCTTCTTCATTTTCTTTCACATCAGATCGATTATACGGTCGCTATTGGCACGCTCAGCATAAGTTCTGTCTGTGCCAATGATGAGTGTTGGGTAGTTAGCTGGCAGGAACAAGATGGTGACCTCATTCTTGAGTGTCAAAAAGATTTCGTTTGCCTATTCGATGCGGCCCAATACTTCGTAGAGAAGCGACGCTATATGTGTGTCGGGGCCGACTTTGACCGTCTAAGAGAAAGTGAAATTGATGAGTAGTGTATTGCTAGGAACCGCTGTGGGCGATGCTTTGGGCGTACCGTTTGAGACTAAACTTCCGAACTATGAACCGCTACTCCAATGGGATGGTAAGTCCTTTTTAGGAAGCGAACATCATGGTCTCAAGCCCGGTCAGTACTCTGACGACACTCAGATGAGCCTCATGGTGGCCGAGTCTCTGGTCAAGAATCATGGATTCAATCCAGATGATTTGGCAGAAAGATATGTGGAGTGGATTGTTTCCGGGCGAGCTAGAGGTTATGGAAAGACCACGTTGATGGCTATCCATAATTTGGTTTCTGGCAAGCATTGGAGTGAATCCGGTATCGCTGGTTCTTATGGAAATGGAACCGCCATGCGAGCCGCTCCCTTTGGAGTTTATTTTCGCAATGACCTCAATTCGCTGGTCAATATTGTCAAGATTGATAGCGCCATCACTCACGCTTCTGAAGAGGCCGAAGCTGGAGCCATTGCTATTGCAATGACATCCGCCCTCGCTGTGCTGGGTGATAATGAGGATTTGCTGGAACGATTGTGGTCAATTCTCCCCGATTCCAAACTTAAGAGTATTGTTTATAGTTTGGATTCGTTGGTCAATTCTCCCTACATTCAGCCTGCTCAAGCCCTCCGAGTCATCGGAACCAAGAGCAATGTCAAGGAAACGGTACCAGCCGCCCTATATTGCTATCTGAAGTTCGATAACTATCATGAAGCAGTAGAAACAGCCATTCGAGCTGGTGGTGATACAGATACTACCGCTGCTATCGTGGGTGCTTTGTTTGGCGCCAAATTGGGCTCCAAAGCCATTGATAAGTCTTTTCATGCAGTGGAAGACTACGATAAGCTGATTGAACTAGACAGCAAACTTTACAATCGCTCTGGCGAGGATTTCCTTCCTGCGAGGACAAATGCCTAAGAAGGCTAGTAAATTCCCGCCTAAGAAGCCTGACAATTCTCATATTGTCAAGGTCAACCCTAAGCATGATTGGTCTCCTTTTCAAAAGGATATCTTCCGAGATATCTCCAAAGGAGAAGGTCATACGGTGGTGATTGCTCGTGCGGGAAGTGGTAAGACCTCTACCATTGTAGAGGGGTTTCGTTATCTACCACGTGGTAAAAAGACGTTGATGGTAGCTTTCAATAAGTCCATTGCGGATGAATTGAAGCAACGCGCCCCTTCCTATGTGGATGTAATGACACTACATTCACTAGGATTCCGAGCCATCAAACAGTCTTTTGGTAGCGATGTGGTTCTAGAGAACGACAAATGCATGATGCTGGCCACCGAGTTGGTGGGTGAGGATTATGATTTGTTTGAACTCAAGATTAGTCTTTGTAAGTGTGTTTCCTTATGCAAGGGGTTCTTGGTCGATACTCCGGCCAAAGTGGAAGACCTCATCGACAAATTCGGATTAGAAATATTCGATTTGACTAGAGAAGAATACATCAAATTCGTTCTTAAGCTTTTAGCAATGTGCAAAGCTAAGAAGCAAGTAATTGATTTTGATGATATGATTTGGTTTCCATTCGTCTACCGATTGAACGTTGGAAAATTCGATACTGTCTTTGTGGATGAGGCTCAAGACCTGAATCAGGCGCAGATTGCCATGGTGTTTTCGGCCTGCAAGATAGATGGACGAATTATTGCTGTAGGCGACCCAGCTCAGAGCATTTATCAATTCCGAGGTGCTGACTCGGAAGCAATTCCAAACTTTATCAACAAGCTCAAAGCCAAACAGCTTCCACTATCGGTCACCTACCGTTGCCCCAAGCGCGTGGTAACCATCGCCAGGGAAATTGTACCTGACATTACAGCGCCTCCCAGCGCCCCAGAGGGTACCATCCACGAGGTGCTAGCTGACGAACTTCTTAAATTGGTTAGGGCGGGAGATTTCGTCCTCTCCAGAACCAATGCCCCGTTGGTCAAATACTGCATGGCTTTGCTCAAAGCCGGCATTCCAGCCAACATTCAAGGTCGTGATGTAGGCGCTAACCTCTTGTATTTCATCAAGAAATCCAAAGCCAAGACTATTGTATCATTTACTAAATACGTAAATGAATGGAGAGAACAAGAAGTTAAAAGGCTTCTAGCTGAAAAGAAAAGCACAGATGTAGCTATCGATAAAGCGGAATGTTTATTGAATCTTTGTGAAGGAACCTTAACTATTAAGGATCTCAAAGAATCCATAGAGAAACTATTTAGCGATGTTGATGACTCTTCTAAAGTTGTATTTTCAACAACACATAAAGCCAAAGGTTTGGAGCGCGATCGTGTCTTCGTTCTCGCCAACACCTACCGAAAAGGATCGGGAATCCAAGAAGAAGACAACCTCTGGTACGTCGCAGTAACCCGCGCCAAGAAGGAACTATTTCTGGTCAGAAAGCCTAGTAAATGGGCTCAGTATGACGACCCTCAAAACCTGAAGGTGAAAGAATGAGATACGTAAAACAGAAGCATAAGTATGGTTGTGGTGTAGCTAGTTTGGCCATGGCAGCCGGCATTGGTTATGACCGTGCCCTTAAGCTTATTGACCCGAATAGGGAAAAGGGGGCGCAATTTTCTGGAACTCACCTTGAGCAGGTTCTTGCCGCTCTTCAGAAGATGGGGTTCGGGTACAAAATTCATTTTGACCCCACTAACTTGGGCACCATTAAAAACAATGCCTACATTTCCTTTTCGCAACGCTGCGGTTGCCGACATGCCGTAACTTGGGATGCCAAAAACAAAAAGATTCTAGATCCTGATTTTGGTAAGCCAGATCATACTGGGAAAATCATAACATTTTCCCGACAATACATTAGGAAGAACGCCAATTATATCGTGGAGATTATCCCGCAATAATCTAGCATTTAGTGGAGATGATCCGCTACAAAATGCTTGCCAGAGATGTCAATTCTCAGCCAACACAATATAGAACTTGGATAGTTGAAGGAACCCCGGATTTTGAAGCCCTGCACTATAAAGGTCCAAAATCTGGTCCGCTTCCTTTTGTGGATGTGACGGCCTACGCTATCCAGGATGATAACGTTATTGCGGATTTCAATCTCCCTTTACCACAGATTTGGTTCGACCCAGATCATATTACTGAACAGTTTGATTATCCAACTCATAAGGTTCTGCCTGAGCAGATTAGCGATACACACCTAGCCATACTAGACGGATACATCTACCTGTTTGGTGGTAAGGTTAGCGATAAGATTTGGCGTGCCTCTGTCAACAATCCAGCCGATTTCGTTGATACCGGAGCAAGACTTCCTACTAAATTGTATGCTGGCCAACTAGCCATTATCCAAGGTCGCATTTATATATTTGGTGGAAATAGCGGTAACTTTGAGTTCGATGAGGGTTTGGGAGCGGTTGATACCATCTTCTCGGCATCTGTTGATGATCCATTGACTTGGACCAACCACGGCTCTCTGCTACCTCGCAAATTAATGAATTCCACATTGGGGATGTTTGATGAAAGCATCTACTTGTTTGGTGGGCAAGAAATCAATGACGCTTCGGATGTCATTTTCAAATCTACTGTTGGAGATCCTCTTACCTGGATTGACTCGGGCGGTAGACTTCCTTCCAAGTTTTACGGATCTAGCTTGCTAGAAGTGGATGGCGTTCTCTACCTATTTGGTGGTCAAGACTTCCCAGACGCCCCGATCAATACCATTCATAAAGCTCTGACATCCAGCCCGCTTGATTGGATAGCATGGGCTACTTTGCCTTATGAGATGAGTTTCGCCCAGGCTTTTACTTTTGGGGCGGCTGTAGATGGTTATGCCGACAATCCCGATGGATATGCTTATTTGATTGGGCAAGGTCCAGGAGCCCCATATGTTGACACTCGTATTCTCAGGGCGCCTTTAAGTAGCTTATCTCAGTGGTTAGATGTAACTACTGCGGTGCCAGCTGGAATAACACACAGTCAAATCGCTTCGGTGGTGGATAGACTGTGGCTTTATGGTGGGGATGGACAGAGTGCTATTTTTGCTAGCTGGCAAGACCTCAAGTATGATTTTTATGATCCTAAAGTAGTGCTCTATGGAACAGCTACTAGAAGAGTTCTTAACAACACTAGTAATAGTATAAATCCATTTAGAGCATTCGGCTTCCCATGGTGGAAAACTGATTTTCGTTTCAATGCCACTCAGATTATTGAGGGCATGGCCACTTGTAGCGCCTCTTGGCAAGCACAATTTGCAGCGGCAGGTGAGATTGATGGTTCCTCCACAGTCACACTTCAGACCTCAAATATAGTAGTACATCTACACGCCGAATGTGATGGCTACTCTGTTGCTACCGGAACTCTGGGTAATTATAATCCACCGCATGCCACTATTCATGGCACCAGCAGCGTAACCGCTGATCTGCAACAAATGAGATTGTGGGCAATCAATTATTATACTCCAGGCACTTTGTATCAACTTGATCTTAATACCCTTGCCATTATAAGCTCGACACCAATGCCTGCTGGTACTGGCCGAACTATAGACATGGCACAACTAGATGGTTATCTTTGGATCTTAACGCAATCTCCTGCCCATATTGTTCAGGTGAATCCGTCTACCGGAGCCATTGTAAGCAGCACCGCACTAGCAAATGGTGGAGTTTTCCGCCTCAATAGCGACGGAAAGCGTTACTTGTATGCTTCCGTCAATACTTCAACAGTATCGGCTTATAAATTTGATACCCAGACACTTACTTATACACAACCGTATACCATCACTGGTACGCCTTCAACTTACGGTGTGGTGGTAGACCCTGGAACTGGAAAGTTGTTTCAAGCAGACGGTGCCTATTATGCACCATCTCCTCCAAATCCAATCAACACTCCGGGTGGCCAAGTCTGGCGTATTAGCCCTAATTTCGCTTCTATTACCCCAATTAGTATTTATGACAATACTAACTATTACCTCCAGTCCTTCACTATGCTGGCAGCAGCAGGATCTATTTGGGCCTCTTGTGACAATAGCATCTTCACTCCGGGCGTTGAAAATAATGCAGTCAAAAGAATCGATCCGGTCACTGAAACAGTTACGGCCACTATACCGGCAACGTCAGCCATTGGATTTACTTTCAATATCACTGATTTGAAATACAATGCCAAGTATAATTTGGTGTATGTGGCCTATGACTATTATGGTTATCCTTATACTCGTATCGATCAAATTGACGCGGGCACTAACGCCATTACAAATGTCACAGCAACTCAGCCCGAAGGATATTCTGTAGTTTCAATAGCCACTTATGGAGATGCTCTTTACACTGGTGAAGATTACTCTGGTCATGTCACATATTATGCTTTGCCAGGTAATACGGTATCAGCGCAACAAGTTATTGATGTTGGTGGTATTACCATGGTGTACCTCACCTTCTAAATTTTACAAAAAGCTAGGGGCTTGACTTCCCTTGCTTCATGATTAGGCTTACCGTATGAAAGACCACGACTCTCCCGAGGCTGTGAAAGCACGAGCCGAGCAAGAAAATCCTATTGTCATGTACCTAGTTGTCCACGAGACATTGGGTATGAGCACGGGTAAAACTGCTGCTCAATGCGCTCATGCATCTCAAATGTTGACGCTCAAGTACTTTACTGTCAAAGAAGCCTCTTCCAAAATGCAGAAGCATATGTCTAAGCCAGACTTAGCTCCAGCCGAGAAGGAAGAAACAATGGCTGTATATAAGTCAATTCAGCCTTATATTTCTATTATGGGTGAATGGCTCAATTCTTCTTTCCGTAAAGTTGTGCTCAAGGCCGATGATAAGGAATGGGCTAAGCTCAAGGAAGAGTTTAAAGACCAATACATGGTCTTGGTGGTGGATGCTGGTTTGACAGAAATTGCAGCCGGTAGTGAGACTGTTATAGGTCTGTGGCCAATGCGTAAAAGCCAGAGGCCCAAAACTGTTACTCGTCTCCAGGTTCTTAAATGAATGGATTGGAAGTTAGAAAGACTCAGAATAGAGGATTAGGGGTTTTCGCCACCCAAAACTTTAGGCTGGGCGACCTAATCGAATGTGCTCGTGTTTTGGTTGTTCCAAGAAACGAGATTCTGATCAGTCTTTCTAATTCCGTCATGAGGAACTATGTTTTTATGTGGGGAGAACGTTTAGGCGTTCCTACAGGTTACGGCCCATTTTACAATCATTCATACCAACCAAATGCACATCATGTGAAGCATTTGGATCTGGGTCAGATTGAATACATCGCTATCAAAAATATCCTTGCAGGAGAAGAGATTACCATCAATTATGGTGGTTCCCCAGATTGCACTGACTCAATGTGGTTTGATGTTCAAAACTTATGAAAAAGCCATTTACCTTAAAAGAAGTAAAACCGGGTATCTTCCTATTAGAATTTAGAGACGAATATGATATGTGCATGTACTTCTTGCGCTATCAGGAATTCTACGAATCTTCTTCGCCTCGTTATCGAGGAAAATCCTTTGAAATCCTCGACTTCATGAAATGGTATTCCAAGAAGTACGGCAAAGGCGCTTTTACCTATGCTGTCGATTGGGCCGGATTCAATTTCCCAGGAGATACCATCGAGAAGGTCTGGAAGTTAGGCATCAATGATCGTAACTTGTACGACTATGAAATGCGTGAAGTCTCTCGCGAGTGTCAGCGCAGAACGGGTGGTAAGTTCTACATTATCGGTGTGACCAAAGGAAACGGAGCGCTCCACCACGAGATAGCTCACGGAATGTTCTATCTCAATCCTCAGTACAAGAAGGAAATGACCGCTCTGGTCAAAGCCCTTCCTCCCAATCTGAGAAAAGCTTTCAATACTTATCTCAAGGAAGTTGGATATACACCCAAGGTATACGTGGATGAAATTCAGGCCAACATGGCTACCGCCGAAAACTTGCGTAATACTAAACTAGAGTATAAGGCGGCTGAGGAGCTAATCAAATTGCAACCTGAATTTCAGGCAGTCTTCAAGAAGTATTTCAAAGGTAAGAAATGAGCGATGATTTTTCGATACGGGAGTATCTTATCAACAACGGACTGACGGACCAAGAAGGTGAATTGATTACTGGGCCGGGATTGGAAAATCCTGATTGGGGTATTTTGGTTTGTGGTCAACCTGAAACTATTTTGCGTCTTTGTACTTTAGTCTATTTCTTTGAGCGAGAGGGTATGCTAGACAATCTCAAAATTGCAATCCGAAGAGTAGACGAAAATCGAAAACTCGATGAGAACGGATCGTGGTTTGATATTGATATCGATCAAATTGAAAGACGTTTCGATTCGTTTAATTGGGACGTGGTATTAGATACCATTGATTTTCTAGAAAAGCATATGGCTCCTAGTAACATTTCATATTTAGCTGGCCAGCTTTTCAGCGAAAACTAATGTCTAAATCGCAACTTAGACGGGAACGCAAGCGCAGAAGACATAAACAAAAGAAGACCAATACCAAACTCAAAAAGAGATTATTCGGTCACTTGTTTATGGCGCCGTGTTATTACTGTAAAAAAGTCTTTTTGGTGGATATACTTACGGTCGAGCATCTAACGCCTCTGTGTTTAGGTGGAACCAACGACCCAAGTAATATTGCCTTGGCATGCCTGACGTGTAACCAAGAAAAAGGTAAGGAATCTTGGGTTCTTAAACGAGAACTAAACAGACAATATTATGAGAAACATTCCTCCCAGCATCGAAACCAAAATTGGCAAGGCTCTTTACAAGATCCCTAACCACCCAATCTGCATCGTAAAGGAAATGGTCTTCGACTATTTCAAAGATTTGGCCAGGATAGAGATCGAGAACCCCTATGTCAAAGTAGAAAACAACTTCGATAAGCTTCGTGTCCCCCAAAATCACCCTTCTCGCAGGGCTACGGATACCTATTACAGTAGCGAAGATACGGTATTGCGCACCCATATGACCAGCTACCTCTTCCCTCTAGGTCAATCAGCCAGTGGGAATAGTCGTTTGAGGTACATTACGTGTGGTGATGTCTACCGTAAAGATGCTATTGATGCTACTCACTTCCCCGTCTTCCATCAAATGGATGCCTTCTACATTGTAGATAAAGGCGCAGATGTCAAAAAGCATCTTCGAGACAACCTAGCTGGCCTAGTCAAACACCTATTCGGGGGGGACTGCGAATACCAGTTCCTTGAAGATGATGTTCACGAAGATGTTTACTTCCCATTCACTGTAGATTCAGTGGAAGTTAGCGTCAAATTCAAACTAGATAATGGTGAAGTAAAACACCTAGAGGTATTAGGAGCGGGAACTGTTCACCCTGAAATCATGAAAGAGCTAGGTTTACCTACCCATCAGGCTTGGGCGTTCGGTCTAGGGCTAGAACGCTTGGCCATGGTCATGTTCGATATCCCTGATATCAGGCTATTCTGGTCGCAGGATAAACGATTTATCAATCAATTCACGCCAGGGAAAGTTTCCAAATTCGTTCCCTTCTCGAAATACGAGCAATGTTACAAAGATATCTCGTTCTACACGAGCCCCAAGTTCTCGTATAACGATTTGTGCTCCATTGCCAGGGACGTGGACCCGGACAACCTGATCGAATCTATTACATTAATCGATGAATTTGAGAATAAGGGGCGTCACAGCCAGTGTTATAGGGTTGTGTACCGCTCGATGGATAGCACCCTGAAAAACTCGGATGTCAATCGCATCCAAAAGGGTATCAAGGAAAGGCTAGTCAAAGAGCTAGAGGTGGAAGTGCGATGAAAAAGATTACCATCTTCTTTGGCGAAATGGGATGCGGAAAGACTTACTGTGGGTCCTCATATGCTGAGCGACATGGATTCGAGTTTTTTGAAGGGGACTCAGTAGTTCCTCCGCGCATGTTGGAAAAGGTTCTCCAATTTAAACCACTTACCCAAGATATCGTAGAAGAATATATGGATATTCTATCTAACGCTATTGCGGATAGAGCCGAGAAGATGGTCACTTCCCCCACTCTTATTGTCTCTCAAGCCATGTATCGTAATGAAGATAGGGAATCTATGAAGAATTTCCTAGAATCATTAGGATATGAGGTCCGTTTTTGGTGGGTGAAAGTCCCATTATGGCGTAATGTAAAGAACCTACTGACCCGTAAAGACGGTTGGAAGTGGGTTTACTATTGGCTTATCAACAAACCTTTCTTTCAAAGCCCTAAACACGAGCACGATATTTACTACAACACATATAGGGACTAAGATGGAAAACAAGGAAACCTTCCAAGCCCGATTGCAACCCTACTTTTCACCCTCGGACCAGCTTGATTGCAAGCTGGCATATTGCCTAGCCAAATTCGGGCATCGTGCCCAGACTAGGAAAGAGCTAACAGAAGGCAAACCTACTCGATACTTCGAGCATGTTCGCCGAGTCTCCCTCATTCTGATGGATGAAATGAAGATTATGGACCGTGATATGATTATCACTGCCCTTCTTCATGACTCTATTGAGGATACCCATGACCTTACTCCCGAGCTGTTGGAACACTGCTTTGGCTCGGACGTGGTTTCAATGATTAAGCTATTGAGCAAAGTTCCCAAGGAAGGGTACATCGATAGGCTCAATCACTGTCATAACTGGAAGGTTCTAGCTATCAAAGCCTGCGACCGACTAGATAACCTGCGTTCTTTGATGGTTCCAGGGACTACTATTGAGTTTCAGAAGCGACAAATTGCTGAAACCAAGGAAAAGTACTTTCCCATCTTCGATAAGTTGGTCAGTCTAGCGCCACCTAACTATGTGAGCCAAATTCTTCCCATCAGGGATGAAATCAAACGACTGATTGAACGATATAGCACGATTATCGAGCTGCAAGAACAGCCGTAAGCAAGCTCCGTGCCAGGTTGACATCGTAATTTATATGCTTATTTTTAAC
>AP72_2010_repI_A001DRAFT_1000217_pt1 | contig 12879 bp, 9 predicted proteins | sample AmaPasrepliIA001_FD_9535 | JGI IMG/M metagenome (IMG submission 9535)
CGACAGAATGAACGCTATCTGTTTTCGCATTCAGACTGAAAGAGACCCCAAGATATTCGACGAACTCCTGCGGCAGTTAAATGAGCTACTGTTCCAGAAGCGTCAACGGACAGAACAAGATCGTCCAAGCATAAACTGAAGGAGATCATATCTCGACTCTACACACAGCCGAGAATGGAATGGAGTATTTTGGCGCATCGTCCTGCGACCAAAATTTGCAACAAAAACCATCTGACGGAATCTACGAGCAGCGTTCATCTCTCGATAACATTCGGTGTCGCCCGGATAGGGCGACTATCCCCCAAAGTCCTGTCTCTTCTGACAGTGAACTGGTAGGAGCTGGGCGTGTAGCCTGCCTAGAGTTGGAGGTTGGCTATGTCCAGATGGATCGCGGTACCAGTGCTGATGATGGTCTTAGTTACGGCAAGCGCAGCCAAGAAGGCCACCGGAGCAACAACCTTGAAGGATCTTCAACCTGCGGGTACTACGGATACGAAGGACAACAAGAACCAACAGTACGACTTCGTTTTTGAGGTCTCGGGGAATCGCTATACCTGTCGGACAGGCCCGAAAAACTCCCTGAAGGCAACGGACTTTGTTGTGGGTAGCGATTTGAAGTACGAGCTTGACGAGGACAAAGCCAAATTGAAATCTAGCGCCGGCAAGGAAGCGAAGTGTACCGTCGTTCGCGTTGAGAAAGCGTCAGCCTCGCAGCCCTAAAGAATCTCGGTCCTCGTCGAAAACATTGCTGATTTCTGCTCTAGTCCGCGGCCATTCCCTGGGCTTCGGGCTCCATCTGCGCGGGTAGAACTCCAGAATCGAGCTTTTCGCTGCGCATTTGCGCTTCCAGCGCCGCCAGTTGCGCCTCGATATCCTGCTCGGCTTTGCGCTTCCGAATCACTTCCTCGCGATACCGACGGAGGAAGTAATCGATGGTTTCTACGCGAATCCGAATCGATCCGGTAGGCTTGTTTTCGTCGAGATCTTTGAAGCAGAAGTACGGAGTTCCCGACTGCTCGATAATGCCTTCAATCACGCCGTAAATCGGCGCGTCGTGGCCGCACTTGAAGCTGGAAATCTCCAGCGCCACCAGATTCGGATGGCGCGCCGTAAACTTCGCAGCCCACACCTTGTGGTTCGTGCTGCACGAGTACGAATTCTTCCATGCATCTGTGATGTCCAGAGGACTTGTCACCACTCCGGCGCGCACTTCCTCGCCGAACAGTCTCTCCAGCAGATCTTCGTCGATTGGCAGCGTGTTCTGCGAGAAGATCGGGTAGCCAAGCTTCTGGAACTCATCGAGAATCTCGTGATTCAGTCCGGGATCATGATGGTACGGGCGCCCCAGCATGACGATTCCGATACGGTCTTCGCGCTCGAGTTGATCGAGCACCTGCCGTGCACGCCGCCGAATGTTCGTCTCATACTCTTTCAGCGCGGCAAAGCCGGATTCGACCGCCCGGTCGTTTTCATCCGACGATAGTCCCAGCACATCCTGCCATGCCGTCAACATCTGGAAGGCGAACAGCTTGCGGTCCGCGAAATTTAAGACGGGATCGATGTACTTGACGTTGTGCTCGGCGAAAACGTCATTCTCTTTCGTGAACGCCGCCTTGACCGTTTCAGGAGTCGCGGTCACCGTCGGACAAGCATTCGTCCCCACAATCTTCACCAATGAGGAATGCAGAACGTCGTACATCGGGAAGAAGATCGCGTTCAGCGGCTTCTTGCGGTGCTTTTCCTGAATCAGATTGTAGACGTGAGAAATTCCAATCTTGGCCGGGAAGCACGGATCGATTGCTCCTCTGCTCGCTCCAGCACGATAGAGTTCCGAACTCGTGTAATCGGAGTAGATGATGTTTTCCGGTTGCACGCCCAGGCTTTCGAAATATGCATTGAACAGCGGGGCATAGGTGTAAATGTTCAACACCCGCGGGATGCCAATGCGGATTTTGCCCCGATTCTCCATCAGCGCACGCCGCTCTTTGTCGCCCTTCTTCCATCCCGCCCAGCTTTTTGTCGGTAGCGGGTCGGTAATGCTCTTTGCATTGGTGGGTCGGAAGACTTCCTTCGACGCGTAATCAACGAAGTTCGGATGCTGCGAGCGGATCGCGTCGAGCCCGGCCTTGATGTCCTTCATATCGTTGACATCCTCGACCGTTCCCTTTTCGCACGTAGCGATGATGAGTCGCTGCTCGCCGTGCATAAGCGGAACCTTGGTGACCTTCTGAATGGGCACGAAGCTCAAGTCGTTTTTCGGCTGAGTGCGAATGTCGATGAATGTCCGCAAACAATCGTTCTTGCAAAAGTGGCAGCGCGTATCTTCATTGCGCGTGGTCCGGTACTCAATCTTCCGAACCGCGTCCAGCCCCACGAAGGTTGTCTGCTGTCCGTTGCGCCACAAGCGTAGCGACTCCTGGGCAGCGCCAATCGCCCCAGATTCTCCGCAATGTTCGTGAACAATAATTTCCGGCTTCTTGCCTGAAGCGCGGAAGCTGTTCTGAATGAAATCCACCTCAGCCTTCACGACCGCAAGATTGTTCTGCGTTCCACCCTGCAGCACAAAGCGCGAGCCCAGCGCAGCCAAATTCGGGATGCTAGCGACATAAAGGAAAACATTTTTCGGAAGCACGGCCGCGAGCCCCGCGAGAATCTCTTCAGCCCGCCATCCCTGACGTTGGAAGTTCACAATGTCCGACTGCATGAACACCGCGCATCCATAGCCGAACACCGGCATCGCCTGCGCAGAAAAAGCCAGGTCCGCATATTGATTCACGCTAAGCCCGAAACCTTCCGCTGTGGATTGCAGGAAGTATCCGTTCCCCGCCGAGCACTGTGTATTGAGCTTGAAATCTTTAACGCGTCCCTGGTGCAGGATGATGATCTTGATATCCTGCCCGCCCACGTCCACGATCACGTGCGGGTCCTCGTAGAATTTCAGCGCGGACTCCGTATGCGCTACGGTCTCAACCAGCGCAACATCAGCTTTCAAGACATCTTTGAGAATGTCCTTCGCATACCCCGTAGTCGCGACGCCGAGCACCTCGAGCTTCGCGTTCTGGCTTTCCACCTGCCCGCGCAGGTTTTCGAACATCTCGATCGTGTCCTGAATCGGATTCCCGTTCGACAACTGATAAGATTTGCACAATATCGTGCCGTTCTCGTCCAGCAATACGGCCTTCGTGGAAGTCGAGCCCCCGTCGATGCCGATGAATCCGGCGACAGTCGACCCCTTCTGAAACGAGGCAGGAGTAAACTTCTTCCTCTTGTAGGCTTCTTTGAAGACATCCAGCTGGTCTGGCCTCTCAACCAGTCCTTTGCCGCCCGACTTTGCTTTCTCCTCCTGCCGTCCGAAATCGATGTAATGAATCAGCCGCTCGTACCCGGCGTAGCACCCAATGCAGTCGTCCTCGCTCCGCCCAAACTCCACTGCGCCGAGCGCCGCGAAGTACTGCGCGTTCTGCGGAACCTTGATCAGATCCTCGGGCTTTGCCCCGTCGGGAATCTGAACTTTGCGCTCCTGCCACATGCGCGGGATATTCGCCTGCCAAGCCTCGCGCATTCCCCGAATGAAGCTATTCGGCCCGCCCAATAGCAGCACATGCGGACGCAGAGTGTGTCCCCGCGTTAGAACGCTCAGGTTCTGCAGAACAATGGCCTCAAACAGCGAAGCCATCAACTCATCAGACGGCGTCCCGACCTTCTGCAGTCCATTGATGTCGGTTTCCGCGAACACTCCGCACTTTCCCGCAACCTTGTGCAGCTTGATGCCGAAATATTTCTGCTCAGCCAGCAATTCGGTGGGAATCTTGAGCTTGGCATTGATCTTGTCGATGACAGCGCCTGTACCGCCCGCGCACTTATCGTTCATCGAAGGGATCTTCTTTTTGCGGCCCGTCTCATCGTCATCTTTGAAGACGATGATCTTGGCGTCCTGTCCCCCAAGCTCAATTACTGAATAAACTTCGGGATGCAGCTTCTCCACGGCGAGCGATACCGCTGTGACTTCCTGCACAAACTTGGCGCCGATCTGTTCCGCGATCCCTGTGCCGCCCGATCCGGTCATGAAGATGCGTGTGTTATGCCGATTGATCCCGGCCTCGGCTTCCATCCGCTTCAGGAACTCCAGTGTCTTTTCCGGTTGCTTGGTCTCATGCCGCTGGTAGTCCTGCCACAAAGCTTGATCGGTGGCTGCGTCGATCACGACCGCTTTTACAGTCGTCGATCCAACATCAAGCCCCACCAGAAACTGAGTTTTCTGATCATGGCCGTGATGCGCATGGCGAACCTGCTGAATTGTGGGTGCTGGTTTTTCGAGAGGTGCGATCTGAATCAGTGCTGGCCCTTTATGATCGTGCATGAAATCCTCAAAAAATCGGAATCACCGTGAAAGTTTGGGTGCCCCACTTCTGGCCGGTTTTGCCAGAAGTGGGGATTTCGCAGGAATCGAAACTAATCTCCTGACATCGCCGGTGCCGTCTCGACCCGGACCCGAGATCGTTTCCAGAACCGTGTGTCCTTATCGATCCGATTCCCGACGTGCAGAATGAACTGCGCAGCGGTTCCGGCAACTCCTTCGCGATGCGGCACGTGATAGAACGGCCGCTTCAGCTCCGGATGTTCGTCGATGTACTCGCGGATTTGGCTCATGGTCTTGCCAGCCGATTTCAAACACTCCTCGAACTCGGTCTTGGCCTTGACCTTGGCTTCGCCCAGCGCCATTTGCACGCGGCTATGGGCATTGACCTCGCCCTCGCCTGAAGTTTCGATGGGCAGGAAGATCATGTCCTTGAACTTGTTGATCACCGCCGACTGCACTCCATCCGATTGCGATGACGGCATGCATCCAAACGGCTTGAGCGCCAGCACCATGTGGCAAAACTTGTGAATGGTGTAGTAAACGTTCTTCCCAACTTCCAGGTGGCCTTCGCCGCCGCGTGCGTACTGGTTGTAGAAAGGATGGGCAAGTTCCGCCAGTTCCGTCTGCGGCGCCAAATGGTGTGTGATCCCGCCCATGTTTTTGGCAGTCCGGTGATAGAAATAACCCCACATCCGCTCGCCCGCGCCAATGCCCCACAATTTCTTGCGAAGCCCGATGTAGTTCGCAAAATTCTTCTTCGCCTCATACCACTTCGGATCTTTGTGGGGGCGATTTACCGGCCACTTCGCAATCGCATGCGCTTTCGCCTGGTACATCAGATATGCGACCCACGTCGCAATTGGCTCAACCAGCACCTGCGCACCTTCGCGCTCGAGAAACTCGAACATGTGGAAGTTGCCGTCGCCCTCGGTGAGCTGCGCCCAGAATTCGCCCGTAATCTTCACCAGAGGCTTCACCCGGGTGCGGTCCACTTCGATCGAGTCCATCTTTTCGCGTGCGTTCTTTAGCGCATTCAAATAATCCTTGCCCCACATATGCTCGTGCCATTTGCCGAACACATTGAACGTGTTGCGCAGGATCTTATTGTTCTTGAACTTCGGTTTCGCCCAATCCGGAGCACTCTTCTCAATCTCAAACGGCTTCCGATCCCTCAGGTCATCGCACAATCCGTCGACCATCTCGCGAAACACTCGGTCGGTCTCGCCTTTATTCGCTTCGTAAGGACGAATCTGATAGATCAAATCATTGATCACGTCGCCCAGATGCATGGCGTTCAACATGCCGAACCCGAAATCAATCGAGAACTTCAGCCCTGGTTCTCCCGACGCCGCCTTGATTCCGTCGCTGTCCTTGAAAAGCAACACGCGGAATCCATCGAATCCCGCATTCTTTAACGCATACCGATACTCCGCCTCATACATGCCAAAGCGGCAGGGCCCGCACGAACCGGCTGTGAAGAAGACATAGTTATCCAGAATCTGCTGCCGCGAGACCCCTTCCTTCTCCAGGAACTGCAGGTACTGCACCAGATTTCCCACGGTGAAGTAGGTCGGATTGCACTGCCCGTTGTTCCCGTACTCCTTCCCAATCTGGAATGCTGGGACGTCCGGCACTGGCAGTTTCTCGCAGCGGTATCCGCAGCCCTGGAAGACCGCGCGGATCAGGTCCTCGTGCTTCCAAGTAAATCCACCAAACAAAATCGTGGTGTGCGGTCTCTGCTCGGCTGTGAACGCGCGCTCTACCGGACGATGAAAGTGTTTCGGCTGGTCGAGTCCGGCTATCTTGCGCAGGCGGGCGCGCTCCGCTTCCAGGCGCTGCTTGATTTCGGCATCATTCTCAATCTGGACGAAATTCGTCGCCATATCTTCCTCCGGCGGTGGAAAGTAACATGTAGATGACGCGGGATGTTTGAGTGGATAGACAGTTTTGGAAGTGTACAGACGCAGCCCAGGCAGGACTTCCCGAAAGGATTGACGGATAAGCTCTACTGCTGACTTCGGATCTGCCGCTGCGCCGCATCCAAACTCCAACTGAGTGGCTAGGACCGGGAGTGATGCAACCGGGCAACGTGCCCGCGCATTCACTTCATTGGAATTGCTTGAATGTCCGTTCCTTAGAAACGAACAGCTAGGGAGGCGGTTGCCTCAGTTCTTGGTCCCCAGGTAGACATGCGCGGACGAAGAAGCGTAATGGGTCGTTTCTAACAGAAATAGCTTGGCTTGCGCAAGTTTGGAAAACCGATTTGGGGGATGCAGACCTCGCGGGGCAGGGTTTGCCAACCTGATTGCTCAAGTTCCGCTCCGACCTGCCGATACCCCAAGTGCGGAAACAGGGGTTGTTCTGCGCCATGTGTGTCAGTATTCCTCTTACCCTCGCCATCGTTCCTGCGCTGGTCGTTTGCTGCGAGGAGCGCTTTGCGATTCCTCAGGTCAGCGTTCTGGAATTGGTCAGGATCGACAACGCGAACAACCAGCCGGTTGAATGCGTGCAAGGCGCCCCGGTGTACCGCCTCCGAGAAAATCTGCTGCCACTCGTGTACCTCAACCGCCAGCTCCAGCTGCAATCATTCACTGCTCAAGATGCCCCTGTTTCAGGAAGCATCGTCGTCCTTCAGGCCGTCGGACGCCAGTTTGGATTGGTCGTGGATGACATTCTGGACACCGAAGAGATTGTCGTGAAACCGCTGAGCGATCAGTTCAAGGGCATCTCAGCATACTCCGGCGCGACGATTATGGGTGACGGCCGCGTTGTTCTGATCCTGGACGTCCTAGGGTTGGCACAAGCAGCAAGCGTTCTCACCGAGACTCGTGCCATGGCACATGAAAGCGGCAAAACAGAAGTTCACATCGCTGACTCTGACAGTCAACAGACGCTCCTTCTCGCCCGGAACGGAGCCGAGGGGCAGGTCGCCATTCCACTTTCCAGCGTGACTCGCCTGGAAGGATTTTCTGCCAACCTGGTCAAAAGGGTCGGCGACCGGGAATTTATGGAATACCGTGCGAGGAGATGGCCTCCACCATTCAGTCCATCGCCTCCAACACTCACGAAGCCGCCAGCATTGCTGGAAAAGCAGTCCAAACCGCTCAGGCGGCAAACACGACCGTTGGCAAGCTTGGGGAGTCCGGCACCGAGATTGGCGAAGTCATCAAAGTCATCACGTCGATCGCCCAACAAACCAAGTTGCTTGCCTTGAACGCTACCATCGAAGCCGCGCGTGCCGGAGAGGCCGGAAAAGGTTTTGCCGTCGTTGCCAATGAAGTCAAGGAACTGGCCCGTCAGACGGCCAAGGCCACCGAAGACATCAGCCACAAGATCACCACCATCCAGACCGATACCAATGGGGCCATCGAAGCAATCGGCACCATCTCCTCAGTCATCAACCAGGTCAACGAGATTTCTGCGACCATCGCAACGGCAGTCGAAGAGCAGAGCGCAACCACCAACGAGATGACGCGTCATGTTGCCGACGCCGCCAAGGGGTCCGCCGACATCACTCGTAATATTGCCGGTGTCGCCGAAGCCGCTCAGGGAGCGTCGAACAGCTCCCAGGAATCGCAAAAAGCCGCCAACGACCTCGCCGAAATGGCCGCCCAACTCCGAGGTTTGGTCGAGCAATTCAAAATCGAGGGAAGCGAATCCAGTGTGCCCCTGCATGCGCGCAACAGCGAAGGCCTTATCCGCGCACGCCTGAGGCGCTGTAGCGCCGGCTCCCAGCCGGCTGTCACGCGGGCACCTTGCCCCGCGCCGCCGAAACCTTTTTCACCAGCCGACACTTTATTCATTTAGAATTTCTGCGATTTCAATAGATTTCCCTGGAGCCTCGCCGTCGGTCTCCGGATGCATTTCATAAATCTCGAATTCAAAATCGATCCATGCCCGCATTAACCATCAAGTCAAAACAAGCCTGCACATGGGACCTCGTCAGCCTGGGAGAGGTCATGCTCCGTCTCGACCCCGGAGACGAGCGCGTCTCCAACACGCGCCACTTCCGTGTCTGGGAGGGCGGCGGCGAATACAATGTCGCCCGTGGCCTTCGTCGCTGTTTCGGTCTCGACACCGCCATCGTCACCGCCCTCGCCGACAATCCCGTCGGTCGCCTCGTCGAAGATCTCATGCTGCAGGGCGGCGTCTCGCAGAAATACGTCCGCTGGGTTCCCTACGACGCCGTCGGGCGTATCGTCCGTAATGGACTGAACTTCACCGAACGCGGCTTCGGGGTTCGCGCCGCGCTTGGTTGCTCCGATCGCGGACACACCGCTGCCTCACAGCTCAAACCCAGCGAGATCGATTGGCATCAAATCTTTTCGAAAGACGGAGCACGTTGGTTCCACACCGGGGGAATCTTCTCTGCTCTCTCCGAAACCACGCCGCACGTCGCCCTCGAAGCCATGCAGGCCGCAAAACAAAACGGCACGATCGTCTCCTACGATCTCAACTATCGCGCCTCGCTCTGGAAATCCATCGGCGGTAAGTCCAAAGCGCAGGAAGTCAATCGCCGTCTTGCCCCTTACGTCGACGTAATGCTCGGCAACGAAGAAGACTTTACCGCCGCTCTCGGGTTTTCTGTTGCAGGCCTTGATGAGCATCACTCCAGGCTTGAGTCAACGGGCTTTAAAAAAATGATCGAAGCCGTGGTTAAGGAATATCCATCCATGGCTGTGATAGCCACCACTCTGCGCACCGCGAAAACCGCCACCCGCAACGATTGGGGTGCGTTGTGCTATCAGGACGGCAGATTTTATGAAGCTCCCATGCGCGAAGATCTGGAGATCTATGACCGCGTGGGTGGCGGAGACTCCTTCGCCTCGGGGCTAATCTACGGATTTCTATTCGGCAAAGATCCGCAATGGTCGGTGGAATGCGGCGCCGCCCACGGCGCTCTTGCCATGACCACTCCGGGGGATACCACCATGGCGACCTTATCCGAGGTTCTTCAGACAATGACATCGCGGACCGCCAGAATTGAGCGTTGACGCAAAAGGTAGGTTGAATGCCAGCGACATTGGAACTCACGATCGAAGAAGTAGTTAAGAAAATTGGCGAAGTCGGAATTATCCCCGTCGTGCGTGCGTCTTCCGTCGAAGAAGTGAACCGCGCCATCGAGGCAATCTGTGCCGGCGGAATCTCGGTCGTCGAGATCACGATGACCGTTCCCAATGCGATCTCGGTTATTCGCGAAGTGGTGCAGCGGCGCGGTGCCGATGTCCTGATCGGCGCTGGTACCGTGACCAATGCCGAACAAGCCGAATCCTGCGTGCGCGCAGGCGCGCAATTTCTCGTCAGCCCCGGACTGGCCATGTCGGTTCTGTCGGTGGCACGTGTCCACAATCGCTTGGCGATTCCTGGAGCACTCACCCCGACCGAATTGATGAATGCTCAGGAACACGGCGCGACGTTGGTCAAAATTTTTCCTTGCGGTAACGTCGGCGGTCCGAAATATTTGAAATCGTTGAAGGCACCGTTCCCCCACGCTCAACTGATTCCCACCGGCGGAGTAAACGCAGCCAATGCCGCGGATTTCATCTTGGCTGGTGCGTATGCCCTCGGAGTCGGCGCTGATCTGGTCGATGCCGCGGCACTGCGCGAGGGGAATCTCGAGAAGATCACGACGTCCGCGAAGGAACTCGTGCAAGCGGTCGCATCAGCGCGTTCCACAAAGAGCGAAAAGAAAGCCGGATAGCTGCATCAACCGTCTGCGATGGGTTCAGTCGGAGTCACAGCCGAGTCTTTGCTCGCGATTTACTGAACCACGGTAGAAGCCGCGAAGCGGCGATGGAATGCAGCCCACGGCGCAAGCCGTGGGTGGGGAAATTGGTACGAGAAAGCCCCGAAGGGGCGTAAGAAACACTACAATGAGCCATAACAAGCGTTGCTCACTGATTCAGTCCGCTGGCCAGCACTCCTCCATCGACCGGCAAAATCACTCCGGTCACAAAACTCGCTGCCTCCGATGCAAGAAAAACTGCGGCTCCAACCAATTCCTCCAACTCCCCAAACCGATTCATCGGCGTGCGCATAACGGCCTCTTTCCCGCGAGGTGTTCCCACAAGCAATTTCTCACTCAGCGGAGTCCGAAAATATCCCGGCGCAATGGCATTCACGCAAATTCCGTGTTTCGCCCACTCCACGGCCAGTGACTTCGTCAGCGACACCACCGCCGACTTGCTTGCGCTGTAGGCCGCGACTTCAAGAAGTCCAAGGAACGATCCCATCGACGCAATATTGATGATCCGCCCGTACTNCCTTTCAATCATGTGCTTGCCAAAGATTTGGGAAGTCCGAAGCGTGCCCGTGAGATTCGTATCCACGATCCGGTTCCAGTCTTCTTCGAGGTAGTCCGCCGTCGGCGCTTTCTTCGTGATGCCCGCCGCATTCACCAGAATGTCAACCTTGCCGAATGCTTTCAGACATGCCGCCAGTAATTTCTCGAGCGATCCGCGATCGCCAACGTCGCAACTCATGCGCAAAGTCCTGCGCCCAACCTTCTCAATCTCATCCGCCAGAGAGTTGACCAGGTCCACCCGGCGAGCGCTCTGCACAACGTCCGCTCCGCCCTCCGCAAGTCCCAGCGCCAGCACCCGCCCAATCCCCGAACTTCCGCCGACCACAACTGCCACTTTTCCAGCCAAATCCAGCTTCGCGTAACCCATATTTATGAATATTCCTCTCGTAATCTTTAAACGGCGTCATCCTGAGCGCGGAGCGAAGGATCTCCAATATTCCAACTCTGGGTGCCCCACTTCTGGCCAGTGTTTCCAGAAGTGGGGATTTTCCTAAGTTCGATCCAAACTCACCAGTTAAACATCGTCCCATCGGTCTTCCGATTCACCGGCAAGTACGCTCGTTCATACGGAAATTTCTCCGCCAGCTTCTCGTTATAGTCCACGCCCAATCCCGGAGCATCACCCGGATACAGATATCCCGCATGAAACGAATACGCATGCGGAAACACTTCGTCTGTCTCCTGTGTGTGCCGCATGTATTCCTGAATCCCGAAATTATTGACTGAAATATCAAAATGCAATGCGGCCGCCATCGCCACCGGAGAAATATCGGTCGCTCCGTGACTTCCCGTGCGCACGTGATAAACCTCCGCCAGCGCCGCGATCTTTTTCAGATGCGTCAACCCGCCGCTATGCACGACCGTCATCCGCAGATAGTCAATCAACTGTTCGGCGATCAAGATGTGCGCATCCCAAACTGAATTGAATACTTCACCCACGGCGAGCGGCGTCGTGGTGTGTTTTCGAATCAGCCGGAATCCTTCCTGCAATTCAGCCGGAACAGCATCCTCCAGCCAGAACAGGTGATAAGGTTCCAGGCTCTTTCCCAACCGCGCCGCCTCAATCGGCGTCAAGCGATGATGAACATCGTGCAGTAAGTTCAGATCATCGCCAAACTTCAGTCGCAGCGCCTCAAACAATTTCGGCACATGCAGCAGATATTTCTCCGTCGACCACAAATTCTCAGGCGGCAAACCCTTCTCCGCTGGTTCGTAGAACATCTTGTCTTTCGCTACTCCATACGTTGATGCCAGCCCGGGAATCCCTGACTGCGCACGGATCGCGAGATATCCCTGGTCTTTATATTTGCCAACTTCGTCCACGGTTTCTTCAATGTCGCGCCCGTTCGCATGTCCATACACGAGTAGGCCGGTCCGGCTCTTGCCGCCGAGCAGGTTGTAAACCGGCGTGTTCAGCGCCTTGCCCTTGATATCCCACAGCGCCATGTCCACTGCAGCGATAGCCGTCATCGTTACGGGCCCACGCCGCCAGTACGCCCCGCGATACAGGTATTGCCACACATCTTCCGTCTGCGCCGGATCGCGCCCGATCAGGCAGGGAACTACGTGATCTCTTAGATACGAGGCGACCGCCAGCTCCCGCCCGTTCAGAGTCGCGTCGCCGAGCCCGAAAACACCGTCGTCCGTATAAACCTTCAACGTGACAAAGTTTCTCCCCGGGCTGGCAACGAATACCTTCGCATCCGTAATCTTCAAGCCGTTCTCCTTGAATCCGACCCAAGAGTGTATCGAAATTGCGTGAAGGGTGCCCCACCTCTGGCCGATGTTGCCAGAGGTGGGGATTTTGAGGTCGCAGCGAGACAATGAGCCCGGTCCCCCAGAAGGTTTTAGATCTTCACCTTTTCCAGTCGCGGAGCCAGCACCTGCACAAAACAAAGCGCTACCAAATACGCACTCCCCGCGAGAATGAACACCGGGACATACGACCCCGTCCGCTGCAAAATGTCGCCCACCATCTCCGCGATGAACATTCCCGCAATCGTCCCCATCAACGTGCCGAATCCGACCACCGATCCCACCGCTGATCGAGGAAACATATCTGAAGCCAGCGTATAGATGTTGGCAGACCATCCCTGATGTGCCCCCGCGGCCAGCGCGACCAGGCAAACGGCGAGCCGTGCATTGTTCGTGCGAGCCGCCAACATAATCGGCGTCACCGCAATTGCGCACGTAAGCATCGCTCCTTTGCGGCTCG
>AP72_2010_repI_A001DRAFT_1000218_pt1 | contig 12863 bp, 11 predicted proteins | sample AmaPasrepliIA001_FD_9535 | JGI IMG/M metagenome (IMG submission 9535)
AGAAGAGAGCCCAGGGTGGAACAGCTCTTGTGGAACCCTGGGTAAGAGAAAATCCATTCCGCAGACTCGGGATTGCAAACAAATGATAGCCTGCTTGCATGCGCATTCAGCCTCTCATAGCAGTGAAGGACGTAGAAGCCAGTAGCCAGTGGTATCAGCGTCTGCTTGGGTTGCGAAGCAATCACGGAGGCAGCGCCTATGAACAATTGGTCGTGCGTGGTGAACTGGTGCTTCAGCTACATAGCTTCGACGTCGAACATCACCATGGCCGGATCGGAGATCCTCACGACAAACCTTATGGGAACGGGGTTCTGCTTTGGTTTGAAGTGGATGACATAGATGCAATCTTGCAACGTGCCACGGAGATGAATGTCGAGATCGTGATCCCACGCCACCGCAACCCGCCGGACGGCAATGGCGGCCCGAATCACTGGGAATGCTGGATGCGAGATCCAGACGGGTATGGTGTCGTTGTCGCAAGTCCTTACGGCAGCGCAGATGGAAATTGGCGCCCCGAGGGCAATCCCTTCGGTGCCGGTTAAGCCTAGATTGGTACGAGTCCCGTGGTCCCGGGCATATTCGTCTCAAACCGGGGATGAAAATGTTGTGGGCAGACGAACGTTTCCGAAATGGATCGGGACGAGAAATTTTCGGCTTATTCCCGGTTCTCAGTTCACACCTGGAGTCAAAGGCGGAGTTGCACACATCCTCGAATCCAATCCTCGCGAACCGCACGCGAGGATTGGCCAGCCATTACTAAATGTCCATGCAAAACCCACAACAGAAATAGGGCGGCCATCCATCGGCCGCAGTAGAAAACCGTCACAGGAAGCTGTGAAGTCGCATGTCTCAGACTCGCACTCGCGTTGATCGTGCTGGGCTAGCGGATAAAAAGGGGACGCCGTACGGCGTCCCGATGGTTAATTTCAATTGTCCGTGGCTACTTGCAGTTAGGCTTTTGCAGCTGGTTTGGAGAGGTGAGAATGCTGGTGTTCGGATAGCTGTAGGCCTGGCCGATCGCATCCGACGGTCCCTCCATTTGGTCTTAGTAGGATGCTTATTGCCGGTGGCTACCTTTTGTTCGCTTCAGTTACCAGCCATCCTGTTCCAAGATCCTGATAATATCCCGAACCTTCATGGCGTTCCAGATTACATCGGGATACCAATTCTCGATCTATGCCTGACTCTCAGGAATGTCTCGATTGACGTTTTCCTGTAGCTTATTGCTAATCGCTAATCCACTGCCTTATGAAAGTCCATATTGGAACTTCGGGATGGGCCTACACATCATGGAAGCCCGACTTCTATCCGGCGAAAACGCCTTCGAGCAAGCTGCTCGACTACTACTCCACACAACTCAACTGCGTGGAGGTGAACTATACCTTTCGCGCTCGTCCGGCTGTAACCACGCTGCAGAATTGGGCGAACGTCACGCCCGATGGCTTTACCTTTGTTGTCAAGGCCCACCAGCGAATTACGCATATCAAGCGACTGACCGATGTGGATCAGGACGTCGATTCGTTCTTCACTGCTCTGCAGCCGCTCCTTCATGCGCGGAAGTTGGGTCCGGTGCTGTTCCAATTGCCGCCAAACCTTAAGGCAGATGCCGATCGGCTGGCGAAGTTCCTGAAGATTCTTCCGAAAGACGCGCCGGCAGCAATCGAGTATCGAAACGTGAGTTGGTTCGACGAATCAATTTATTCATTGATGCGCGGCCATAACGTCGCCCTCTGCATTGCGGAGAGCGATGACCTGGCGGTGCCCGAAGTGTTCACCGCGAACTTTACGTACTACCGTCTGCGCAAGTCGGACTATAGCGATGCCGAGATTGACGAGGTCGAGAAGCGTCTGCGCGCGGCAGCGCAGGATCGTGAAGTCTACGCATTCCTGAAGCATGAAGACACTCCTGAAGGCGCGATCAATGCGAGAAAACTGCTGCAAAGGCTAACAGCCTGATTCACCACGGAGGCCCAGAGAACACGGAGAAAGGCAATAATGTTGATCCGTGTGAATCCGCGAAATCTGCGTTCATCCGCGTGAGCTTTGCCTTTGCTTTTGCCGTTTACTGACGTGGCACCCTCTACGCCGACGCCTTGACGCGGGAACGACAATATTTCTGATGTCCACGCCGCAGGCCCTTCGCGCGTTCCTCTCCTATTTGAAAGTTGAGAAAGGGCTCTCTCCACTTACCGTCGAAGCGTATCGCGGCGATCTGCAACAGCTTGCTGAATTCCTGGAAAAACGCAATCGCACTTTGCTCAACGCCACACGGGCCGACATCCTGTCGTTTTTGGAACAGCTCACGGCAAACATGGTCGAAGGACGGAGTCGCGCGCGCAAGCTGTCCGCTCTGCGGCATTTCTATAAGTTTCTCTTGCTGGATAAGAAGATCAAACGTGATCCCACGTTGAACATCGAGAGTCCGCGGCAGTGGAAGATTCTGCCGAAGTCGCTGGCCGTGGCCGAGATTGATGCAATGGTCGACCAGGAGCGGTCAAAGCCGCAGGATCCGGCGCTCGCGATTCGCAACGAAAGCTTGCTCGAGCTGCTGTACGCGACCGGAATGCGCGTCTCTGAAATCGTGAATCTGCGGCTCGAAGATCTCAACTTGCAGGCATCATCGGCGATCGTCCGGGGCAAGGGCGACAAAGAGCGGATCGTTCCTTTCGGAGTTGCGGCACGGGATGCTCTGCTGCGGTACTTGCGCGATGCGCGTCCGCAACTCTGCAAATTGCAGCGCTCACCATTGGTGTTCGTGGACCGAAGTGGAACTGGATTGACGCGTGAGCGCGTGTGGCGGATTGTCCGCGAGGCGAAGATCGACGGCAAGGCGAGTCCGCACATGCTGCGCCACAGTTGCGCAACCCACATGGTGGGCAACGGAGCTGACCTGCGAACAGTCCAGACCATTTTGGGACATGCGGACATTGCGACCACTCAGGTGTACACGCATGTCGCTATGGACCGGCTCAAGAGCGTTTATCGTGCGCATCATCCGCGCTCGAAGCGGCGGATTTCAGGTCAAAAGGAGCCCGCTTGAGGTCGTTTATGTCAGCTAAAGGTGCGCTTCAAAGCAAAAAACATGCGTCCTTAAGCTCCGGAAGGCGCGTTTCATTACCGAATTCCGGCGCGGGAAAGGCTTTTATCGGGTGCGGAAATGGCGCAAAAGTGCCCCAAAAAAATGCAAAAAGCGCCTCAGAACGATGCCTGGATGACTTCCTGGCGGCGTTAAAGACGCAGCGAAATGCTTCAGAACATACGGTCCAAGCGTACAAAAAGGACCTTACTAAGTTCATGATGCATGCCGGAAATGGGCTTAATTGGCGCCAGGTAGACCACGTAACCGTGCGAGGATTCCTCTCAGAGCTGCTTGGAAATGGGCTCAGTAAGGCTTCAACTGCGCGCGCATTGGCTTCATTGCGGTCGTTTTATCGCTGGATGGCGCGCGAAGGACGCGCTGAAACGAATCCAGCGGCGTTGGTTTCAACGCCAAAGCTGCCGAAAAAGCTGCCGCGAGTGCCCACAATGGAAGAAGTTAACGGCTTACTCGACGCCAATCTGCCCGAAAATGCGGCGTTTCCTGCGCGCGATCGCGTGATTTTCGAGCTCCTATACGGCTGCGGATTGCGCAATTCCGAGCTGGTTGGCATTCAACTGGACGATATTGGCTGGTCCAATGAAGTAATTCGCGTGCGCGGTAAGGGGAAAAAGGAGCGTTTGGTGCCTCTGGGAGACGCTGCAGCGGCGGCGATCCGCGAATATCTGCCGGAAAGACAGCGCTTGATGGATGCCAAACGGCGTTCAGGCGCGGCGCTGTTGATCAATTTGCGCGCTGGATCGCTCACAACACGCAGCGTTGGACGCATTGTTAAGGCAATAGCGGTGGCGAAAGGATTGTCACCGGACGTGCATCCGCACACTTTGAGACACGCTTTCGGCACTCATATGCTCGAGGAAGGCGCCGATTTGCGCGCAATTCAGGAGCTTTTGGGGCACGAAAGGCTATCCACAACGCAGCGTTATACGCAGTTAACGTCCAACCACATCACACGAGTTTACGATGCGACGCATCCCCGAGCGAAGTGATTGGACGCTACATTCGTCCCAAATGGAAGAATTGAGTGAACTCTCGCTAAGCAGCTCTGCGCGAACGGCTTTTCTTGGCCGATGACGAGCTGCGGCGGGCTGGATGTTCTTCTTCTTCCTCGCCCACCTCCTCGCCTTCTTCTTCGAGACCAAGATTGTCCGGTTTGAGCTTGCGCGACATCGCTTCCAGCTTGGTCCGCGTCTGCTCTTCTTCTTTCAGATTTTGGTTCAGCAGCTTTACTGCTTTGTTCAGGCTGAGCTGTTCTGCCAGTTCTATCAATGAGTTATAAGCGTTAATCTCGTAGCTTTCGACTTTGATTGCGGCTCCTACGTCGAAGATCGACAGGATGTCTTCTGCTGGATCCTCTTCCTTAAAGGAATCACGTTCCTCGATCAGGCCTTTAATGCCCTTGCATTCGGTTTCTTCAGGCTGCTCTCCAAGCTGTTCAAAAATCTGTTGGAGTCGCTCGACCTGCTTCTCAGTCTGAGCTTGGTGCTGTTGGAATCCTTTTTGCAATTGCGGTTCTTCGGAATGATCCTCTGCCATCTTTCCTAGCGCTTCGACGAGCTTCTGCTCGGCGTCGAGCATGTCAGTGAGTTCGTGGACGAAGAGTTCTTTGGCGGTCTGCACAGTTGTCCTCCTATGGCCGAGCTAATAAGATTGCCGCACCGAATTTCTGGCTGCCTAACATCGAGTAATTGCCGCAAATTTCCGCTTTAGGACTTCATGCAGAGCTTCTATCAGCGCTTCGTAGACACCGCGACACGATATCCGAGCAACATCGCGGTGGAACTGCAACGTGCTGCAACTGCGTCCGACAGCTCTGCTGTGGATACATCATCTGCTACCAATGTGAGCTTCACGTACGCCGAACTGCGCCGCATCGCGGAACATCTTGGCGCATGGCTGCAATCGCAGGGGATCCCTGCCGGCGCGCGATGCGCGATTCTGGCGACCAATAGCCCGCGTTGGGTGGCAGCTTATCTGGCAGTGATGGCTGCAGGAGGAGTAGCGGTGCCTTTGGACACTGCGTTCAAAGCAGAGCAGGTCGCAAAACTGCTGAAAGACTGCCGCGCGTCAATGCTCTTTGTGGATGCAGCTCATCTCGAATTGGGTAAAGCTGCATGGGGATCCATGCAAAACTCCAATTCCGCTGATCCCGGTGGACTCTTCGTGGTCGACTCGAGTGCCGAAGCTGCACTTCCGAGTCTGGATCAGGTGCTCTCCAGCAGTGTTCCGCAACTCACGCCTTCGCAGGCGACCAGCGATGACATCGCCGTTCTCCTGTACACCTCCGGCACCACGAGCGACCCGAAAGGCGTGATGCTCACGCACGGCAATCTAAACGCCGAGGCTGACGCGGTTTTCAAGACCATTCGAGTCACACCAGAGGACGCATTGCTCGGTGTGCTCCCGCTTTTCCACGCGCTCGCGCAAATGGCAAACCTGCTGCTGCCGCTTGTGATTGGTGCACGCGTCGTTTATCTCGAGAGTCTCAACACGACTGAGCTGCTGCGTGCGCTGCAGGAGCGCGGAATCACCCTCTTCGCTTGCGTTCCGCAATTCTTTTATCTGATACACGAGCGCGTCACGAAAGAAGTCGAGAGTCGCGGCAGCATGGCTCGTCTCGGATTCCGGTTGCTCCTGACGCTGGCTCGCACGGGGAATGTTGTCGGTCTTAATTTGGGAAAACTATTTTTCGCTAAAGTTCATCAACGCCTCGGAACTGAGATGCGTCACTTCATTACCGGAGGTTCCCGTTTTGATCCGAAGATCGGACGCGATCTCGAGGACATGGGATTCAGCGTACTCCAGGCATATGGCCTCACCGAGACGACCGGCGGTGCATTCGTGACTCCGCCAGGCGACAACCTGCTCGGTTCTGTCGGCAAGCCGCTTCCGGGGAACGAAGTACGCATTGAGCATAGTGAGCAGCGCGCGCAAGACGGCGCCGGTGAAATCGTGATTCGTGGTCCAATCGTCATGAAGGGCTACTACAACCGTCCTGACGCTACTGCCGAAATTCTGAAAGATGGCTGGCTGCACACCGGCGATCTTGGGAATCTCGATTCCGACGGAAATCTCTTCGTCACAGGACGCAGCAAAGATGTGATTGTGCTCAGCAATGGCAAAAATGTTTATCCCGAAGAGATCGAAGCTCACTATCTTCAATCGCCGCTGATCAAGGACATTTGCGTCATGGGCCTCGAAAGCCGTCCCGGCGAGCCCCTAGCAGAGCGACTACACGCTGTGATCGTTCCCAATTTCGACGTGCTCCGCGAGCGCAAAGTTGTGAATGCACGCGAAGTGATTCGCTTCGACGTCGAAGGGCTCTCGGCGCAACTTCCGAGTACGAAACGGATCCTGAGCTACGACATCTGGCAGGAAGATCTTCCCCGCACGACTACGCGCAAGCTGAAGCGCTTTCAGATTCGACAGCGTGTGGTCCAGAACGGAAACCCTTCCGACGAGCTTCAATCATTCTCGGCTGAGCGCAAATTCCGTGAGGAAGATAGATTGTGGCTTGCCGCCAACGATGTGCAGCAAGCAATGGCAGTGATTCGTTCGGCGAGCAAGAAGCAAGGCGAGATTCATCCCGACGACAATTTGGAACTCGATCTCGGTCTCGATTCGATGGAGCGCGTCGAACTCGTAGTCGCGCTTGAGGGCGAACTGAATTCGCATCCGGAAGACTCTGAGCTGGCAAATGTTTATTCAGTCCGCGAATTGGTCAACACCCTCCTCAAATATCGGGATTCCTCGGCAACTGCAACAAAGCGTAGCGGCTGGGAATCTGTCTTTGCCACCGAAACAACTGATCCGGAGGTGAGCGAAACTCTCGCTCCCTCAAAGGTATTTACCGTCTTCTGGTTCGTCGCCGCGCGACTGGCCCGCTGGGTATGCCAAGCCCTCTACAAAATCCAGGTCGCCGGCTTGGAAAACATTCCTCAAGACCGGCCCTTTATCCTCTCGCCCAATCACCAGAGCTTTATGGACGCGCCGATGATCATGAGCTATTTCCCATTTCGTATCTTCCGCAAAATGTTCTACGTTGGAACGAGCGAGATCTTTGGAACCGGAATCCGCCGACAAATTGCTCGCTCGATGAAGCTGGTTCCTATCGACCCCGATGCGAACCTAGTGCCCGCCATGCGCGCCGGAGCCTATGGACTCCGGCACGGTGAGGCTCTTGTGCTTTATCCCGAAGGCGAGCGCAGCATTACCGGCGAGCCTAGAGCGTTCAAGAAAGGCGCTGCAATCCTCGCCACCCACGTGCAAGTCCCGATTGTGCCAGTAGCGATCGACGGTTTCGAGAAGGCATGGGGTCGGGGAAAAGGAATCAGGCTCTTTCAGACGCTGCAAATTCGCATCGGCTCACCCATCGAGCCTCCCGTCGGCAGAGGCGCGTCGGAAAAGACGTACGAGAGCTTAACCACCGAGCTGAGACAGCGCGTGATGGATATGTGGATGGACGTTCACAACGGTGTGGGCTCACAGCACGAGGTTGCAACCGCGCCCTGAGAATATCCTGGCGGCCTTTCACCTCACGCCCGCAGCCTTTTCAAGAGTCATCAGGGTAGCCGCATAATCCAGATCGGCATTGCCCTCGCGCGTCGAAGATTCGTAGACTTTGTCGACGGTCTCTAGCCCTGGGAGTTTCACTCCATTTTGTCGCGCCGCCTCCAGCATCAGGTGAATGTCTTTGTGCATTAGCCGCATGGGAAAATTAGCGGAGAAGTCTCGCGCCATCACGAATGGAGCCTTGTAGTCCACGACTCCGGAGCGGACCATGGATTGATTGATCAGGCTCAACAGAGGCTTCAGGTCTACGCCTTGCTTTTTGGCCAGAACCAATGCTTCTGCAAATCCCTCGTAGGTAAGAGCAATCATCAGGTTCATCGATAACTTCGCGGCCAGTCCCTTGCCATTCGCACCAACGCGTACAGCACTCTTGCCCATCACGCTGAACAGTGGCTGAAGTTTCTCGAACGTTTCCTCCCGAGCCCCGACAATGAAGATCAGCTGACCGCTCTCGGCTCCCACTTTGGAACCAGTGACCGGAGCATCGACGAAATCGGCGCCTTTTGCTCTCACCTGTTCGGCAAACTTAAGACTCGCATCAGGCAAGATTGTGCTGGAGTCAACGACGGTTGTGCCGGGCTTCAACGATTCAATGACTCCGTTGCTGCCTAACAGCACCTCCTCCACCGCTTTCGTATCCGAGACACACAACCAAACAATCTCAGCGTCTTTGGCCGCTTCTTTCGGAGTTGAAGCGGAGTGGGCACCCTCGACGACTTTGCCGGGGCTGCGGTTCCAGACTTTCAACTCGTGCCCAGCTTTAACAAGGTTTTGAGCCATGGGTTTGCCCATGATTCCCAATCCGAGAAATGCAATTCGCATGCTTGCTCCTGGACTCTAAGAGACCTTTCTAGCGGAAGAAACCGGCTGTCGTAAGTGTTCTTTGAGAGCACTCGCAGATTCAACCGGCGGCTGGCACGTGAATCCAGAACACAGCAGCGCGAAGCTCTGGTTCTGATTTAGCCTGGGAAGATTCGGGATGGCTTGGGCCAGCGTTGGTGGAAGATTTCTCTCAACGACGTGGTCGCGATCGAACTGTAGCACCGAGGTTGAAATGCTGAAAGGGAACAACGCAGCTTGATACAGTTCGTGCGCGCGTTCATCGTTGCCGACGATGACTGCTTGGGTATGAGGACGCGAATGCAACGCAACTGCGATTCCGTACGTCGCGCCGAAGATCCCAAAATGGCCCGCAATCCCCGCAAACGCTTCTAACGTCGATTCTGCTAGGTCGCGATGCTTGTTATCTCCGGAATACGCGCGCAAACGCAAGAGCGCGATCGCAGCCGCGGGATTGCCCGCCGGCGTCGGCGAATCCTGCAGCGGCTTGCGCCTCGCAGAAAGCGCCCCAAGANTACTCTGCAATGCATGCCGGGAAGTATCGAAGAACCCTCCGCCGGTTTCATCGTGAAAGTTCTCAATCAGTTTTGCAGCGATCTTCTCTGCGAAGCGGTAGTAACTCAGATCGGTCGTGACCTCGTACGCATCGAGACACGCGATGACCGCAAAAGCATAGTCATCGAGCAATCCGGCAACGTCCCGATGCTGTGCGGACGAGTCGGAATAAGCGATCACGTGCTTGAGTCCCTTCTCAGCCAACCATCCTTCCGAGAGCAGCCTATCGAGCGAGCGCAAGGCAAAGTGCTCCGCATCTGAGAGCTCTAGCACCTTTGCCGCCTCGAGATACGCGGAAACGCAAAGCGCGTTCCAGCTAACGTAGATCGTCTTGTCGACATAAGGAGTCGGCCGCGCCAGCCGAGCCTTTAGCATTTTTTCTTTGGCTGAAGATAAAAGCTTCTCTACGGCATCAACGCCAATCTTGAGCCGCGTTGCAAGCTGCTCTGGAGTTGCGCGAACGTGCAAAACATTCTTCTCGGGACGATGATGCATCTCGCCGACTTCGCCGATGTCATAGAGTGGCGCGACCGCGGCGAGTTCATCGGCGGTCAAAACGTCACGCGCTTCTGCCAGCGACCACGTGAAGTAGTCGCCGTCATCGTGCAAATCTATGTCTGCATCCTGGGACGCATAAAAGCCGCCATGTTCCCGATCGCTCAGCCAATCGTCCATCCAGCGAATGATGTCGCGGGCTACATGCGCGTAGAACTGATTTCCCGTGAGTTGGTAGCCGTGTACGTAGTTCTTCAGCAGCTCCGAGTTGTCGTATGACATCTTCTCGAAGTGCGGGACTACCCAGCGCTCATCGACCGAGTAGCGATGAAATCCTCCCGCAAGCTGATCGTAAACTCCGCCTTGAGCCATGCGATCAAGCGTTGTTGTCACGACTTTCAATGCTTGCTCGTCGCCGATACGGCCGCAGTAGTCGATCAATAGATCGAGTATCGAGGGATGCGGGAATTTCGGCGCCGATCCGAATCCACCATGATGCGGATCGAAGCTTTGAATCGCCGATTTCACCATGTTGTCCACCACGGCGGAGGAGATCTCGCCGGAGCGGCCGGCAAATGACTCGGCATGGTCGATGGCGCTCATTACATGCTCGGCGGATTCGAGTACCTCGCTGTGCTTCTCGCGATAGGCCGATGCAAGAGTCTGAAGAACGCGTTTGAACCCGGGACGCCCATAATGGTCCTCGGGCGGAAAATACGTGCCGCCGAAGAATGGCCTGCCGTCCGGAGTCAGGAAAGCTGTGAGAGGCCATCCTCCTTGTCCGCTCATCGCCTGCACGGCGGCTTGATAGCGGCTGTCCACATCGGGGCGCTCGTCGCGGTCCACCTTCACGGCAACGTAGTTGTCATTAATAAGCTTCGCGATCTCGGGATTCTCGTAAGACTCGCGATCCATCACATGGCACCAGTGGCACCAGACGGCGCCTACATCGAGCAGAACAGGCTTGTTCTCGCGCTGGGCCTTTTCGAACGCATCGGCGCTCCATTCGTGCCAGTCCACCGGCTGATGCATCGCAGATCGCAGATACGATGAAGAGGCCTGCGCAAGAGAGTTCTTGGACTCAGACATAAGCTTTCAGTCTAGCGCATCGGACCATATGAGCATGTTCGTAAACACGCAGGGGTGCTCGTCTGTGCCACGCTGCAATGGAATGCGAGTTGTCAGGACGCGAGTAGTTTTTCTGCTACTGAAACATACAATCCAACGGCATCGCTCAGCTCACGCTTTGAGATGAATTCACCATCGGTATGCGCAACGTGAATCGATCCGGGTCCTAGGAGAACGGGCTGACCCCAGTTGGTGAGCGCAGGAATATCTGTAGTAAAAGCAGCGATCATTTCGGGAATGCCATCAACCGTACGGAGCTTTACGTAGGGAATCTCGAGCGCGAACTCTGCAATGGCAAGACCTTCGACCACAGCAGTGATGTCCTTCCGGAGCTGGTCCGTTGGACCTACAAGGCGGTATAGCAATTGCGCTTGTGCAAAATCAGGAATCACGTTTGGAGCGCGGCCGCCCTCGATCGATCCGATATTCAGCGTGGCGGGGCCAATCTCCGGATTGTTGGGGAGCGGCATTTTAAGTAGGCGGTGCAGAGCTTCCACCAACTTCTCTATTGCAGACTCGCCCAGATGAGGATATGCCGAGTGCGCCATGCGGCCTTTGGCAGTGAGCTGTACACGCAACGTCCCTTTCGAAGCGCGCCCAATCTTATTCTCAGTTGGTTCCCCATTAATCAGAAATCGCGAGCCGGGAGCGTGACCGTTCGCCTCCTTTGCGCCCTGGCTGTCGCGTTCTTCTCCCACCAGAAAGAGCAAGCCAATTTTGGAAGTCTTCCGACGTAGCGTTTCGGCCGCCTCAATCTGCGCAGCGATGATCCCCTTTGCATCGCACGAACCGCGACCGTAGATCTTTTCGTCGTCTTCGGATGACGGAATAAACGGCGGCACCGTGTCCATGTGGGTTGAGAAGACGAGATCAGGCGTTGAATCGAGCGTTGCGTAGACGTTATGACGAGCGCCTTCGACAGGCATCTTCTCCGTCTGATATCCAAGCTCTGAAAGATACCTGTGGAGGTAGTCCCCGACCTTGGCTTCATTTCCGGTGATCGACTCGATGTCGATAAGCTCGCGTGTGAGCCGCGCTGCGTCCATGTTGACAGCATATCGGAAGGTGTCGGGTAGAATCGAACGCAGCGTCACGAACGCCGGGATAAGTCAGTAAGCGAGGTCGCAGAGCAAGTGCCGAGCGCAATGCAATCACTATTTCTGTCCGGCCCCGCGGGCCGGCTGGACGCGCTGCTAAATGCAGGTGAACCGGGCGCTCCATACTCTGCGCTCGTCTGTCATCCTCATCCGATGCATGGCGGGACGATGCACAACAAAGTCGTGTATCACGCTGCAAAAGCTCTGCATGGCTTTGGCTTGCCCGTTCTTCGCTTTAACTTTCGCGGAACGGGATTGAGCGAAGGAACGCACGACCACGGTCGAGGCGAACGCGATGACATCCGTACGGCGCTTGATTGGCTGGAACGCGAATACAAGCTGCCCATCATTTTTGCCGGATTCTCGTTTGGCGCTGCAACGGGACTGAAAGCATGTTGTCCGGATCCGAGAGTTGCAGGCTTGATCGCTCTCGGCACCCCGCTCAGCGTACAGGAGCGCCTNTATACCTATTCCTATCTCACCACTTGCAAAAAGCCCAAGCTGATGGTCAGTGGCGACCATGATCAGTTCGCTCCGGCAGAGAATCTGCATGAGATATTCAAGCTCGCAGCCGAACCAAAAGAATTCGTGCTCGTGGAAGGCGCCGATCACTTTTTCGAAGGCAAGCTTCCCATCATGCGCGATGCCATTNCCGAGTGGCTGCCTCGCCACTTCCCTGCCCTGAGCTTGCAGCCTCGCGCCTGATCCCAAGATGGAACCCGGCGGCGAGGTTAATCCAGGCGCGATGCGTACACTGCTGCGGCGAGTGTTTCTCGACACTTTGCAGCAGATCAGCATTCCTCGCGTCTTTAGCCAAAAGGTCGAGTATTCGCGTGGAGTATTGCGTGTTGAGCACGATCTCTATGATCTCAGCTCATTCGAGCGCGTGCTCGTGATTGCCATCGGGAAAGCGGCCCACACCATGGTTCAATCCCTTGTGGCTCAGACTGGGCCAACGTTGCAAGGGATCGTCTGCTCTGTTGCGAGCCAGGCGCATCAGCCTGGGTTTCGATACTTCACTGGCGGGCATCCATTGCCGAATGCCGAATCCATTTCGGGAGCGAAGGCCATCCTCAAGG
>AP72_2010_repI_A001DRAFT_1000219_pt1 | contig 12827 bp, 5 predicted proteins | sample AmaPasrepliIA001_FD_9535 | JGI IMG/M metagenome (IMG submission 9535)
CCCGCCATAACAGCATCGGCAGCGCCCGGCTGTTTCGGCTGGAAGAATACAAACTACCTGAGTTCAAGGTGGCGGTAAAAACTCCCGAAGAAGACGGCAAGAAGAAATCGTTTCGCTTAGGCGAGAAGGTGGAAGTCAACATCCAGGCTGACTATTACTTTGGTGGTCCAGTCAGCAACGCCTCGGTCGAAGTCCTGGTCTATCAAAATCCTTACTATCACTACTGGTACCCGTATCGTGATTACGGGTGGTACTACGAAGACTTCGATCCTTACCGGCGGAACTACTACGGCGGCGGCTCGGTTATCAAACGCGAGACGATTAAGACCGACGCCACCGGCAAAGCCAAACTCACGTTCGACACTCCGCGTGAAAACTACAATCAGGATTTTGAATACCGCATTGAAGCGCGAGTTACCGATTCATCCCGGCGCGAGATCACAGCCAGCGATACGGTGCGGGTCACCCGTCAGCGCTATTACGTCTATCCGCAGCCGCAACGAAACATCTACCGGCCCCAGGACAAAGTCACGGTTGACCTTAAGGCGCTGGATGCGAACGAGCAACCGGTAACGACTGAAGGTACGGTCAAAGTCACGCGTGACTACTGGTATGAAATCTGGATCGACCCTACTGGTCGTGAAGTAAAGGGCGATGAATTGCGTCTGCTGCGCGAGAAAGCGAAATCGTTTCCCCCACCCTTAATTAAAGGACAGCGTCCTTGGCAACTGAAATTCCAGGGCTATCAACACGACGACATTCTCACGCAAACGTTGAAGACCGATGCTGAGGGCACCGCGCAATTGAATTTCAAGCCTGAGCGGGACGGCTACTATCGTATTCAATGGCAGAGCGGCCAGGGCAAGGATCGGAAGGATCGTTTTCTCCCGCCAGTGAAGGCCGAGACGACTGTGTTTGTGGCGACCAATGCGACCACTGAACTCGGCTACCGGCCTGGAGGCGTTGAGATCGTAGTTGATAAAGACACGTTCCGCGCGGGCCAGACTGCGCCGGTGATGATTTCCGTACCAACAAACGATCGATACGTTCTGTTCAGCGTCGAGGGAGATGACCTGTACAGCTACCAGCTCCTGCACGTGACCGGAACTGCCAAGCTCATCTCTCTTCCAATTCGAGAGCAGGACGTTCCGAACATCTTTCTGCACGCTGCGATGGTTTCAGACGAGCAGATGTATGTGGATCAGAAGCAGGTTGTCATTCCGCCGATCCAGCAGTTCCTCAACATCGAGGTAAAGTCCGATCGCGAACAGTATCAGCCACAGGAAGAAGGCACGCTGGCAATCACGGCCAAAGATGCCGACGGCAAACCTGTCGCGGCAGAAATCGCGTTGGGCATGTTCGACGAATCAGTGAAATACATCCAGACCGATTATGCCGGAGATCCGCGACAGTTCTACTACGGCACCAAGCGGTCGGACAGCGTGCAAACGCAGAGCACGTTTAACCAGAAGTCGTACGCGACGCTGGTCCAAAATAAAAAGGGCGACCTGGTCGATAAGAAGGAACTCGGACGCGAAGAAGATCAAGAGCAGAAGGAAGTGAATGGTGCCGCCGGTCAGACTTATGGAGGTGGCGGCGGTCGTGACCAGGGAGGGTCGGCAAAGGCCGCCGATCGTACCGTGGTGATGTCAGAAAATGAAGCAGTTGTTGTTGATGGCGTAGCCGCGGCGGACAAATCCATAAACGGACGTCTGATGAAGAGTCCTGCTGCGGCCCCTCCCGTGTCCACGCCCGCTCCGCAAGAGCCAGCAGTTCAGGTTCGCAGCGACTTTCGCACGACTATTCTATGGCTGCCCGACGTGAACACCGATGCGAGCGGCGCCGCCACCGTGAAGGTGAAATATCCCGACTCACTCACAACCTGGCAGGCGACTGCGCGCGTGGCGACGACGACGAATCAATTCGGTTTCGGTAACGCTGCCACCCGAACCAAGCAGCCCTTAATCGTGCGTCTCGAAGCGCCCCGGTTTTTTGTAGTCGGCGATCAAGTAACCGTATCGGGTGTGATCAATAACAATACTGATCAGCCGATGCGGGTGGCGCCGAAGCTCGACGCGCAAGGTTTAACCGTAACTGGTGTAGTTATTGAAGGCAAGCCAGTTACGGGCGATCCCGCGCCCGTCGAAGTGAAACCTAACAGTGAAACTCGGGTTGATTGGCTCATCAACGTCACTCATGCCAGTGAAGCAANGCTGAAGGTTGAAGCGCGCNGCGAAAAATACGCCGACGCGANGGAAAAGAACTTCACGATCTACGAACACGGCATCGAGAAATTCGTGTCGCGCTCAGGCAAGCTGCGCGGCGACAGNGCCATAGTCACCCTGGATATTCCGAAGGAGCGCCGCGCTGATTCGACTAAGTTAACCGTCCAGATCTCACCGAGTATGGCGACGACGATGCTCGATGCTCTGCCGTACCTGATCGATTATCCGTACGGCTGCACGGAACAGACCATGAGTCGTTTTCTCCCAGCAGTAATTACCACCAGAACCCTGCGTGATCTCGGCCTCAAGCCTGAAACAGCCGCGAATAAGATCTTCGGCGGCATTGAACCTGCGACCGCGGCGGCGACCCATCCGGCCGGCAAGCACGATCTCAAAGAACTTGATGAGATCACAAAGCAGAGTCTCGATCGACTCTATAATTTCCAGCACGCAGATGGCGGCTGGGGCTGGTGGAAAGATGGTGACAGCGATCATTTCATGACTGCCTATGTGGTCTGGGGCATGACGCTGGCAAAGCAAGCTGGCATCCAGATTAAAACTGATGCGGTGGCGCGGGCTGCGGCTTATCTCGACAAGGAACTGGTCGAGGAAGAAACGAACTACGATGAGCAGGCATGGATGCTGCACGCACTCGCGGTCTACGAATCGTCGTCGATGCCCGAAAATCCGCGGGCGGTTCCCATCAGTCAGTTCCATACTACGGCCTTCAATAACCTTTGGAACAACCGCGACAAGTTGAACGCTTATACTCGTTCTTTGTTGGCCTTGTCTGCGCATTACTTCGGCTATCACGATCAGGCTAAGACGTTGATCTTGAATCTTGAAAACGGCGTGAAGATTGATTCGAAGCCCGACACTTCGATCGTGCAACAGGGTGCGCAAACGTCCGACAATTCAGTCATCGGCACCGCGCACTGGGGCGAAGATGGCGTCTATTGGCGCTGGTCCGACGGCGGTGTCGAAGCAACTTCGTTTGCTCTGCGGGCGTTGCTGGCGATCGATCCGCAAAACCGGCTGGTCGAGCCCGTCACGAACTGGCTGATTAAAAACCGGCGCGGAGCGCAGTGGAACAACACGCGCGACACAGCGATCGTTGTGATGACGCTCAATGACTATCTGCGGACGAGCAGGGAAATTGCCTCTCCGGTTGGATACGAGTTGTTGGTTAATGGAAATCCGGTAGCCAGGAAAACCATTACCGCCGACGAGGCCCTTAGTGCGCCCAGCCAATTCGAAGTCTCGCGCGAACTGCTGCGTGATGGAGCAAACGAGATCACGATCCGGCGCACGAATGGCAGCGGCCCGGTTTATTTTTCCGCCCAGGCTAAGTACTTCAGTCTGCAGGAACCGCTGACCCCGGCCGGAAATGAAATCTTCGTCAGGCGCCAGTACTTCAAACTGGTAAATCATCCGACGTTGCTGAAAGGTTTCGTCTCGGAACGCGTGCCTTTGAATGACGGCGAGACGGTCAAGAGCGGCGAACGCGTCGAAGCTGTGATCACGGTTGAGGCAAAGAATAACTACGAGTACCTCTTGTTCGAGGATCTAAAACCGGCCGGTTTGGAAGCGGTGCAAATCCGCAGCGGTGAAAATCTTTATGCGCGGCAACTCAAATCCGGAGCTTTAAACAGTAAGAATTCGACGCTGATGAACTTCACGTCGAGTTCCGACTTCACCGGTGAATCGCGCTGGGTGTATCAGGAACTGCGCGATCGCAAAGTCGCTCTCTTCATCGATCACCTGCCGGAAGGAGTCTGGCAAATCAGTTATGAATTGCGCGCCGAGAGTCCGGGCGCCTTTCATGCGTTGCCGGTATTGGGCCAGGCCATGTATGTCCCGGAGATTCGCACCAATGGCAGCGAGGTAAGAATCAAGGTGGCGGATTAATCCGGCTTCGACTGTAAGCAGGGGCTAAAAAAGTCGGCGGAGCCCGCGAATGATAGTATCGCACCGATTTATCGGCGGAGAACGGTAACTATATATTTGACGCACCTGGATTAGGCAATCACGCCAAAGCGCCGCAGGCGCGGCATTTAATAGCCACGGCCGTCAGGCCGTGGAAAAGGTTATCTATGATACCTGAGGCCCGAAGGGACGATATTGCTGCGACAATCAAAATGTCGCACCTTCGGCGCTCCGAAATCCCTTCTGTTTGCCGCCCCACGGCCTGACGGCCGTGGCTATTCAATGCCGCGCCTGCGGCGCTCCACGTGTCGGTCTTTGTCGTACGCCATTAAGCCTCAAGTATATAGTCACCGCTTTCACCAAAATTTAGCCGTTCTTTCGCTCGCTTTTCAGTACTTTCTTTCGAGGAAACGCTAACCTCCGTGGCTTCGAACAAATCCACAAGGAGGAATGACCATGGAAAGGAAGCGATGGTTGAAAAGCTATCTGATCGCCACTACCGCGATTGCTCTGCTGGCAGGAACAATCACACTCTCACTGCCGCGCGCCGGAAACGCCAATCCGTCAATAGATGAGAACGTAAAGGTCGTCAATACGAGCAGCAGTCCGGTTCCTGTTTTATTACAGGGGCCAGGAGGCCTGACGGTCCAGGCCCAACAGAGCGGCAGCTGGAACGTAGGAATTAGCGGAACTCCGACCGTCATCGTGGGGAACAACGCGCAAGCCCCGCTGTTCGTGCGGAATGTCGATGAACCTGGGAGAAATCCGTTTCAGACCAGTGAAAACATTCTCTTCACAACTGTTTCAGGTACCGCCTTCTTCGCTGTGCCAGACGGTAAGGTCACGGTGATCGAGCACGTATCAATGAGTGGGGCAGTTGAGAGTGGCGGAACGATACAGGCCTTCGTAACCTGCTTCGACGGCACCGACGAAGTGAACCACTCCCTAATCCTCATGCCGAGCGGCGAAGTTAACGGCCTCACGCAGTATTCGGCCAGCCAGTCGATCAAGTGCTACGCGGTACCACGATTTTCACCTGTGGGCGGAATCCAAGAGCCGACCGGATTAGTTATGCATGTCCAGACGAGCAACCTCAACTCCGCACAGCACACGTGGGTGATGGCCGCCAGTGGTTATCTGTTGACTCCGTGATTCGAGGCCGGCGGATGAAGACAAAGAAGCGGATTGTGGTCACGTCATACCGGCATCACTTATCGGTTCAATATTCCGAGCCGCTGGAGCCTCGCTGCATCGATGGGCCGCCTAAACTCTCGGCAGGCGCGCCGGCTGCGGGGCTCGTCTCGCCGGAGCACATTGCTCAGATAAGCGAACTGACGATGGTGGTCAAAACGCAAGTCGAAACAGAGATCAAGAGCGGGCGCATCTCGTATTCGAACTTCCGAAACCTGAAATTGTTTCTAGATCAACTCAAGAGTCGAATGAATTCACTGTGTCACCGGCAACGTTTAATTCTGAACCGGCAGGCGACAAACAGGGAGAACAGTCATGGCAGTGCTAACAACAAGTGATTTCGGTACGCACGCGTCCCGCGTGCATGAGGCACGCCAGAGGCGTGCGAACCAACCTATCCGGCTTGCTCGAATGCGCCGGCGCTGCTTAACTTGGGCGCTTGATCAGTTACGGCGCGTTCACCGGATTCTTTAGACGCCTGATTCTTGCCGAGCCAGACGCTAATCAGCAGCCAAACAAAAGCGATCGGAGCAGCGACCAACGACACTCCCGCCAAACCCAATCCCAGCCGTGCCAGGAGCGGAGAGGTCCACGCACCCATCTGATCGCCAGTGCGATAGACCACCGTATCAATAAAATTCTTCGCCTTATATTTATCTTCCCGACTGAGTACCGTGAAGAGGGTCTCGCGGGCAGGCCTGGCAAGGGCGAAATTTGAAGCGCGACGCACCACCAGAAAGATAACCAGAATCGCCAAGGTCGGCTTAACGCCCATGGTCAAAAAACCCAGCACACTCATAGCAGGCAGGATTGCGAGCGTGACTCCCACGCCGAGCCATTTCAGCAATCTTCCGGTCACAAACGCCTGAAACAGGATCGTGAGGACATTAACCAGCAAATCTACTTCGGCGAAGAAAGCAGTCCGTGCACCTCGATCGGTAAAAGCTTTCGCCGCAATGCCTACCTGCTGAAAGTACAGGAGCGTGGAAGTCAGTGCGTACAGAAGCATGTAAGCACTGATCCCCAACAGGTAGGGCGATTTAAAATTGTGGACCACACCGGCCCAAATCCCACCTCCGATAGGCCTTTCCTCCTGCGTCTGGTTTGTTTTTGTGACCGGAAAGAACCGAACGCACTGCGCGCTCAACTCGAGCAGAACAGCTGAGATTAAGAGCAGGCTGGAGGTGCCGATCCTCTGCACCAGGCCGGCCGTCATGGACGCGCCGGCAATTGCTCCGAGGGTCCCGCCAATGCTGATGAAGCCGAACAGCCGCTTGCCCTGGTCACTGTTGAAGACATCAACCATAAATGCCCAGAATACGGACACCACAAAAAGATTGAAGACACTGGTCCAGACAAAAAACACGCGTCCCACCCAAACCTGATTGGCTTTGGAAATAGTCGCGAGCAGCAGCAGAAAGACTACAAGGTTGGCAATAAAAAACCGGTAGGCGATAGGGATAAAGCGCCGGCGGGGAAACTTAGCCACCAGTCTGGAGAACAGCGTGTTCGTGACCAGCATGGTGACCAGAGTGCCGGTGAACATCCACGGAAGATTTTCGATGCCACCCGCCGCGCCAAAGTCATCACGAATTGGGCGAATGACGTAATAACTCGAGAGCACCATAAAGTAATAGAGGAAGCCAAGAATCAGCGCTTTTACTTCTGCGGCTCTTACATCAACCACCTTCCGGCCAATCCGTATGGCAAGCGTTGGTTTCGGTTGGTTCACATGAAGATCCGGATCGTTGTTCAATGAATGTCTCCTGCGTTGGGGAAGTGTCTGAGCGTTTTTTCTTTAATCCTCTCCCATTGGGAGAGGTTTTTATGAGGGCCTGAGGTCAGTACCGGGAGCGGTAGCGACCGGGTCTCCATCTCAATCGAGTTGACGACGGAGTTACCCGGTAGCTACCGCTCCCGGTCCTGACCTCATCACCTCTATTTGCTGCGNGCGTGCCAGGCGGCCAGGACGTCAGCTTCCCGCGTTGTGGTGATTCCGGCACGCATTTTTGTTTGCCTTTCCGGCGCCTGTTGGCGAAACCATTCGAGGGTGGCCCTGGTCGTGTCGGCAAGCGGACGAAACGTCAAGCCACTGCGCACTGCTTTGCTAATGTTCATCGTTGAATATCCAATCTCAGGCCCGTGTGTTGAGGTCCAGATCGGTATGTCATCGATGATTTTTTGACTCTTGAGAAATTCATCGTCCACCCAGGTAAATCGCGCATCAGAGTTGGTGGTCTTTTTGATCTCATCGAGCATGTGACCCATTCCCAATTTCGTTTTAGGTCCGACGGCATTAAAAGCTCCTGCAGTTCCCTGCTCAACCATCCGTATGGTCCATTCCGCCAGATCGCGTGCATCGATGATTTGTATCGGGTCAGAAGAGGTTCCGGGCGCCAGCACTTCACCACCACGCTCGACGCGAACGGGCCAATAGGTAAAGCGATCCGATTCGTCACCCGGACCAACGATGTATCCCGGCCGAATAATGAGCGTCTTTCCGGGAAACCACTTTTCAGCTTCAGCTTCCGACACTGCTTTGAGCGGTCCGTAGAGCGCGAAATTGTTAGCGCGCATCGTTGCGTTGGTCTCTTTCATCGGATCAGCGCCGTTGTATTTTGCCAGTGGCGCGTTTTCGTCCATTCCGATCTTGCTGGTGTCTGCATAGACCGAAATAGTCGAAATGAAAACGTAACGCCCTGCATTTCCCTGCAGGATTTGGGCCGCATCGCGCACCCAGACAGGAAGCGTCGTAGGGTTGTCTATGACGACGTCCCAGGTTCGACCCTTGAGCGCATCAAGTTGCCCGTTGCGGTCGCCGATTAGCTGCTCTGCTTCCTTCGGCAATTCTCGCGGGTGCGTCCGGCCGCGATTAAAGACACTTACCTTATGTCCGCGGCTCAGCGCGTACTTGACCTGAAATGGACCGGTGAAACCAGTACCGCCGAGAATCAGAATCCGCAGCGGAGCTAAGCGCGAGCTGTGCGCCGCTTCAATCGAAAACTCCGGAAACAGTCCGAGTCCAAGGGCACCACCTGCCATGGCGGAAAGTTTGAGAAACGTTCTTCTGTTGGTTGACATTCTATCTCCAGGAAGTCAGTACCGGGAGCTTTAGCGACCGGGTCTGACGAACAAATTGAGAAGAGCTATCCGGTCGCTTGAACGCACGCCGCGCCAATTTTGTTTCAACCGAAAACCAGTTTGGAGTGCGGCGACTTGTCGCCGCTTTCAGTTCGTTGACAGGTCGCCCACTCCATATCGCCACAGCAAGAAACAGAAGTGGGAGAGGCGCCGAAAAATCAGATCCTCCCCCACTCAAGCCAGTCTTATCGGATCATGTTCGCTGACTAAAAACAATCAGAAACTGAACTTGGCTCCAAACCGGAATGCTGACGGCGCCTGCACCAGCAAGGCCGATCCGTAGAAAGGATTGGGCACTGCCGGGACACCTGCGACACCGCTATTGATCGAGAAGGTTTGGTCCAGGGTCAGCGCTCGCTGGCTGTTAAAGACATTGAACCAGTCTCCGGTAATTCGCAGTTCACGCTTCTCACCAAGTTTAATCGGATAATACACACCGAGATCGAGGTTCATCGTGGTCGGCGTGCGGTTTGTACCCGTGCTGTCAACAAAGTTCGGGAATCCAGGTTGGGTGACGGTCACGGCCGGAACGATGGCCGTGCCGCGCTGTACTGCAAACCCCTCATTGTTTCCGTAGATCGGGTGTGGTATCAGCGCGTTGAAAGGCGTGCCCGATTGAACATAGAAGTTGCCGCTGAGCATAAGCCTCCAACGAGTTTGGTAGCTGCCATTGAACTTGAACTGGTGCGGTCGATCGTTCGGTAAACGCCCGTAGGTGTTGTCAAGCAGGCTCTGCAGATCGAACAGGGAAGTGATGTTCGGATCAGCTTGCCCGTTGTCATTCCGGAACAGTCCCTCGTAATTGCCGGTCAGGCTCGAGAAGACATACGAAGCGATGAATTGATAATGGTTCGTGAAGCGCTTAGTAGCCGTGACCTCGAGTCCGCGATAGAAACGCTGCGCGCGGCCGAAGCAACGCGGAGGTCCGGCAGCGCCTTCACACGCGAGGCGTTCGGTCGTTCCAGGCTCATTGCGACCCGGATTGAAGATGAAATAGTTGTTGCCATCATCGAACGAGCCATCTTCGATCACGTTCCTCATGTGACGGTAGATTCCGCGCACGCCAAGAGCGAGATCTTTTTTAACTTCATATTCGATGCCCGCGCTATATTCACCAATGCTCTGAGGTTTCAAACCCGGATCAGGTGGGGTGGCGGCTGCTCCGAGGTTCGTCGCGCCAGTGCTGACTCCCGGGACAATCAATGAACCAATCGGCGCATTGATGGTGTCGACATTAAACTGCTTGTCTGTCTGAACGTTTCCCCCGGCCGCGCGAACGTTTACATCCAACGGCACCGGCGCCTCGATGAAGGTGGCGTAATTCGCGAAGAACTTACCCTTACCTCTACCCGTAAAGTCCCAACTCAGTCCGATGCGAGGGGCGAGGTTGTCCCAGAAGTTATTGAACTTGATGTAGCTGGTGCCGTCGTTGCTGTACGACTGTTGATAGTCCCAGCGGAAGCCGACGTTCAATTGCCAATCCCGCGCGAACTTGTAGTCATCCTGAATGTAAAAGGCCTCCACATTCGTAGTCGTCTTGCCGACCAGCTCAAAATCGCGGACACGGGTAGTGTTGCGAATGATGAATGGGTTATTGAAAGCTTCGGAAGTGGAAATCGTGGTCGCGGTCCCATTGACCGTCAAACCCAGCTTCGCCAGCGTCGCGGCGGGAATCGCCTGCGCTCGACTTACACCCGCAGCCGTCGGACAGGTAATCGCCGTACCGCGAACGGTGCACACCAGCCAATTGTTGGTGATGCGCGAGCCGTGCGTAGAATTAGCATCAGCGCCGTTGGTTGGGAACAGGCCGAGTCCCGGCGTGAAGGCGTAAGTAACCGCCGGACCACTCGACAGCGTATTGATGTCGTAGCTATTGCGGAACCACTCAAAGCCCCACTTAATCGTCTGCTTGCCGACGATGTTTTGCAGGTGAGCGTTTAACTCGTAGCGGTTCCGTTTCTGATCCGTGTAGAGGCCAAACCCTGGACCGCGGCTGAAATTGCGTTGCAACGATCCACCACGGCCATCGACGAAATCTATAAAACCCGTGGTGCCGCCGAAATTCACACCAGTCGAAACCGGCGCCAGGACTGTCCCGCCTTTCAGCACGGCAAAGTTGTCGGTGATGAGCGGCTTATCAACTGACTGCGGGATCGTATTCGACCGTTGAAAGTGCAAGCCACCTGAGAATTCAGCAATGAAGTTGCTTTTGATTGTCGAGTTAAGCCGGGCCGTGTAGTTGTGCCCGCCGGTTTCCTGGCGACCGAAATACGCCGTGAGATCGTCGCCGAATCCGTTTATGTTTGTTAACGCACCTGCCGGCTGGCCTGCAGGGCCAATCAAGAAACCGTCGACCTTGGTGAAATCACCAAAAGTTGATCCGGTCAAAGTGTTTTTGCCGTTGAGCGCCCAGGTGATCTTGCCTGCGTAAAACGGAGTGGTGACCTTGTTCTGCACCGGGGTGTAGAAGGTCTGGGTCAGGTAAAAGTTCGTGCGGCGCTGTGGATTGAATGCGCCAAAGAACCAAAGTTTGTCTTTCTTAATCGGACCACCAATATCGCCACCAAGATCTGCTTCGGAAAATCCATTCCCGTCCGCGCCGGTAAACGAAAAATTCTTGACCGCGCGCACCAGGCCTTTGGTAGTGCCATAGCCGAAAACGTCGCCATGAAATTCATTGCCACCGCTTTTGGTAATGACATTAAAGATGCCGCCGGTCGCCTTACCATATTCAGCGCCGTACGCGCCGGTTTTGATCTCAACCTCCTGCACAAACTCGAACGGCAGGTTTGCTCCTGAGCCGCCGAATGCCGGGTCGGTGGTGTTGACGCCATCGAGAATGTAATTATTTTCCGGTCCGGAGGATCCGGCCACCGATGGATCGCGATCGCGGCCCGTCGCGTCGCGCAAACCGGAACGGGTCACCGTGGGCGCGATTGTGTAGAGTCCCTGCACTGTGCGCTGGGTGGGAAAATTGGAGAATTGCTCCGTGGAAACATTTGAGCCAGTCGTATTCTGTGTGGCATCGACGACCGCAGCACCAGTCACTGTCACCGTCGCGCTGGCTGCCGCTAACTGTAGCGCCGCATCCACAGTGGCCGTTCTTCCTAAATTGACAGCCACACCTTCCTGCTCATATTTCCCGAAACCCGAAGCATCGACGGACACCTTGTAGGTTCCCGGCGGCAACGCCAGGAGTTGATAACGTCCCTCGTCATTGGTGGTCGCGGTTTTGGCCGCGATCAGATTGGGACTCGTCACGGTTACGGTAGCGCCCTTGACTGCGGCTCCGTTAGGATCAGTAACGACTCCTTCAATCGATCCAGTCGTGCTCGTTTGAGCGCTGGCGGCAGTTGCGACCAGGACGAGGCTCAAAGTCGCAACTAGCACAAAGACTTTCTTCATTCTCATATCGTTTCCTTTCGTCATCCGCGGACACCGTTTGATCTCACCTCATTCAGAATTCCGAAGTCCGCCGTATCGCTAAATGTGAGCTGTTACGTCGGGGAGATTTCTCGAAGCGTAGAAAAGCAACTAAAAGACCAACTGCACTGGCTTGGATCAAACTCGCGGCGGAACTTCGCCTGAAGGAACGATCCACTTCGCCACGCACGCCGCCGACGTGCAGAAATCAACTCAGTTGATCGGAGAATTTGAACAAATCCGAAATGACGAACGGCGAGGGGGAAATGACTACTCAAACTCCGGTAAACGGAAATCTGAAGGGGTATCGAAAGTCTGAATTTGTAGTGCGCCGACGACTGGAGCGCAAGCGTCTCGCTTGCTCTTCTCGATTCGCGCTGCGCGCTCAAGGCAAGCGAGACGCTTGCGCTCCAGCCGTCATTTCCGTCAGGCGACAAATGAATCCCCATCCACCGCCAAGTTCGCTGACGGCCAGCACCAGTTCATTGCGGCCTTTTCGGAGCGGCAGATAAACGGTGTCGTTTTCCGGGTTAACGATGCCCAAAAACGCAGGGTCGCGAAAATTCTGCGCGCTGCGGCCACGGAACAGGATCCTGCCGTTGAGAAACACGCTGACATCGTCGCTGTAGCCGATAAGGAGGCGCTTCACCTGCTCGCGATCAGATTCGATGATCGTCCTGGCGTACACGACTTTCATTCCGGGTTGCGGTTCCAGCCGTTTGGAAAAGTCGTTTGCGAACGACACTCGCAGTTGTGGGGCGTCGCGATAACGATTAATGACCACAAAGCCCGGGGCTTCGGCTTCCACGTCCTGCCACTGAATGGCAGCGCTCTCAGAAGTTGAGAGTGGACACTCGAGATCCCGAGCGAGCGCCTCGTAAGCAGGCGAGAGGCTCCACTTGATGAGGGTACCGGACGGCA
>AP72_2010_repI_A001DRAFT_1000220_pt1 | contig 12766 bp, 6 predicted proteins | sample AmaPasrepliIA001_FD_9535 | JGI IMG/M metagenome (IMG submission 9535)
CAGAATCGAAGGCCCGCCCCCCAGGCTGTTTTACCGAACGCGAGCCCGCCGTGCTAAAGCGGCGGCGTGAATGAGGAGGTCCTTCCCTAAATCGTTACCCGGTGCACAAAACCTTAGCCTTAACTCGATTCCTCGGATACAATCGCCGACCTTACATCCCGTTAAGCATGAAAATCGCAGCCGGAACCCGACTCGGCCGTTACGACATCCGCGCAAAAATTGGCGAGGGCGGAATGGGTGAAGTGTACCTCGCCCAGGATACGAAACTCGATCGCAGGGTTGCGCTGAAGACTCTGCCGGCCGAGCTCGCCACTAATCAAGACCGCATGCGGCGCTTCACCCAGGAAGCAAAGGCTGCGGCCAGTCTCAATCATCCGAACATTGCGACCATTCATGAGATTGGCGAACACGATGGTTGATGCCGCGACAACCACAGAGCTTTGGGGACAGCAGTACGAACGTAAAGCATCGGATCTGCTCTCGATCAAGCAAGCAATTGCGCGCGAAGTCTCCGATACACTGCGATTGCGTTTGACGGGTGACGAAAAGAAGCAACTGACAAAGCTCGACACGACCAGTGGCGAGAGTTTTCAGTTCTATTTAAAGGGGCGCTATTACTGGAACAAGCGGACGGCCGATGCGCTAAAGAAAGCAATCGAAGAATTTCAGGAGGCGATTGATCGCGATCCGGGCTTTGCTCTCGGTTATGTCGGGCTGGCTGATGCTTACGTGGCGCAGGAGCACTACAGCGGCATGGGTTCCAAAGAAACGCTGCCGAAGGCCCGAGAGGCCGTGGATCGCGCGCTGTCAATCGACGGATCACTTGCCGAGGCCCACACCTCGTCAGGGAAGATCTATGAACAATTGTGGCGCTGGCCGGAAGCTGAGGAGGAGTACCAGCGCGCCATCCGCCTGAACCCGAACTACCCGACGGCGCATCACTTCTACGCCTATTACTTGTATATCAAACGGCAATTCGACGCTGCGGCGCAAGAAATTAGCCGGGCTCATGAACTTGACCCCCTATCACCGGTGATTACCGAGAACGTCTCCATGGTCCAGTTTTTGAGGGGTGATCTCGATGAGGGCTATGGGGCTCTAAAGTATTGTTTGAGTTCGAAGGTGAAATCTGTGTAATCTGCTGATAAGGTCAGAATAAAGTTGAGCGAAATCATTTTTCCCAACGCGACTATCTCTCAGTACACCATCGTCTCAAAGATCGGCGCAGGCGGCATGGGTGAGGTTTACCGCGCGCGCGACGCACGACTTAATCGTGAAGTCGCCATCAAGATTCTGCCGGCCAAACTTGCAACCGATCCCGATCGTTTGCAGCGATTCGAGCAGGAAGCTCGAGCCACCTCAGCGCTTAACCACCCGAACATCCTCACCATTTACGACATCGGCACGCACGAGGGCTCACCCTACATTGTCGCCGAACTGCTCGAAGGTGAGGAGTTGCGTGACCAACTGAACGGCGCTGTTCTGCCTGAACGCAAAGCGCTCGATTACGCGCAACAAATTACGCAGGGTCTAGCGGCGGCGCATCACCGGGGGATCGTACATCGGGATCTGAAGCCGGAAAACCTTTTCATTACCGCTGACGGGCGGGCGAAGATTCTCGATTTTGGATTAGCGAAGCTGCGGCCACAGCGGAACGAAATTAACAGCTCTGAAATTGCGACGGAGAAGCAGATCACCGACCCCGGTACGGTTCTGGGCACAGTCGGCTATATGTCGCCTGAGCAGGTACGCGGGCAACCGGCCGATCACCGTTCGGACATCTTTTCGTTCGGCGCAATTCTCTACGAAATGCTCAGCGGCCGGCGCGCCTTCCGCCGCGAAACAATGGCTGAGACGATGACGGCAATTCTCAAAGAGGAACCGCTCGAGCTAACCGAAACCAATGCAAAGATAAATCCGGCGCTGGAGCGGATCGTGCGGCGCTGTCTCGAGAAACAGCCCGAGCGACGTTTTCAATCAGCCAGTGATCTCGGCTTTGCCATTGAGGCACTGTCAACGCCGTCGGGCTCGCAACAAGTGCCGGCGGCAATCTCAAGTGAGGGGCAATCGATTGCTCATGGCCGCTCTTCGCGCCAGTGGGCCTTGATCTCCGCAGCCGTTTTCGTTGCGTTGGTGCTGCTGGCTTCACTGCCACTCGCTATTGCGCATCTGCGCGAATCGCCGGCTGAAACTCGCATCATCAAGCTTTCCGTTCCGGCGCCTGAGAAATCCACTTTCGGCAATCTCGCAATGTCGCCGGATGGCAGCTTGCTGGCGTTTACTGCGGCCACATCCGGCAAAGTACAGCTCTGGGTTCGGGCGTTGGATTCGCTGGCGGCCCAGGCGCTGCCCGGAACCGAAGGCGCGCGTTATCCTTTCTGGTCGCCCGATAACCGTTGGATAGGGTTCTTCGCTGGCGGCAAATTAAAGAAGATTGCCGCCGCGGGCGGGCCCGTACAGACCTTATGCGATTCGGGAATTGCCGGCGGAGGCTCGTGGAGTCGTAACGGTGTCATTCTTTTCACGACGCTGGGGTATGGGGTCTATCGAATAGCAGCCAGCGGCGGTGATCCTACTTTGTTGGCAGCTCTGGATCGATCGAAGCGGGAGTGGAACTATAATTCACCATTCTTCCTGCCTGACGATCGTCACTTTCTTTACTTTATTCAGAGCGGGACACCGGGCGCCGCGGGAGTCTTTGTCGGCGCGATTGACGGCTCGCTCAAGCAACAGTTACTCGCCCTAAACACCAACGGGATCTATGCAGCATCGGGTCGCGGCGACGGTGGCTATCTGCTTTTCATGCGTGAAGGGGCCTTACTGGCCCAGCCCTTCGATGTCAAACAACTGAAGTTAACAGGTGAACCCATTCCGGTCGCGGAACATATCGGGACCGATTCAACCTTCTCGCAAGGCAACTTTTCAGCCTCGCTAAACGGCGTGCTGGTTTATGACGGCAGTGTTGACCGGGCGAGCAAGCAATTGGTTTGGGTCGATCGCGACGGCAAACAAATCCGCTCGCTGGGCAAGATTGGAGGTTGGAGCCAGCCCGGCCTATCTCCAGACGAAAAGCGTGTGGCGGTCGATCGAGACCAGCCCGGCGGCACCCGCGAAGTTTGGATCTATGACGCGGAAGGCGGCAACGCCTCGCGCTTCACTTTCGATCCGGCTGACAACACGACTCCGATCTGGTCACCAGACGGGACCAAAATTGTTTGGGGCTCAAATCGGAATGTTACGTATGACATTTATCAGAAGGCCGCCAACGGGTCCGGACGGGATGAAATGTTGTACAGCTCGAATAACGTTAAGGTCGCCACCGATTGGTCCAGGGACGGGCGCTATATCGTGTTTTACGAACTCGATCCAAAAACAAAACGTGATCTTTGGGTCCTGCCAATGACCGGCGATCGGAAGCCATGGCCTTTTCTGGCAACCGACGCAAATGAAGTGGGAGGCAAGTTGTCTCCCGATGGTCAGTGGCTGGCCTATGCCTCGGACGAATCAGACAAATATGAAGTCTACGTCCAGAGCTTTCCTTCAGGTGGCGGCAAACGCCAGATTTCCACCAACGGCGGCATCGGTCCGCGATGGCGCGCCGACGGTAAAGAACTGTATTACGACACACCTGACGGAGCGCTGATGGCCGTCGACCTGAACCTCGGCAAGGGTTTTGAAAATGGGGCGCCGCATAAACTCTTTGAGTTCCGCAGCGGTAACGGTTTAATTACCGTCGCTCCTTACGTAGCCAGCGCCGACGGCCAGAAGTTTCTGCTTAACATGCTGGTAGATGAATCAGGCGGAGCGCCCCTGACCGTGGTGATCAATTGGACCGCGGCGCTGAAGAAATGACGCTTGGTTCTTGACTAACTGGGTCGCGTCGCGAAAACGAGACAGCTGGATGTTAGTCTAGTCTCACACATCTGACTCGGGTACAATCATCGGGCGCTAAATTTCGTCGCAAACGAACCTCGTCGCCGGAACTCGATTTCGGTATTTTCGTAGAAACTCAACTGTCATTTTGCTAATACCAATGAAACGCTGCCCTACGTGCCATCGCGTTGAGACGGACGAAGCGCTGAAGTTCTGTCGCGTCGATGGGACGACTTTGGTCAACGATTCGTCGCCTCTCTCCAGCGAAGCAGGGACCGTGCAACTTACCTCGCCGGCAGACACGAGCGAAGTTCATACGAGCATCCTGCCACCCAGTACCGGCAGCAACATCAATCGCGCCACCGCGCCAACCACAGTTCTTCCGCCCACACAACCGGCGGCTGCGACTCGGCAACTGGCCAAAAACGGAAGCAAAAGAGTTGTTATCACCATCGCGGCATTGATTCTGTTGATTCTGGTTATTGTCGGCGGTTACTTTGCTACCGGCAAGTTCGTTACTGCGAGAAAAGACAAAGCCATTGAATCGGTTGCGGTCCTGCCTTTCGAGAATAAGAGCGGCAATGCCGACTCAGAGTATCTATCCGATGGTTTGGCAGAATCGCTCATCTATCGACTTTCTCAATTGTCCAATCTCAAGGTCACGCCACGCAGTTCTGCCTTCAGATATAAAGGCCAGACGATTGATGCGGAAAAGGTCGGTAATGATTTGGGCGTCGACGCAGTCATGTCCGGGCGCCTGACCCAACGGGGCGATGATTTGCTGATTAGCGTCGATCTGATTGACATCAAAAACCAGAAGACCATTTGGGGCGATCAGTTTCAGCGAAAGATGTCCGACCTGCTGGCGACCCAAAGCGAGATCGCCGCGGCGATCGCGGACAAGCTGCAACTGCGACTGTCAGGCAACGAGTCGAAGGATATCGCCAAGCAGTACACGAGCAACAATGAGGCCTACCAGCTATATCTTCAGGGCCGTTATTTCTGGAACAAACGTAACTCGGAAAATCTGAAGAGAGCAGCTGATCTGCTCCGCGCCGCCACGCAGAAGGATCCGAACTTTGCGCTTGCCTACGCCGGCCTGGCGGATTGTTACGCGGTTTCGTACTACTACGTCGGCGAGCGTCCTCGCGAAATCATGCCGTTGGCAAAAACCTATGCCGCCAAAGCTATCGAACTCGATCCGACATTGGCTGAGCCGCACGCAACGCTCGGCATGGTGACGTGGCTGCTTGATTGGGACAAGGCGGGGGCCGAAAAGGAATTTTTAAAGGCGATCGAGCTTAACCCGAATTATCCAACAGCACATCACTGGTATTCACGTTATCTGCGGTCCATTGGCAATTTGGATGGCGGTGATCGAGAAATCAGGCGGGCGGAGCAGCTCGATCCTTTGTCGCTCGTAATCATCAACAACGTCGCCGAAATATATATCGATCGAGGGGATTTCAACGCGGCCACCAGAGAATGCCGGCGAATGATTGATCTGGATCCTAACTTCTGGGCTGCTCACCAAACCCTGGGAATAGTGCTGGTAAAGCAACGCAGTTACGCTGAAGCCCTCGCCGAAACCGAAAAGAGCGTGCAACTTGCCAACCGATCAGATGCGTCGTTGGCATTGTTGGGTCACGTGTATGGCAGACTGGGACGGCGAAGTGATGCTGATATGGTGATCAAAGAACTCGAGAAAAGATACGCGGACAAATTGGCTGATGGTCGCGATCTTGCCATTGTCTATGCTGGTCTGGACGATAAGGACAAAACATTCTCGTGGCTCGATAAGGCTGTGACGGATCGGAGTGTTATCCTGGCGTTTATGAAGCTCGAACCTCTATTGGAACAGATGCATAGCGATCCGCGCTGGCATGACCTTGAGCTGCGCGTGGGTGTGAGCGGGTAATTTGGAGTGCGGCGGCTTGACGCCGCTTTTTTCGGTCCGCAGGTTATTCTTTTACATGGCTTTGCCTCATAAGTCAGCGGATTGAAAGCTCAGGCATTCGTCGTTTATCGCCGTGTAGCGGCGAGTTGAATTTAGCCCGGCCTTTCAAGGCCGGGAAGAGTTGCATCAGGAGAGACGCGTCAGCGACGACTGAAACCGAGCGATTTTCACGCGTCGCTGACGCGACGCCATTTCAATTCTCGGTCCCTAACCCGGCCTTGAAAGGCCGGGCTAAACTCATTCGCCGCTGCGCGGCGACACTTTCACCCACAACTAGCTATCGATTTCGGCAACAATACTTACTAAAAAAGCTTTAGCCTAACTCCATTTCCTCGGCTACAATCGCGCGGCTCTACATCCCAAAATGAACATTGCCGCGGGGACCCGACTCGGCCCATATGAAATCCGCTCGAAGCTTGGCGAAGGCGGGATGGGTGAAGTGTATCTGGCGGAAGATACTCGTCTGCGCCGTCGCGTCGCGTTGAAGATTTTGCCGGAGAATCTTTCTGCGAATGCCGATCGCCTGCTCCGTTTTGAACGTGAGGCGTTTGCCGCGTCAGCGCTCAATCATCCAAACATTCTCACAATCTTTGAATTTAGTGCCATCAATAAGACCCACTTCCTGGTTACTGAATTCGTCGATGGTCTGTCGCTGCGGCAGCGCCTGGCGGGTGGGCCTTTACAAATCAACGAAGCCCTCGACATTGCGATTCAGATTGGTGCGGCGCTGCGCGCAGCACATGACGCCGGGATCATTCATCGCGACATCAAGCCGGACAATGTCATGCTGCGCGGCGATGGTTACGTGAAAGTCCTGGATTTTGGCCTCGCGAAACTGTCAGAGCCTCGACAAGTCGGGATAGCTACCGGGGTGGTTTCAGATCCGGAAGCACAGACCCAAAAGCAGCTCCAGACACAGTCGGGCGTCATCATGGGAACGGTCGGCTACATGTCGCCGGAACAGACGCGCGGGACAAGCGTCGACCCGCGCAGCGATCTGTGGAGCCTCGGTTGTGTGCTGTACGAAATGACTTCCGGGAACCAGCCTTTCCGGGGTGATACGACGGCTGACACCGTGGCGAACATTATCCACCGCGAGCCGGTTTCGCTTAGCAGCTTACTAACCGACGGCAAAGAACTCGACGCCATCATTAGTCACGCATTGGCCAAGGATGCAGACGCTCGCTATCAAACGGCGAAGGAGATGGTGGATGATCTAAAACAGTTGCAGAGGCGTCTGGAGTCTGCGGTCGAAGTGAAAACGAGCGAAGCGCGCACCGTGGTATTAGATTCAGCAGTTCGTGTTAATCCGCGGCAGACCAGCGGCGCCTCGCCCAAAACGAGCGTCATCCCGGGCGCCGTGGTTTCGAATGAACCGCAGGCTGCCGTTCCTTCGCAAAACCTCAGCGGCTCCACGTCTGCAGCATTGCGAGTCCGACGCGCCGGCTTCTGGGCTGCTTTATTGATCGTCGCTTTACTCGCGACGGCGTTCGGCGGCTATCGCTACTTCGCATATCGCAGCTCTGACCGAATCAACTCAATTGCGGTAATGCCGTTCGTGAACGCCAGCGGCAACTCGGACGTTGAATATCTTTCCGACGGTCTCACCGACTCTCTAATCTTTCGATTCTCTCAGCTGGCGAACGTCAAGGTGAGTCCTACCAGTTCGGTGATGCGTTTCAAGAATACGGCGAAGGATGTCGCCGAGGTCGCGAAGGAACTCAACGTTGATGCCGTTCTGACCGGCCGCCTGATGCGCGCCGGTGATGAATTGACCATCAGCGTGCAACTCGTCGACGCGCGCACGCAGAAACTCGTCTGGGCCGAGCAGTACGATCGCAAGATGGCTGACCTGCTCGCCACGCAACGGGAAATCGCGACCACGCTCACGCAAAAGATGCAGCTTAAGCTCGCCGGAGATGAGCTGGGCATCGCCAAGAAATACACCAGCAACAACGAAGCTTATCAACTTTACTTGAAGGGCCGATTTCACTACGCGCGGCGCAGCAAAGACGATATGCTCAAAGCGATCGAGGCTTACCAACAGGCAATCCAGCTCGACCCGAATTTTGCGCTGGCCTATGCCTCGACTGCCGAAGTATATAACTCGATGGGCAAGAATCCCGATGTAGCCCCCCGGGATTGCGTTCCCCTCGGCAAACAGGCGGCGCTACGAGCGCTGGAGATCGATCCGCTGCTGCCACAGGCACACTCAGCACTGGGAGACTCACTCGCACTTTACGATTGGGATTGGGCGGAGTCTGAACGCCATTTCAAGAAGGCCCTCGAGCTTGACCCGAATATTTCTTACACCCACGTCGCTTATGCCTTAGCTTATCTCACGGCGATAAACAAACCCGACGCGGTCGTAGCGGAACTGGAGCAAAGTGTCGCACTCGAACCGTTGTCTTTGATTAACAATTCCGTTCTCACTACTGCGTATATGTATGACCGTAAGTATGATAAGGCGTTGGCACAGGCCCGCAGCGCCTATGAGCTTGATCCAGATTTTCCACTCGCTCGCGTCTGGCTCGGGTTTGCGTTAATCGCGAACGGAAAGTATGACGAAGCGATTTCTGCAGTCGGCCAGGTATCGCCCGAATCACCGTTTGGCTGGATGTCCGCGGTAGTAATCGCCCATGCCTACGCCAAAGAGGGAAAGAGGCCGGAAGCCGAAGCACAGATAGCCGTACTCCACGAGCTGGCGAAGACACGCTACATTCGCACTTATTATCTGGCTGGTATCTACGCCACGCTCGGCGATAAGGAGAAAGCGTTTGCCGAACTCGAAAAATCGTTCGCCGAAAAGGATTGCTTCCTCGGCCGGATGGCGGTCGATCCTTGGATGGACCCTTTGCGCGCCGACCAGCGATTCAAGGACTTGCTCAAGAGGATGAACCTTTCGCAGTGAAACGCTGCCCAACATGTAATCGAATCGAGTCTGACAAAGCGCTGAAGTTCTGTCGCGTTGACGGCGCTACGCTGGTAACCAATTCATTATCGACGGGCAGTGAGGACGCAACCACGCAGCTCGGCTTGCAACAAGGTGCCGGCCAGGCTCAGACAAGTATTCTCCCGCATACGTCCAATGCGGGGATGAATCGCGCGACCGCGACAACGGTTTTGCCCGCGCCGGAACTTCCGAAACCGACCAAAGAGTTACGCACACCGAAACAAAAAAAGACGGCGATCGTTGTCGCCATTATCGTGACTGCGGCATTCGCCGCACTTTCGGCCGTCCTGGTTGTTTTTTATCGTTCGAGGAATACCAGCGGCGTGGCGATCCAGTCTATCGCGGTGATGCCATTCATCAATCAGAGTGGTAATTCGGACGCCGAGTATCTTTCTGACGGAATGACTGAGACGCTCATCAACAGTCTCTCAAAACTGCCTAACCTGTCGGTCAAAGCGCGCAGTTCCGTATTTCGTTACAAGGATAAAGAGGTCGATCCTCAGACCGTCGGCAACGAACTGAAGGTGCAGGCGATCGTCAACGGGAGAGTGCTACAACGGGGCGACGATTTGACGCTTTATCTATCGTTGGTCGATACGCGCACCGGCGATCAACTCTGGGGAGAACAATACAATCGTAAACAGTCAGACTTGATTTCGCTGCAGGGCGACGTTGGGCGCGACGTAGCCACTAAGTTAAGAAACAAATTATCGGGGGCAGACGAACAGCGCGTGGCCAGGAACTACACGCAAAACACCGAGGCCTACCAGTTGTATTTACAAGGGCGCTTCTTCGCGAATAAACGCACTCCCCAAAGCATTCAAAGAGCCATCGGCTATTATCAACAGGCGATCGCGAAAGACCCGAATTACGCCCTCGGTTATGCCGGGCTCTCCGATGGTTACGGTTTGCTCTCGTACTACAGTAGCGAGCCTGCGCCCGCAACTTTAACCAAAGCCAGAGAAGCAGCTCTGCAGGCCCTGGCGCTCGACAACAATCTGGCAGAGGGACACAACGCACTCGGATTTGTTCTGGCCATGAGTGATTTTGATTACGCCGGAGCTGAGCGCGAGTACCGGCGGTCGATTGAACTCAATCCCAATTACACCACTGCGCATCACAACCTTGGCGTAATGCTCTGTCGGATTGGCCGGCCGGGAGAGGGTATGGCAGAGCTCAATCACGCGCTGGAACTTGAGCCTTTTTCGATTGTCGTCAATCGGCTCTATGGCGAGGTTCTGGTTTGCACCCGGCGTTACGACGAGGGGCTGGCGCAACTCAAAAAAACGGCCGAGATGGATCCGGCGTTTCCCACCACCTATTTCGCGCTGGCGAATGTTTACCGTTTGCTGGGTAAGTATGGCGAGAGCGTTGAAGCTTTTGCGAAATTCAATGAGCTGTACGATCGGCCGCAAACCGCCGCCTTCGCTCGCGCCAGTTTTGCCGCGGGCGGTTGGCCAGGTTACTTGCGAGATATGATCACAAGAAAGCCGGAAGGTTTGTCGCCCTACATGGCGGCGATCTATTTCACGAACCTGGGCGACAAAGAAAAGGCTTTCATCGAACTGGATAAGGCCTATGCCAACCGTGACTACATGGTGCGCTTTCTTAAGATCGATCCCAGCGTTGACCCTCTACGAGATGACGCGCGGTTCAAGGAACTGATGCAGCGCATGCGTCTTCCGGAGTAACGGGCTCTGGTTTTTGCCGCAGTAATTTTGGAGTGCGGCGGCTTGACGCCGCTTTTATTTTTGTGTCAGGGAGTGGTAGCGACCGGATCTAGTGGAATTATCGGGTCAATTGATCCCGTCGCTACCGCTCCGGGTACTGATACGACGCTCTTCAGCAAAAGCTGCGTCAAGCCGCAGCAGTCCAAAATCTGAATTGATCTAACCGCGCAGCTTCTGAGTTCCTCAGTCATTGATTGAATAGAACCATGAATCCCGATCGGTGGCAGAAAGTCAAAGAGATTTTTCACGCGGCCGTTAATCGCGAGGCTGGTGAACGATCCGCTTTCCTGTCAGAGGCCTGTGCGGGTGACACAACCCTGCGCCGCGAAGTCGATTCTCTCATTGTCGCTTACGAAAAGGATCGCACCTTCATTGGCTCACTGACGGGCGTTGCCACGGCGGAAATGCTCACCACCAATTCCGAATTGAGAGCCGGACAGACTCTTAATCACTATCAAGTTTTATCGACGTTAGGCCGAGGCGGAATGGGCGAGGTCTATCTGGCGCGGGATTTGAAGCTCGATCGAACCGTAGCAATTAAGATCCTGCCCGCTGCGCTGGCGGCAAACCGAGGTCGTATGCGGCGGTTCGTGCAGGAAGCGAAGACGGCGGCCGCACTCAATCATCCTAACATTGCTCACATCTATGAAATTGGCGAGAGCGATGGAATGCACTTCATCGCCATGGAGTTCATCGATGGAGTGACCCTCAGCGCGAAGATTTATGTTGAGCGCGTGCCGCTTGCCAGCCTCTTGAAGTATTTGACTCAGGTTGCCGAAGGTTTAGCCAAAGCTCATGCGGTCGGGACGGTGCATCGCGATCTGAAGCCTGACAACATCATGATTACTCGCGATGACTACGCCAAGATTCTCGATTTCGGGTTGGCTAAGTTGGTCGAGCCGCAACGAACGAATGGGCTCAGCCATGATTCCTCAGAAGTTGCCACTGCCATCATGCCGCCGCCTTCGATCCCCGGGATGATCATGGGCACGGTCGGTTATATGTCGCCCGAACAGGCGCAAGGCCGGATCAACGAGATCGATCACCGCTCGGACATTTTTTCATTTGGATGTCTGCTGTTCGAAGCGGCGACCGGACGCAGAGCTTTTAACGGTAGAGACGCGCTCGATTCGTTACATAAGATCGTTTACGAACCCACGCCTCAATTGCGCGAGTTGCTTCCACTTGCGCCCCAGCACCTCCAGGACATTACCAACCGTTGCCTGGCCAAAGAACCCGAGCGACGTTATCAATCGATCACGGAAGTTGCGACTGAACTCAATGACCTTCAGCGCGAGCTGACAAGTTCGGGCGTCGAACATTCGCGTGCGGCTTGTTCGGCGCCTGGCGAAGCTCCTACGATTGTCACCCCAGAATGGGCGAAGAACGAGTTCACTATTACGACAACGCGACGACTTAATCCAATCGGGCTGGCGGTAATTGGAATTGGAATTGTCGCCGTTCTCGCTGCGATTGCGTTTATCGCTTATCGGGCTCGAAGCAGTAGTGCAGCAATTGAGTCAATCGCGGTGATGCCGTTTGTGAATGACAGCGGCAATGCTGATGTCGAATATTTGTCAGACGGAATGACCGAAACGCTCATCAGCAGTCTCTCAAACTTGCCGAATTTGAATATCAAGCCGCGTTCCGAAGTCTTTCGTTATAAAGGAACGGAAGCGAATCCACAGCAGATTGGCAAGGAACTGAAGGTGCAGGCGGTTTTGAACGGACGGGTCGTCCAGCGCGGCCAGGAGGTTTCGCTCTACATTGAATTGATTGATGTCGATCTGGATAAAGTTGTCTGGAGCCAACAGTACAACCGCAAACAGACTGACCTCATCACGCTGCAGACCGACATCGCCCGCGACGTTTTAAGCGGACTTAAAATCAAACTATCAAGTGCTAATGAAGCCAAAGTAACGAAGACTTATACGACCAACCCGGAAGCTTATCAGTCCTATCTCAAGGGAAAGTATTACGCCAACAAATTTACCAAAGAAGGATTTCGTCAAAGCATCGATAATTTTAATCAAGCCATCGCGCTTGACCGGAATTACAGCTCGGCTTACAGCGGCCTGGCTTATGCATATATTTTACTTGATGACTGGTTTGAGTCTCCGCGCCAATCTGCTCCCAAAGCCAGAGACATGGCGCAGAAGGCATTGGCGATAGATGAAACGGATGTTGACGCGCACGTTGTACTCGGAATGGTCGCTCACTGGTACGATTGGGATTGGGCGGCGGCAGAACGGG
>AP72_2010_repI_A001DRAFT_1000221_pt1 | contig 12762 bp, 12 predicted proteins | sample AmaPasrepliIA001_FD_9535 | JGI IMG/M metagenome (IMG submission 9535)
CCGTAAACATGATACGGCCGATCCATATCGAGGCTGACGTGATAGAACTGCGAGACTGGCAGGTTGTTCGCCTTCCACCAACGGTTGCCACCGTCAAATGAATACCAAAGGCCGCCATCATCGCCGGTGATCAAGTGATCAGTATTGTTGGGGTTGATCCAAACATCATGAAAGTCGCCATGCGCGCGGCCGGAGATGTCGCTGAAGCTCTCGCCGCCATCGCTACTTGCAATCAGCGCTCCGTCAGGTTTGTAGATCTTGTTCTCGTCTTTCGGATCAACGATCAAATTCGCGAAATAGAACGGCCGCCAGATCATGTTCTGACTGCGATCGAGATGGCGCCACGTCTTCCCGCTGTCGTCCGAAACGTAAAGCCCGTCGTTCGGAATCTCTGCTTCGATGAATGCATAAACCGTAGATGGTTTGGAAGGAGCCACCGCCACGGCGATTCTTCCCCATGGTTTCGCCGGCAGGCCGACGGCCGATTTCTCGTCGAGAGAACTCCAGGTTGCTCCGCCATCGGTGCTTTTGAAAAAGCCGCTGCCGCTGAACGCGCCTGGTCCATCTCCACCTGAGCGAAAGCTCCACCCCTGGCGCCGAAAATCCCACAGGCCCGCGTAAATCGTGCGTGGGTTGTGGCGGTCCATTGAGATCATCGAACATCCGGTTGAGAGGTTCGGGCCCGACAGTACTCTGGTCCAGGTGTTTCCGCCGTTGGTAGTTTTGTAAACACCGCGCTCATCGCTGTCACTCCACAATTTTCCGGGCACACATACAAAGACCGTGTCGTCCGAGTTTGGATCAACCAGGATCTTCGCGATGTGTTCGGAGTTCTTCAAACCCATATTGGTCCAGCTTTCGCCGCCATCCGTCGATTTATAAACTCCCTCTCCAACGGAAACACTGTTACGTGTCCACGCTTCGCCGCTACCCACCCAGACAATTTTTGGATTCTTTGTATCGATCGTAACTGCGCCGATGGATTGGACCGCCTGTTTGTCGAAAACAGGTTTGAAGGTTGTGCCGCCATTGAGCGACTTCCAGACACCACCACTGGCTGATCCGACAAAGATGGTCAGCCGCTGTCCTTCCTGAATCGCGTCAACCGCCGCGATTCGCCCGCTCATGGCCGCTGATCCAATATTGCGCGCTCCCAGTCCCGAGATGGTTTCCGAATCAAACTTGAGTGGAGTTTGCGCAACGGTCGGTTCGCACATGGAAAAAATTAGAATTGCAGCAAAGATCGCTATGAGGCTACGCATCATAAGATTATCCCCTTCGCTATTCGCCGATTGTTAATTGCGCTGCTTCTCCTCAGCCGATAATCAGGAAAGTTACACTTACGAGAGAAAAACGATCCACTGATCCACACGAATCATCATAAACGAGAAACATATTCCTGCTTGTTCGTGTGAGTTCGTGGATCTCTATCCGTCCAGTTGTTAGGGCCTTGCAGCCGGTTTGACACCCGGCATCGTGAAGCGCGATTCATCAATTGCCACGTTAGCTTCGATCTTGTCGTAGACGTACTTCGACTTATCCTGAGGATGCCCCTTCGGATTCGTCTCGATTGAGTAAGGCAAGTACCATCCGTTGACGAGCTTATAATTGCCTAACACCGCCTCGTATTCGCGCTCTTCGCCGCGCACTATTCGTTTCACATCAACCTTGATAGGCATGTAATAGTCGGTGTCGAGGTAAAAGGTGTAAGCGTCGCCGTGCGACGTGGCGACCTTCAGTTTGTAAGTGTCGGTGCCTTCGAATTTGTCCATGCCGGCAAATTCGATCTTATTCCCTTTGCGCTGGTAATCAACGAGCGGTCCATCGAAATCCGCGTCCTCGACGATCTCTTTAAACTCTTCCTCACCGAGCGCCTCAGGATCTTTTTTGCCGTTCCACGGTTCAATCTTCCAACCCGTCTTTCCATCGTAAGCGTTGATGCCGGTCATTCCCTGCAGCAGGAACTCTTCACGCACTGAAGCGTCGCGTTTGTTCTCCTGAACGATTGCCGCTTCGAATCCGCCGCTGCCGATGAACTTTCCTGTGCGGCGCAGGCTCTTAACGGCTTGAATCCTGTCCATGCCGCCGATTGCCTTCAGGTAATGGGCCACAATATCGTCGGCCGTCTGCGCGCCGGCCGTCACTGCGGCCACGACGAGAACCCCGGTCAGCAACAGTATCCTGTGCATGATTGTCCCTCCCTGAACGACACTTACTTCACGCAGAAATTATGTGGATAGCTCGCAGCCTCTGATCCAACAAGTGACGAAGATACAAGTCACATTCGTCTCTCAGTGACCACGCCTCATTCAGTGCCAGCCAGTCCCAGCCACCATTGTGCTTTTTGGAGTTGGTCAAAGGCCTTGATGCGCATGCCGCGGTTAACCGCCACCGTTTCGCCGAACCTGTTCGGATCGAGCAGCGGCTCTTCCAGAACATATGCAAAAGTAGGCACCGCGCATTTCGTGCAGCTAACCGTCCGGTTGACGGCCTCTGCTGCGAAGGCGCCGTAATAAAATCTTTCCAGCATTTCCGGATGACCGACTAACTGTCGCCCGTCAACCAGCACCCTAGTCAGATGGTGCTCTACCAGCGTATCGAGCAGATTGAGGAAGGTGCTTTGCGCCTCGGCGAGTGAGAAGTCGCCTGAATAACTGACCGTGAGCAGATGACGCTCGGCGTCAACCCGCAGGGAAACTTCCATATGGTTTCTCATTGTTGACATGTTTAATCAGGTTGTCTCAGATCGCAAGCGGCGGAAACTGATCAGACCTTCTCCAACCCGAAAATACCTCACCATCGAAAGTGCTCGTCGGCGGACGGCGTTTTGAACCGAATAGATGAGCTGCCCATAAATGATTTAACTGGGAATACGCCGGCGAGTTTCACTATGGTCAGAGACAGCAGAGGGCTGTTGACTGAAACATTGAAGAATTGGTATGGCGGGCGGTGTAATGGAGAGTTAGGAGGTTTAGCCGCGAGAGTCGGCAGTGGTTTTCGAGTCTTTAATCAAGCGGCGGATCGTTGAGGCAAGTTGATCGGGAATGTCCCGGCCCCGCAGGAACGCGTTGGCTCCTGCGCGCCACGCCGCCTTTTCAAAATTGTCATTGGCCACGACGACAATCGGCGTGCGCCGGCGGTGAGTGATCTTGCGCGCGCGTTCGAGCAACTCGAGGCCGGTTGTGCCAACGACGTCGTTGTCAAAGACCAGCACATCGTAGCGATCATCGCCGGTCAGTTTCAGCAGCGCGGTATCGCGGTCCGAGCAGAAATCAACCTGCCAATGTTCATCGGTCAATGCTTCGCGGATAGATTTGGTGATGGCTTCGTCATCCTCAACATAAAGGATTGAAATTTCGGAAGTAGACTGCAACTTGCGCCTCGGAGCGGGCCGGCGTCCCATCCTGGGTCTCAAAATATGGCGCCGGCGTCTGCGGACGACCGATCGGGTTTTCAAGAGATCTTTGTGGCGGCCATTCAGTAAGGAGATCAGACTCTGATGATGCTTAAACCCGAGCAGCTTGGCCGCCTTGCTAACGGATCCGCCGGCGTCCCTGAGCGCGCGTTCGATGATTGCACTTTCGGCAGCCTTTACATGTCGCTTGAGGGAAAATCCTTCCCAGGAACCGGAACCGACAGTTGATTCTTCGGCCTCAGCTTCCAGCCGTCTGAGTGTATCGAAGAGTCTCTCAGCACAGGAGATCAGCCGCTTCGCACTGGCGGGATCCTGAGAGTTGCGTAACAGGTCAATGGCGGAGCGATAAGTCGCGACCAGGTCGGGCGCAGGGATTTTCCTTCCCAGCTCTTCGATAATGGTCAACTTGGCGCGTCCGGCGCCTTCCAGGTCACCGGCAGTCTCGGCCACTGAAACTGCTCTTTCGAATAGCGCGCGGGCGCGCAGATCGTTTCCCAGGCGGGCCAGGGCCACTGCGTGCGTGGTGAGGGCCTCAGCGAGGACGGCTTGCTGGCCGCCGCGTTCCAGCACTCGCGCGGCCGCGCGCACGATTCGTTCCGCCTCGACCACATAGCCTTGCGCGAGCAACGTCCGCGCCCGCGTCTCGTCAACCTGGGCAACCGCGCCCACGTCTCTTAGCCGCTGAAAAAGTTGACGGGCGCGATCAAGGTGAACATGCGCTTCCTTGTAACGTTTGATGGTGAAGTAGAGGTAGCCGAGGTTGTTTTCGACACGAGCGACGTAACGATCGTTTCCGGCCTGCTCAAAATGATAACTTGCAGCCGCATATTCGATTAAAGTGCGATCCAAGTACTCTTCACGGTTTCCAGATGTTGCCCTACGCCGACATACAAGACCGTACTCAATATGAAAACTTCCTTTGATTGCGTGATCTTGACTACGCTCAACTAGCGGTTGCGCCTCATCGTAGAAGCGCAACGCATCGTTAAATCTCTCCGACCAGACCTCAATGATGCCCGCTCGAATTAGCAAGATCGCCCTAAGGTCGGGGCTCTCGTCGCCTACGTGGTTCAATGCTTCTCGTACGGTGATCCGCGCCTCGTCGTACGATCCTTCCCGCCAGTAACACAAGGCGAGTTCACCTCGTGCTTCCGCAAGTTTCCGGTCGTCACCCAGTTTCTGAAAGATCTCAGCCGCTGTCGTTATTAGGTTTTTTGCTGTCTCTTGCCCAGCCTCACCCCGATCGGCAGCCTGAGATCCAGCCAAAACGCCCACTCGCAGACAAATCTCTCCATTCAATGTCTCAGCCCTGACTGAGCCGCCTTGTACGACAAGATTGGGTAAGTGATGTCTATCTGGCCAAAAAGCAGCCAATGCCTCATACGCGGCCTCATAATCACCAGCCTTTTCGAATTGTTTCGCCAGACGGCACGCCAATTCCACTTCTTCCGCGGGGTTGGCTGGCCTTGATTTCCGGTTTGTTACGTCAGTCCTCAAAGTCATGTGAGGGCGTCCTTTCCATAACAGTGATAAAATCCTTGCACAGACTGATAACCAACAAGAAATTGAAAGTGGTCCACCCTGAGCAATTGGACCTTTTTGTTCCGAAAACTCGCAACATCAGCTTCCGACTGAAGGAGAAAACATGAACGCCGTTAATAGATTTGCAGTCTCCATCGCCTTGCTAGTCACTCTCACGTTGCCCGTTTGTGCAGGTGAGATGTCAAACCCGCCGTGTCCACCACCCGTACCCGGCGAGATGTCCGCGCCCCTTGCTCGGCTACTCAACAGACCCCCGACGACCCGACACAGGGGCAAACGCAAACCGTTACGACCACAACTGGGGTCACGGAAACTATCATTACGGATACAACCGACCTGGTAATAGGAAGCATTTTGTCGCTGTTCTAGACAACCGACTTAGTTTTTAAAAACTTACCGTTGCCAACACCCGATCTGGCAAAACGATATTCGTGTCTCTCTGCCGTTTGAGATGCCGCGAGCAGCCTTGATGCGACGATCTTTGCGGGGCGTAGCATAATCCCGCGCTAATACAATTGCAACCAAGTTTGCTGATCTTGCACAAGTCATTGAGCAGTAAGCGATAGACGGTTGTTAATACTAATCGTGCAATCAGTGATGGGCCCCGAATTGTGCGCCTACTCGGATCAAAATCACGTCGCGAATCGGACGGTATAAAGGCATCGGCCCAAAATATTCGACGTGCAAGCCGCCTGGAAAATCCCTTGCGGGCGTGGATCTGTCCGCAGACGGAAAACGTGCGCCGAGCTAAGGGCTCGGAGGTTAATTTGAGGATTACTGTGCTTCTGAAGTGTGAATGGTGAGCCGAGCAGGGCTCGAACCTGCGACCCGCTGATTAAGAGTCAGCTGCTCTACCAACTGAGCTATCGGCCCACTGACGAGAGCAAAATTATACGTCCCGTATTTTCTGAGTCAAGCGAGTAGCATCACGGGAGCGCAAGCGTCCCGCTTGCACTTCGCAAGACGCTGGCCATCAAGGCATGCGAGGACGCTTGCGCTCCAGTCAACTATTTTCTTCTCCGACTTCACCATTTGATTTTGCAAAACGGATACACTTCGCAGAGAATGTCTTCGCACCGATCGACAATCAAAACAGAGCTATCGCGCACTGAAGCGGCCATGAAATATCACCAAAGCGTGCTCGACTTAATCGGGAATACGCCGTTAATCAAACTCAATCGACTCAACCGGGGACTGAAGCCCCTGATACTCGCCAAGATGGAGAACCTCAATCCCGGGTTTTCCGTGAAGGATCGGATCGGCATCTCGATGATTGACGCGGCCGAGCGCGAAGGTAAATTGAAGCCGGGAGGCACAATTGTCGAGGCGACTTCCGGCAACACCGGAATCGGATTGGCGATCGCGGCGTCGGTAAAGGGCTACAAATGCATCTTCGTGATGACCGACAAAGCGTCAGCCGAGAAATCACGCTACCTGAAAGCCCTGGGCGCCGATGTGGTCATCACGCCGGTGTCGGCCAAACCGGGCACACCCGATCATTACGTTTCCACGGCGCGCCGGATCGCGACTGAAACTCCAAACTCGTTTTATCCCGATCAGTATTCGCATCCAGCCAATCCTGAAGCTCACTATCGCACCACCGGGCCCGAACTTTGGCAACAGACCGAAGGTAAGATCACCCATTTTGTTTCGGGGATTGGAACCGGCGGCACGATTTCCGGTACCGGCAGATTTCTGAAAGAGAAAGATCCGAACATCAAAGTGATTGGCGCCGATCCGATTGGCTCGATCTACAAAACCTACAAAGAAACCGGCACGGTCCCGGAGACTACGCCCTACCTGGTCGAAGGCATCGGCCAGGAAGTGCTGCCCGCAAACGCGCATATGCAGTACGTCGACGAGGTAATTAACATCAGCGATCGCGATTCATTTGAAACAGCCCGACTGCTCAGCCGGGTTGAGGGAATCTTTTGCGGCGGCTCAACCGGAACGAATTGCGCCGCGGCGCTGCGGGTCGCGCGCGAGCTCGATGAGCACGCGGTGGTTGTCTTTGTGGTCTGCGATACGGGCGAGCACTATCTATCGAAATTCCATTCGGACGAGTGGATGAAAGAGAAACGGCTGCTCGAGGCGCAGAAGATCACGGCCGGTTTAATCGGCGAGACCAAAAGCAAAACAGCGCCGCATGATCTCATCACGGTCGCGCCGGGCGATCTGGTCGCCGCGGCCCTCGCCAAGATGAACGAGATGGGCCTGACCCAGATTCCGGTCCTGGAAGACGGCAGGCCCGTCGGCTCTCTGCGCGAAAACCATCTGCTGTCGAAGGTCTTCAATGATCGCGATCTGCTGGAAGTCCCGGTGAGTAACGTGATGGACAAGAGCTTTCCCACCGTCGATGTCGATGATGATATCAACGTGGTCTCGCGTAAATTACGCGGCAGTCCGGCAGTCCTGATTGAGGAATACGGCCGCATCACGGGCATCATCACGCGGCACGACTTGTTGGATATGAGCGATAACGGAAACTAGTTACGCTCTCCGGAGAGTTACGCGAGCAGCCGTGGACGTTCATAGAATTTCGCCCGCAGATGCTCGTCCAACTGTCTTACTTCGTATAACTTGAAGCCATCCAGAAAATTCGCCGGCACAAAAGTGTCTGCGCCTTCGACTGAGAGAGGAATCTCCGTAACAATCCAGCGATCGATATGCGGTAAAAAGTTTTCGTAGACCTTGCCGCCGCCGATGACAAACAGGTCCGTAGTCAAGGTCTTTGCCAGCGTCAAAACTGATCTGACGGCTGGGAGTCTCACGACTGAATCAACCGCAGGCAGATCCGTCTTTGTGGTGAGGACAATATTGAGGCGATCGGGTAAAGGTTTTTTGAGCGTCTCCCAAGTGCGATGGCCCATCACCACAGCGTTGCCAATGGTCGTCTGTTTGAAGAATCGCATGTCGGCCGAGTAATGCCACGGCAGCGTTCCACCTTTGCCGATGGCCAGATTTCGATCTATCGCTACAATACCTATGATCATGATTCTCCAGGGCCAGATTAAGCTGATTGATCTTTACCAGTGACGTGTATGCGGTGTGTATCGTATCATCTGCTCGCTTCGAGTTCCGAAACAAAAAACTATGAGCGGCTTTTATCTGGCATTTGGGCTAACCGTTACGGGTATGCTGCTGTACCATCTTTCACAGAAGGCGGTGCCCAAGGAAGCAAATCCTTTCTTCGTAGTCGTGATCGCGTACTTCGTCGGCATAGCACTGTGCCTGGTCATTGCTTTGGTTTATCCGGCAAAGAAGGGACTGCTTGAGACCTTCAGAGGATCAAACTGGGCCGTATTCACTTTAGGAGCCGCAGCCGCGCTCATCGAGCTGGGTTTTCTGCTGGCTTATCGCACGGGTTGGAAGATAAGCATTGCCGCCGTGGCTACCAATGCCGCAGCCGCCATCGTGCTGATTCCGGTTGGACTGCTCGTCTTTAAAGATCACCTGTCGCTGCGAAATGTAATTGGCTTGCTCTTCTGCATCGTCGGACTGGTCCTCGTAGTCCGGCAATGACATCCGTTGAACGCTTACACGGCGACCTGGGCTGCGATCTTGGCGTGCGATTCATACCCGACGAGCCGCAGGTTGTGATAACGAAAATTCAGCAGACCTTCCAGCCCACGTAGTTTCTTTTCCTCGTCTCGAATCTCCAGGCGAGGCAACGGTAAGGGTTCGCGCGACAAAAGTTCCTGCACCTGATCCAGATGATTTTTGTAGATGTGATAGTCACCGAGCGTGTAGATAAANTCACCCGCCTNNAGATTGCAAACGTGCGCCACCATGTGGGTCAGCAGAGCATACGAGGCAATATTGAAAGGCACGCCCAGAAAGGCATCGGCTGATCGCTGGTAAAGTTGGCAATGNAGTAAGCGCCCGTCACGAGACTCGTCGATCTTGAATTGAAAGATGGTGTGGCACGGCGGTAAATCCACATTGTCGCATTCCCGCGGATCCCACCCGCTCACAATCAGCCGTCGCGAAAACGGATTGGTTTCAATTTGCGTGATGAGCCGGGCAATCTGATCGACACCGTCGCGTTTCGGATAATCGCCGCCGAATGATCGCCAGAGATACCCATAGATTGGTCCCATGTCCCCCGGCTCGCGTCCAAACTTCCGCGTGTGCGCTTCATCAGCCCACTCTTTCCAAATATCGATTCCCTTCGCTCGCAGGTTCGCTTCGTTCGTATCGCCCGACAGGAACCAAAATAATTCTTCAGCAATCCAGCGAAATGGCACTCGCTTGGTGGTGACGAGCGGAAATCCTTCGCTCAGACGAAACCGAGTCTGAAAACCAAAATGCGAGATCGTGCCGACACCTGTACGATCCTGATGTGGGGCGCCGTGCTCGAGGATTGAACGCAGAATGTCGTGGTACTGTTTCATATCTCGTGACAGTTAAGCGCGGCAATCTTCTCGAATAAAATTCAAATACGATCCACGAAATCATACAAAACATCACGAATAAAATCGGTTCGTGTTCGTTCGTGTGATTTCGTTGATCGTTTTGTCTACTCAGTCTGCAAGCTGTTTAATTGATGCTATTAGCCGCTCAATCTCTTCGTCACTGGTATAGCAGGCGCAGCCTACGCGCACCAGACCTTCGGGTTGCAGACCCAATCGCTCAATCACTGTCTGCGCGTAGAAATCTCCGTGCGAGACAAACAAGCCGCGTTCGCTGAGTCGACGGGCCACTTCGGTTGATGCCACATCATTCACGATGAATGAAATAGTCGGTGTGCGTGCGACGTCTGGTGGCGGACCATAGAGACGCACACCTTTTGTTTGGGACAAAGCTTCCCAAAGTCGTTTCACCTGTGGGGTGCTGTGGGCACGCAAACCTTCGAAAGCTAATCCCAAGCGGTCACGCTGTGTTGAGGCGGATTCCTTGATCCGGTCGCTATCGCTCGCGGTTCTGACACTCGCCAGGGACGCATAGAAGTCGACGGCCGCAGCTGCGCCGGCGATGCCCTCATGATTCAGGGTCCCCATTTCGACGCGCTCAGGTGCGGCATCCGGGGCCGGTTCCAATTTCGGAAAATCGATCGAATCAAGCAGGTCTTGCTTTCCGTAGAACACACTGACATGCGGGCCGTAGAACTTGTATGCTGAGCAGGCGAGAAAGTCGCAACCCATCTCTTTCACGTCACATAAGAAGTAAGGCGCATAATGAACGGCATCAACCAGCGCCAGCGCGCCCGCGGAATGCGCGAGCTCAACTGCGCGTCGATAATCGTTCACCGTGCCCAGAGCGTTACAACCGGCGCCAAAAGCGACCATTTTGGTTCGCCTGGTGATCAGTCGTTCGAAATCACTCCAATCGAGCTGGCCAGATTCCGGATCCATCTGCGCTACTTTCAACGTCACTCCGCGTTCAGCGACCAACGCCTGCCACGGAGCGACATTCGCGTGATGTTCCAGCTCGGTAATTACAATCTCATCGCCGGCACCCATGGTCCGTCCCAACGCGCGCGACAGGTGGTAGATCATTGACGTCGTGTTGGGTCCGAAAACGATCTCGTTTGCTGACGCGTTCAGAAATTCAGCCAGCGTGTGCCGCGCACTTTCGATAATCGCATCCGTTTCGTGGCTGGTCGGATACTCCCAATGTGTGTTCGCGTTGTGATGAAGCAGGTAATCCGTGACCGCGTCAACCACTACGCGTGGGACCTGGGTGCCGCCGGGTGCGTCGAAATAAGCCACCGGGTATCCATTGTGCTCGCGTTCAAGCGCGGGAAACTGCCTGCGAATTTCGGTAGTCGAGGCGATGCCGTTCAAAACTTGCGGTGATGGAGTGCTCATATGCATCAAGGTCGGAGGCTGATGCTACCAGAAAATATTCGAAATTTCGCGTGATGGATTAATGCGGCCAGGAAGCCGCAGATTTGTTCGTGTTATTTTCGTGTGAATTCGTGGATCGTTTCCAGCCCCTACAAAACCGCTATCCATATACTGCTTAGGAACCGGCGAAATAGTCAGTGCCCAGCGGACGGGTTAAGACGCATCATTATCCCACCGCTAACGCGGGTGGCAGACCGCAGCCACACGGATCCGGCATTGCAGTTGCACCACTGATCATTTTGATTTGGGAGCATTCGTGAAACGGCTGTTTATAGGCCGCTAAACGACTGCTCACGTACAGCAGTGTACGCGAAGCCGACACGAAGATCTGCACTTCGGAACAGTTCGGCATCACGGTTAACTATTTGGATAGGAGGAATGATGGCAAAGCACAATAGCACGACAAAAACGAGAACCGGCAACAACCAGACTACTTCCTTACAGAATCGCCACAGCGAGCAAACCGCAGAGCGACTCGCCGCCACACCGTTCGCTTTCGTCAGGCGCTTCAGCGAGGAGATGAATAATCTGTTCGAGGATTTTGGGTTCGGGCGCGGCTTGCTCACACCGATCGCGAGTGGAACAAGCCTGATACCCGGGCTGTGGTCGCCACAGGTCGAAATGTTCGAGGATGACGACGATCTGGTCATTCGGGCTGACCTGCCTGGCTTGAATAAAGATGACCTCAAAGTCGAAATCGCTCGGGACGGAATTACGATCGCGGGCGAGCGCAAGAATGAAAACGAAGAGGAACGCGAAGGCTTCTACCGCAGCGAACGGAGTTACGGCAAGTTCTACCGTCGTCTACCGCTCCCCGAAGGGGTTGATTTTGAGGAAGCTACGGCTACTTTCCGGAATGGCGTGCTGGAAATCACGATGCCGGCGCCCAAACGTGAAGAGCAAAAGTCCCGGCGGCTCGAGATCCAGGGCGATGGGCCACATCAAAAGGCCCGTAGTAAAGCAGCGTAGTTGATAATCACGTAGGAGCTAGGAGGTTGTGAAATGATAGCGAGTGAAATTATGACCAAGAATCCGGAGTGCTGCCTGCCGACCGATTCAGTCATGGCGGCAGCCCAGTTGATGAAATCGGAAGACATTGGCCCGATTCCGATCGTCGAGGATAAAGAAGAGAAAAAACTCGCCGGCATCGTGACGGATCGAGACCTTGCGATCAAAGTCGTGGCCGAGGCGCGTGATCCAAAAACGACCCCTATTGAGGATGTAATGTCCGAAGGCCTGGTTACCTGCCGTGAAAGCGATGACGTGCAGAGCGTGCTGGAATTGATGGAAGACAATCAACTTCGGCGCATTCCCGTCGTCGATAAGAACGAGCACTTGATCGGCATTATCGCGCAGGCCGACGTGGCAACACGACTGGGGAGCACGCGAGCCACAGGTAAAGTGGTTAAGGAAGTGTCGCACTAACAGTAACCACCTGCTTTGCAAACTGGCGCAGTTGGCGGACGAGAACTAGACTTTCGATCATCAATGAAAGCCTGCACACTCAAGTCACCTGCGCCAGTCGACGAACGGCCGTTACAGGTTACGGAAGTGACGACACCAACTCCGCGATCTGACGAAGCTCATCAATGAAAGCCTGCACACTCAAGTCACCTGCGCCAGTCGACGAACNGCCGTTACAGGTTACGGAAGTGACGACACCAACTCCGCGATCTGACGAAGTTCTGGTCCGNGTGCAGGCGTGTGGCGTCTGCCGCACTGATTTGCACGTAGTCGAAGGCGATCTGCCCGAGCGANTTGCTCACGTGGTACCAGGCCATCAGGCGGTCGGAGAGGTTACCGCGCTCGGCCGGGACGTCAGCGAGGTGTCGACCGGAGACCGCGTAGGGATTGCCTGGCTGCGGCGAACTTGTGGCAAGTGTCGATTTTGCCGTTCGCAGAGAGAAAATCTATGCGAGCGAGCCGAGTTCAATGGTTGGACAGCGAACGGCGGGG
>AP72_2010_repI_A001DRAFT_1000222_pt1 | contig 12704 bp, 23 predicted proteins | sample AmaPasrepliIA001_FD_9535 | JGI IMG/M metagenome (IMG submission 9535)
TAGAAAATCATCGTTTACGAAGATTACAAGAAACAACTTTTGAACGTGAAGAATCTATAAATGTAATTTCGGGTTTTGCAGTAATAAAAAAATAATTTACAAAAAAATCCATTTGCCTATTGCGTGAATGGATTTTTTGTTTACCTTTGCAGTATCAAATTAAATAATTTATAAAGATGAAAACGTACACGATTTTACAAGCAATCAAAGAAATGGAATGGACAATGAAATTTAACATTGATAATCTGAAATCCATAGATTATGCAGATGAAACAAAGAATCAATTTACTGCGGAGTTTTTTAGTGGGAATGTAATTTACAAATACCATATCAACTTAGAAGAAAATACTTTCAATTTGATCGATCAAAAAGTAAAATAAAATAATTTAAAAATCCACTTGCAAGAGTGGATTTTTTTTTATACATTTGTCATTATCAAATTAAATTAAATAAGTTATAAAGATGGAAAAATTTGCAAGAGTTGATGACGTTACAGGTAAAGGTATCAATGAGGGATTTGTTTTTAATGATGGTACTGTAGTTGCGGATGAGGATGAGGCATTAAAAATAGTACAAGAGCATGGTTATAATACTTTGAAAGAATCATACGATGATGAGTTTCATTATTGGACGGAATGGAATGTAGAAGATGATGATGAGGACGTATGGTATGATGAAGATGGTAAAGAATATACCAATTGTCATAAATGTGGTGAAGAAACACCAATTTTAGAAGAGTTTACTTTTTGTATTCATTGTTTAACTCATTTGTAAAATAATGGAAATTAGGATAGAAAAACATAGTAGTAGTTTTGTTTGTGAAGTTTTTAAATTTCATATTACAAAGGATGGAAGAATCTGTTTAGATTTATATGAATATAAAACAAGACCAACAAAACGACATAAATTTAGAGTTGAACGATTTTTTGACCCAACCAATCCCGATAGTTCAGAATTAACAAAATTAGAAACTATTGAAATTGAAAATAAAAAATACAAGATTGGGTTAAAACATGGTTTAGATTGGACGAAATAATTTATAAAAAAATCCATTTGCCTATTGCGTGAATGGATTTTTTGTTTACCTTTGCAGTATCAAATTAAATAACTTATAAATTTAAAAACATGGAAACAAAAGGATTATTAGTTTACGTTTACAAAAACTCTTTAGGGGATTGCACAGCTAATGGAATCAGCTCAAAAAATGATAGGCTGATCTTAGTAGGTCAAGGCGTTGATTGTAAAGTATTTAACGGAGATGAAACAAATACCGTTGAAATCCTTACTAAGAATGTAGGAGGTAAAGAATATGTTTACTGCGCACCAATCGGAGAAAAACCAAAAAATATGAATGGTCCGATGTTTGGAGGAAATTTCATATATTCATCAGATAGCCGTTTCCCATCAAAACAACCGATACCAATCCACGACAGATACGAAGAGTGGAGATAATAAAAAAAGAATCCTATCAATACGATAGGATTTTTTGTTTTTAGAATCTAGGTAAAAAATGAAGTTTGAAAAACTGAAAAATTGAATTTAAAAATCGAACAGAAAAAAAAAACAAAAATTTTTAATCAAAAGTTTGCATATTAAAATTCTGTTCGTATATTTGTACTCGTATTAGATAATACAATTATAATAATTAACTAAAAAAACCATTAACTATGTTAAGTGAAAAAATTAAAGCAGAAATAAGAGAAATTCTTAAAAACCAAATTAAAATAAAAGTTGTAGGTGAAGAATTAGAATGTATCGAATATGGCGAAAATAAATTTAAAACTTTGCCTATGAACAGAGATATAGATGAAAAAAATGTATTAATGCTTGTAAAATCAATGGCAGAGATAAACCCTGTAGGAACATCAGTTTTAGTTGTTATTCGTACTAAGGCTTGGAGTACCGATGGAATTGCAAGAGATTATATGTGTGATGGACACCACAGAAGACAAGCGGCATTAGAATTATCAACAATACAAGGCAGTCCTGTTCCTTTGTCTATTGTAATTATAGAAATTGACGGAGAGGATAACAAAAAAAATGTTGGTAATGTCTTACATACAATAAATGTTCGTGTAGGTAGTTGGGATGCAGATGATTATAATAAATACAATTCTGAAAATGAATCATCAAATTCAAAAGATTATAAGACGTATAAAGATTATATTGAAAAGTATGGGCATTTATTGGCAAACGGTTATATTTTGACAATTCTTTCAAATGGTAGTATGACACCGAAAAAACATAAGGAAGGTAAATTTATGATACCAAACATTAAAAAAGCAGATGCTATTTTGGATGTGATTGAAGAAATAGGATTTATTAATCCAAAAAAACCTGAAAGTGTTGGTTTTCCACATAATAATATTAAACGTAGTTTAATTAGCATATTAATTTCAATGGAAATGAGTGATATTAAAGAATCAACGTCAAAATTAAAAAAATTCTTAAAGACAGAAAAATTTTCCCTAGATGAAAAAGAATTTCAACGACAATTAATTGAAATTTTGAAAAAAGAGGAGGTAAAAAAAATAGAAGCGTAAAAAAAATAAAAAAAATTTAAAAAAAGTTTGGTAGTTACATTTTTCTTTATATCTTTGCAAAGAATTTAAAAGTAACAAATTCATCAAATTATTAATTCATAAAAAATAAATTATTATGTTACAAGAGAAAAAAGCAGTTAAGGTTAGAGTTATTGAAAGTGGAATCATTACAACAAATTACGGTATAGACGTATTTCAAAATTTGCCTATCAACAGAGAGTTAAAACCTGCAAACATTAATAAGCTAGTAAAAGCTTTTAGAATTGTTGAACCTTGCGGAGTATCAGTATTAACTGTAATCAGAACGGGAGCTTGGAACAATGGAACTAAAACAGATTATTTGTGTGATGGTCATAACAGACGTGCGGCTGCATTAAAATATGCAAAGGAATTTGGATCGCCTGTAAGATTAACCTTTAATATTATCGAGATTGACGGAGAAGATACAATTGAAAATATCTATGCCGTTTTACAAACTATCAACGTTAATTTGGGTACGTGGTCGCCAAAAGATTACACTACTACTCTATCAAAATTGAATGAGGATTACAAAGAATTTTCAAGATTGTCGCTAGAATATAAAGGTTTCAAATTAGGCGAAAGTACAATGTTAGAAATTCTTGCGTTGGGAACTTGCACTATGAAGCAGTACAAAGAAAAACAATTTAAAATTGTGAACAAAGAAAAATCATACGCAATTTTACATTTAATTTCTGAAATCGGATTTAATGAGCCTAGAAAACAGATTTTCGATAAATTGCCACATACTCACATTAAACGTGCTTTGTTTAAACAATTAGCGATAATGGAAACAACACAAATTAATGAGGCAGTTTCTAAAATCCAAGAATGGTTAGAAAATAATACTTTCAGCTACCAAGAACAAACTTTTAGAGAAGAATTAGAATCTATTTTTAACCCAAAAGTAGAAACTACTGAAATCGAAGAAGCCGAAGCAGAAACAGAAATGTCATAACAAAAAAAAATAAAAAAATCCATTTGCCTATTGTGTGAATGGATTTTTTGTTTATCTTTGCGGTATCAAATTAAATAACTTAATAATTAAAAACATGACACAAGCAGATTACTTAGCATTGATTACACCATTTTTTCAAAGAGAATTTGATCCGAATGAAACTTTACAATGGGTTAGACGTAATAGATTATGGTGCGCTACTTGGGGTTTCAATAGCCCGACAAATTGGCAAAATAAAGCCTTATCTTTTAAAGTAAGCGGTTTCCACCATAAAGGCACAGTTTTGATTACATTAGCTTGGAATGATACTTATACGGTGCGATTAATCAATACTAGGGGTACAATTAAAAAAGTTTTTGAAGAAGTTTATTGTGATGACCTTGCAGAATTGATAGATGAACAAGTAGAACGAATTGCAGACTACGACAAATAAAAATTAGAATCCACTTGCAAGAGTGGATTTTTTTTTATACTTTCGCACTATCAAATAAAACAAATAAAATAAGTTATGGCAATCGAGAAAAAAGAAGTTTATGTAACAAGTGATAAAATGTCACACGACACAAAAACAGAAGCAGTACACCACGAAAATAAAATAGAATTGCGCAAATATCTGTACAATCTTGACACGGATATAATTGTTAGTAAACCTAATTGGGAGGGGTTTAATGAAACCTTATATAAGCAATTAGTTTCTATTGGCGACCTTGCTAAAGAACTTTTGACATCGCAAAGGGTTGTAGATACAATGAATAAAATGAAATGGAACAAACATTAATTCAGATTGTCAGTTTTGAAAATGTAGATGGCGGTTTCACTGACAAATATTTCAAAAAAGTTGGCGACAACAAAGCACAGAAAATTAGTCAATCAGCATTTTTTAAGCTATATGATATTTCATTCAATCCAAAAAATAATATTCATATGTTAGGCAATATCCGAAAATACAGAGTCAAATAAAACTTTAACAAATAAAATAAGTTATCTTTGCAGAGTCAAATTAAATAATTAATCATTAAACACTTTGAGTTATGCGCAAGAATATGACTACTGCCTACGGAACGAATCTTAAAATGAATGACGAAACTTACAAGCTTAGAAGAGAAGTAATAGAGATCATTTACCAAGCGAAAAACCTTTGTCGAAGCAATGGTATCGACTTACCAAGAATTGACGTTAGAATCGCTGATATGAGCCAATCTAGAGCGTTGGGAGTTGGGAGATTAAGAAACAATATTATTTGGATTAGCACCAAAGCTCTAACAACCTATAAGGCGCATTTAAGAGACGTTGTTTACCACGAAATTATTCATGCAGTTACAGGGTTCGGACATGACAATAAATGCCCTCTAATGGCTCCATGTATCGAAATAAAACCATTAACGGATGATGTAGCAAATAAGTTATTTATTCACTATATGAAAAACCACTATTAATTAGTGGTTTTTTTTTCGCAAAATGCTTTGTAAATTAAATAAGTTGTTTATCTTTGCCCCATCAAATAACAAATAAAACTATCAAAGATGCAAGTTTACGTTAACTTAGAGATTAAAAAAGACAACGGTTCTATTAGCAACCAAAGAACTACAATCACTCTTAATGATATTAAAGATTTGAGAGAAGAGGTTATAAAGGATTTTTCATTAGGCTTCACTTGGTGCGAATTAATAAGTTATAATGTAGTGGCAAGGTTAGATGGAAGTTGCGATACAATCGACAAACAATACTATCAAAAAACACCTTGCAAGGTTATTGCAAGAACTGAAAAATATGAATTTATAGATGGCGTACCATTTTTAGTCAAAAGTACAGAACCAATAGTATTTGAAAATATTTAACAAAAAAAATAAGTTGTAGGTTTGGAATCTACAACTTATTTTATATCTTTGTCCTATCAAATTAAATAATTATGAAATTCATTAATCTATCCGTTTCGATCTTTGTCGGGTTCGTATCCCTATTCTGTTGCTATAAATTTTTTACGATCTATGATGCAAATTATCTTTGGGCAATGCTTTGCAGTATGTTTGTTAGTATAATCTTTTATTGTTTTTTTATGATGGAAGCATTAAGAGACCGATTACATTTAGTAATGAAAGATAATCACTATCTAAGAGAAAATATTAAGCAAATGAAAGCCACATATAGATTTTAGAAATAAAATAAGTTACAAAGTTGTTTTGTAACTTTTTTTGTTTACATTTGTCCTATCAAATTAAATAAAATAAGTTATGAAAAAAATTATCACATTATTCGGAATCGCAATTTCATTAATCAGTTGTACTGCTGAATCAGTAGAAACAAAAGATAATCCTTATCATATGATGGAGATTAAAAATGAGGGCGGTTCGCCACAATATTGGATTTTGCGTAAAGGCGAATGTAATGCACAAAAATACAATGGTACAGAGGGAGAAAATTTCTTTATAATGGCTAAAATAGGCGACCAAATTACTGCATTTGGTTTTGGACACCACGAAGATAATTCACATAATTACGGTGCGCCTGACGTTGATGTAAAAGCTAATATAACTATATTTTCAGATGGTAAAATAGTTACACCCGATACTGATAATGGCGTTCTTCTCGGAACTCATTATGTTACTTATACGGTAAAATAAAAACAAATAAAATAACTTATCAAATGTTTGGTAAGTTATTTTTTTTGACTATATTTGCATATCAAATTAAATAAGTTATGAAGATCACAGTAGCAAACACAAATTTATACGGAACCTTTTCAGTAATCGAATCCAAGAGAGTTTTTAATAGCATTGAAGAAGCTAGACAGTACGTTAAGACTGCTCCAAGACGTAGAAGCGGTGAAGAGTATTTTTTTGCTTATGATGAAAATTTCAACTTTATTCAAGCAGTATTTAACAAATAAAATAAGTTATGAATCCAATTGTCGAAGAGTTAATTAAAATTAAAAACGGTCATTATGTTCACGCTTTAGAAGTGGAAACTGCATACGAATTGCAATCAATTATTGATACGTTAATTGATGAATTATCATCGAAATACAATTTAGAAACCCTTTTAGATTTCTTCAATACGATGCAAATATACTGCATTAGTGAAAGTGATGAAGATCATACTGAAGTCGATAGGTTTAATGTCGAGAGATACGTTAGGTATATAATGGGATAAACTTTAACATTTTGGGACTTGCAAGAGTCCTAATTTTTTTTACCTTTGTACCATCTTACAAAGATAGAAAGTTATGTTAAATATATATAATTTATTTGTTTTTTAGTTTTTAAACGAGAAAGAATAATATTAGGTTTTAAATTTAATTGTCGGCTTGCTTCCATCAAACTTTCATATTCAATACCATTAATTAAAACTTTTCGTTTTGGTTTAGAATTTTGTTTAATTTTTTGTTTTTGTTCTGCACTTAATTTTCTACCTTTGTGAGCTTCACTTAATTTTTTTCGTGTTTCTTCACTTGTTATTTGAACGTAATCAGAATTGCCTTGACCACCTTTTCTGTGATTGGTTAAATTATCGTATTGGCTTATCCAATATATTTCTCTTTCTTCCCAATTATCTTTTGTACATTCTTCAATAACTGCTAAAATAGGCTTCAAATTATCTTTCCTTAACGATTGCACCCAATTTGCTTTATGTGAAGTTATTTTATCATATAGGTGTTGTTTATAACGATTTTTTAAATTAACGGTTTTACCTACATATCTAATTTCATTAGTTATCGGATGACTTAATGTGTAAATATAATATATCATATTAAATAATTTTAATAAAAATATAATACATTAAAAAAAAAAGTAAACACGATATGTTTACTTCTCACACTTTTATTTAAATTAATTTAACATTTTTTATTTGGAATATATCTAGTAATTCACGATTTTTGTACCGTTGAATTAGTAATCAATCTAACATCGGGTCAGGCTAACAATCTAAGAGGGTGGACTCCAACCTGGACTAAAGTGTAATATAAAAAAAAATAAAACCAGGCTGGAGTCTACGTCTTAACCACTCACGTGCCTTGCTTTGGATGTTTATTTCAACAGTACAAAGATAGGTAATACCAAGTTTATATGCAAGAACTTTAACATTTTATTTTTGATCTAAACTTTAACAAATTATTTTATTTGTTTTGCTTGCAAAAAACAAATAAAATAAGTTATCTTTGCATCGTTCTAATAAGGTAATCAAAAAAAGAACATGATCTAAAACTTTAACATTTTAAAGTTTGCAAGAACAAATAAAATAAGTTACCTTTGCAGAGCAAAAAACAAATAAGTATCAAATATCAAATTAAATAAGTTATGGAAACAACAATTAAAAAACAAAGAAGATTTACATTAGCTGAACAAACTAATTTACAAAACGTTGAAAAACAATTATTCAAGGTTTTTAAAGTAAATAATTTAGTGCCAATGACTTTAAACAGAAAAAAGTTTCAACCAATTACTGACAAATATGCAGTTTATAAAACTAATGGCGGTAAATATTTGGGTATGGTTGGGAAAGTTTTTGTTGAAATGCAACCACACGAATTTTTAGAAAATATCAAAGAAACCGTTAAAGATTTTGGGGCAAATTTAGATTTAACCACTTTAACATTTAATGAGTATTGTGGCGGTTCAAGAATTGAATTTAGTATTAAAATTGAGCCTATTAGGTTTGAAAATGCGGTTCAAAGAATCAAAAATTCGGGCAAATCGTTAAGTGAATTAAGGGATGAAGATATGGATGTAACCGATTTATATTTAACATTTTCAACGTCTTACAATGGTTCAAAACCTAATACGATTAGTTTATATACTAAAAGATTAATTTGTAAAAATGGTATGGTTGCCAACAAATTAGAGGGTACGTTAAAGGGGCGCAATACAATGAACGGAAAGTTAAATATTTTATCTTATGGCGAAGAGGTTGCTAAAATCATTAACGGAACAAAAGATTTTAAGAAAAAAATGATCGAATTGGATGGTATTAAGCTAAACGATGAAGAAATAGAGGAATTTAAGTTAAAAATCTTTGGTTTTAATAAAGAAACCGAAATGGCGAAAAAAGAAAAACTTAAATTTCCCGAAAAATCAAAATCTAAAAATGATATTCTATTAGAAAAAATAGACTCTTCAATCAAATTAGAATTTGAGCGCACAGGTAAAACTGCTTTTGGTTTATTGCAAGGTGTAACACATTATACTAACCACGTTGCAAATGTTAAAGAGGGTAATCAGAAACAAAAATATAGCAATTCAGAATATATCCGATTTAATGCAGGGGTAAAGATTAACAACAAAGCCCAAGACCTACTTTTTGATCTAATTAAGAAACAAAAAGATAAAAAAGAGTTAGTCTTATCTTAGATCGAAAATAATCCCTTAAAACGCCTAAATTTACGTTAGGCGTTTTGTTAATAACTTAATTAAGTTTTTATTGCATATAAAGATAAGTTAATTTACTTTTGCACCACATTAAAAAACTATCAAAATGGAAAACCTATCAGACAAAGACAATTTAAATACAGATTATCGTTTTATCTTAGATAATTTGGATATTCTGACTGCTGACATTGATATTTGGAATATTGGTAAACAATTTCCCGAAAGAAAAAAAGTCAGTATAATGCAAAACCAAAATTTAATAAATTTTGTAAGACGAATAAAGCGTGACATTAAAGAGGGCAACAATGATTTTATATATTTCAATGCGCACCAATGGTCAACAATTGTTAACAAATTGAGAGAAACGGAAGCCGTTATTTAACGGCTTTTTTTTTGTTAAAATCCGTAGGAAACTTTAGTCCAAGTTGGAGTCTACGTCTTAGACTTTTAGATCTTGCTTTGGGTGTCTCATTTCAACAGTACAAAGAACGTGAAAAGCCTGGACTTATGCAAGAACTTTAACATTTAATTTTGATCTAGCGATTTATAACTTATTTTATTTTAGTCTATAAATTATAGATCATATCAATATGTTAAAATTAAAGATAAATTTGGATTTTATTAAAAAGATTTATTATGTTTGTAACCAATCAAATTAATTTATTTAATATCAATCTATCAAATTATGAGTACAAAAAACAGAATCATTTTCGACAATGCAAAAGACTTTCAAAATTATTTATCAGATTTAGAAACAATGCCGAAAGGACATAATAGACCGACAAAAGATTTACATATTCAATTAATGACGGTTAGTGTTTTAAAGTTGGGCGTTACTCGAATGATAAACGTTGTTAGGACTTCCGCATTTGGCAAAAAAGACGGTTTATATATCCTAGACGGTCAGCACCTTAGAAAAGCAATTTTAAGCCTATCCCCAAGCCAATTAAAAGGCGATTTTATTGTTACAATTATGGATATTGACGATACAGAGGAAATTGTAGCAACAATATCTTTATTAAATTCCACATCAGCAAATTACAGATTAGAAGATTTTTTAGAATCGTGGGTTACGGTTGGTAAAAAAGATTATATCTTATTACAAGATACTTTAAGACGTACCAAACAAAAAATTAATCCGATTGTTGAAGCATATTCAATGCAAAAAAGTACGGGAAATAAAGACTTTAAAGAGGGCAGATTTACCGCAAACCAAAAACAATTAGATAGTATATTAAAATTACATAATAGCGCAGTAAAAGCGGGTTTAACGCAAACTAAAGGGGGTTTTTCTGCAATTGTGAGAATGAGAATAGACTACCCACATTTAAGCGATACCGACATAGTAAACGCAGTTAAGAAAAATCCTGCATTTGGGTTTACTAGTAGTCGTAATAGTTATATTAAATTGTTTAAAGATACAATTGAAATACGCAAATAAAAAATGTTAAAAATCGTTACAAATGTAACGATTTTTTTATTGAATTTTGATCGAAAAATAAATGTTAAAGTTTGCAAATATAGTTGTAAATCAGAAAATTATAACTATCTTTGCAAAGTCAAAATGAAACAATGATGGATAAGTTTAAAAATGGAACTGTTTTCGGAGATACGAAGCGACCACACGAACAAATAAAATCATTTTATCCTAATGCAAAATTCAAGCCAATATGTAGTGCAGGATTTTATTATGGAGTTTATGATGGCGACAATAACGATAAGGCGATTGCATTTTATTTATATTTAACAAATAAAGATGTAATTCCAATTGAAGCAAGAAAAGAAGCAAAGGCATTTGGTCAGTACTTCAAATTGAAGTGGGCAGATTAATACAGTACACATTTGCGTACATAGGCGAGGGGCGAGGGCTATTCCATTATTTGATTTGATAGTTTTTGATTGTTGTTTTGTATTAGTACGATTTTACAAAACGTAGTCCTTGTTCCCTAACTTAAATAAAAAAACCATTATGTAAATAATGGTTTTTTTTATGCTAATAAAAAATTCGTTATATTAATATAACGAATTTGTTAACGGTGTTGGTAATAATAATACATAACGTATTAATTCAATTATCATAAATAGCATAGGTATTCCGACTGCTAATATAAGAAAAGTTACAATAAAAAAAGTACGATCTGACATTTTTTCTTTTGACATAATAAAGTTATTTAATTTGATTAATGATCTATAAAGAGAAAAAAAGATCAACCTTTGCAGGTTGATCTTTTTGGTTTTAGTCCCAAATAAATGCGCTATCTTTTTTGTCGATAATATCAAATTCCACATATACAAAATCTTCACCAATTTTAGATAAAAAAGTACAAAATTTTTCTAATGTATTAAATTCATCAAAACCGTTTTTTTCGGGACTTTTATTTAATGTATATTCTACTGCAATAATACAATTTTCAATATCGCATAAAGCAGTTATACATTGTTCAATACTTACTTTGTTCGAGCTGTCAAATAACATAGGTGATAGTTTTAAAAATAGCTTTGTTGCTATTCGGGTACAAATGTAAAAATGTTTTTTTAAAAAACAAGCTAAACAAATAAAATAATTTGTTTTTAATTATTTTGAAATTTTAACACTTTAAATTTGCAAAATCCAAAAATTACTCAAAATCGACAAAAAAGAAAAATCAATGCTACCATACATTTTACCAGGAAATCGTGCCTTAAAACGCTTTAAAATGCTATTCAGAATAATTCTAAATAAGCTTTTTATTTGCTTTTTAAAGATCTTTATTTTTTTAACAACTTTATTGCATTATTCTCAAAAATTTGATCGATTCTTCGAATTATCTTTAAAGAATTTATTAAAACATTGCAGATATGATAATAGTGTTAAAGTTTGCCTAAATAAATAAAATAATTTGTTTTGATAGTTTGTAATTCAAAAAAGAGTTGTAATATTGCAGTGTCGGAAACGAACAAGTCAAATTAAATGTTAAATAAAAAAAATCGTACAAAAATGGAAACTTTAACAAACACACAAGAACAAGTATTAGTAGCAGTAGCAAAAACAATTAAAGGTACATCTTTTATAGGTATTCCAAGCTATACTAATTCTAAAGGCGAAACTTCAAAATATACCTTATTAGTTGGTATTAAGTTTGAAAATGTACTTAAAAGCGACTTATTAAGCCTATTAGAAAATAAAGAAAATATCTTTATTGAATTATCAAAAAAATATGATATTGAATTAATTGCGGAGGCTTACGAAAATGTTAAAAAATCATTAGAAAAAAGACTTGCAAGCGAAACAGAAAAAGAGCTTTTAAGAGCTGAAAATGATAAAACTATATTAGCAAGCGATTCACAAAGAGACGCTTATATACATATAGCTAAAGGCGTTAAAAAACATATTGAAAGTAACAAAATTTTTATTCACGGTTTACAAATTAAAAAAACGGTTTTAGTACCAATTGAATATAAACCTGTTAATTCTCGAAAATTGACTTTAGTACAAAATGATATTAAAAAGTTTTGTAACTTCAAACAAGAAAAATATAAAGAGTTTAAATACGAAGTTGGAACGATAAAAATTCAAGGAGTTGAATTGTAAGAAAATTAAGACTGTCAAAATGGCAGTCTTTTTTATTTTTAGCCGAAACTTAAAATAAGCCGTTTTAAAGATAGATTTTTAACCAACCTATACCAAGATACCAAAACTATATTATCGTTTAAAATAGGCTATTTAAAATGGCTCCTGGGGGCATATACCCCTCCCTTCCGTTACCGCCCTGGTGTTGGGGTACCTGGCGTTGTCCGTATATGGGTAGCGATTATGCGTTCAAAATTCCTGGAAATTTTCAG
>AP72_2010_repI_A001DRAFT_1000223_pt1 | contig 12641 bp, 12 predicted proteins | sample AmaPasrepliIA001_FD_9535 | JGI IMG/M metagenome (IMG submission 9535)
CTTGGCCTTGGCATCAAGCGTTTTGCTGGCCAGCCCTCGCCAGACGAGAGTGTGGTTGCTTGAATCGTACATATCGAGGGCGAGCTGACCTTTATATATGGTGGTTGTTTGGCCAGTCGTCATGCTGCTTCCCATCCCGCCACCATACCAGCCGCCGCGATAATAGCCCCCGCCGTATCCCCAGTCGGTACTGTAGGAGTTGAACTGCTTCTCCTGCCCGATCGCGGTCTGGTATCCGATATAGAGATCAGCTTTGTCGTCATCGACTTTGCTCAATCCCTTCTGCGCCAGCTGAGCATCGATCGCTTGCACAATCTGTTTCTCGATAATTGGGTTGATCGACTGGGCATCCTTAATTGGCACCCACTTATACGTCTTGAACTTGGTAAAGTCTGTGTTCTTATCGAAGTTGTAGCGAACATCCTGCGCGAAAACGGAAGTTGCGGCGATCAGAATTGCCGCAAACCAAAATGAGATTCTCGACATACCATTTCTCCACTTAGAAGTTTTTAATAAGCCCTCTGCCCCAGGCGCTGGGGCATCTACAAAACAATTCGTGCCAGGACTTAGCGTCCTACGGGCAACTTGGTTGCGTGTTCGATTCGGAACTCCAGCAGGGCTTCGCTTTGCACTTGTACCTGCTTGCCGCCTTTCGCTGCTGCCACGGCCGTTCCACCTGCGGCGCCGGCTGCCACTCCGATGGCAGCGCCTGTGCCTCCGCCCGCAATTCCGCCGATCAGCGCGCCCAAACCTGCACCGCCCACGATCCTGCGCGCGGTCTTCTTGCCTTTGCCTTCTGAACGCACTTCATAAGTACTGGTGACGAGCGGATACGCGTTTCCGTTGATCACGATGTCTGTGAGTTCCAGAGTCAACTCCCCGGCGCCCGACATCCTGCCTGCCGACTTCGCGTTTGTGAGACGCCCCAGAACCTTCGTCCCTCTTGGCGCGATGACTTGGTCATCTACCTGCAGATTTGTCTCGAGTGTGGCGGTGAAGCGATCTCCCGCTTTTTGTTTGCTCGAATCGACAGAGTCAATCATGCGGATAAGAACACGTGTCCCGGCGGGAACAGTCGCTTTTTGCGCCATTGCCAGCGCAGAGATTGCGGTTAACGCAGTGAGCCAAACAATTCCCCGAATTACAGCACGTCGCATTGTTCTACTCCTTCTTCGCCAACTCCGAAGGTTGCGCCATGATTGGCAGTTCCGACAGAATCTGAAGGTCGATGATCAGCAGCAGTTGATCTTCAACCTGCAGGAAACGCGCAGCTTCGACAGTTCCAAGCGATGACTTCACCCGGCCGTAGTACTTCGCGAGCAGATCGGCGCGCTGCTTGCGATAATCGAGTGCCTTTTGTACCAGCTCGTCCGCCTTGTCGTCAGAAAGTGCGTCATAGTTGCGCGCATATTCCTGAATATTCGCCAGTCGCAAGTTGTTGAGCTTCGTCAGTTCCGAATCGTATTCGTTGTAGATCGGCCAGAACTTCGCTGCTTCGTCCACGTCCAACTGCAACACCGCGCCGAGAATCTGCGCCTTCTCCTGTCGCACATTCGTCCGCAGGAGTTCCACGTACTCCCTGACGTTCTTGTCTTGCGTGGCTTTGTCCTGAGCAGATGGCTTCTGAGCACCCTGTGCCTGCGCGCTGCTCTGCACTGCGCTGAGCGAACACAATAAGAAAAGCAGGAGGAAGGAGCGGATTAATATGAGAGTTTTCAAGTGACTACCCTCCATTCGGTGTTTTGTTTGGATACAACTAAGTGCCGATATGGAACAGTAAGAATGCCAACGGGAAATCCCGATGTGCTTATCTTGCTGGCAGTTTGGTAGGAGTGCACCTGTCAGAATTGACGGTCGCATCTTCGATGCGGGAACTGCGCCGAAGTACTCGATAAAGGCTCAGGCTGAATCCAAATCGCACAATTAGGCTTCGAGCCGCAATGTAACGAACATGCTTTAACCGTGTGTAACATGGAAGCCTGAAAGACGGAAAATCTGCTCCGAACCTTATGACAACCCGCAGGACTGCACTTGCATTTCTCTGCTTCGCGCTCGTTATCTCAATCCATCCTCAAACGCCGCAAACGCCCGGTCAGATCCGTCCGCGTCCTGCCGAAGGACGACAACCGGAGTTTCCGCCACCGAATATCCGCGAGTACAAGCCGCGCTCGACGCTGGTCGTGCCGCAGCATCTTGTACCCCGCGCTAAGTTCTCCGTAATTGACATCCACAGCCATCACCCAACGCCGATCTCGCCCGAGCAGTATGAAAAAGTGGTGAAGGCGATGGACCAGCTCAACATCCGGCTCCTCGTGAACCTGAGCGGGAGCTGGGGCGAAAATCTCCGGCGTGGACTGGCGGTCATCAAAAGCAGCCGTTACCCCGATCGCATGGTGCTCTTCGCCAATATCGACTTCAGCAACGTTGGTCCGGGTTTCGGCCAACGGGCCGCGAAGCAACTGGAAGAGGACATCAAAGCCGGCGCCGTAGGCCTGAAGATATTCAAGGACCTTGGCCTGCATGTCCATAAGAATGATGGCTCGCGCCTCAAGGTTGACGATCCGGAACTAGATCCGATCTGGGACAAATGCGCAGAACTCAATGTGCCAGTGCTCATTCATATTGCCGATCCACAGGAGTTCTTTGAGCCGATTGATTACACCAACGAACGCTGGTTGGAACTAGCGCTCTATCCGGGCCGACGGTATCAGGATCGCAGTAAGTTTCCGTCGTTCGAAGAGCTGATCACGGAGCGCAACAATATGTTCGCGCGCCATCCTCGCACCCGGTTCATCGCAGCGCACTTTGGCTGGCACGCCAACGATCTCGCGCGAGCTTCGCAGGTGCTCGACCGTCTTCCCAATGTCTATTTTGACGTTGCCGCCGTGCTCTACGACTTCGGCCGCCAGCCGCGCGCAGCGCGCGCATTCTTTGTGAAGTACCAGGACCGAATCCTTTTTGGGAAAGACAGTTTCCAACCCGACGAGTACCCGTATTACTGGCGAACCTTCGAAACCGCAGACGAGTACTTCGACTACTACAGGGACTACCACGCCTTCTGGAAGCTGTACGGCCTGGATCTGCCCGACGAGGTTCTCAAGAAGCTTTATTACGACAACGCGCTAAAAATAACTCCCGGGCTGCAGAACCACTTGCGGTAGCGGGCGGCGCCGTCGGAACTGGTGTTGGTTGTCCGGCTTGTCGTTGGTTGTCATCATCAACTAACAGCAATTCAACACCAACACCAACACTATTGCACCACCGGCTACCGCAGGAGGTTCCGCTTTGGGAAGCCGCCCGGTCGTCCCCGGATTTTCCGTCCCCGGCTTTCACTCCCACTCTGCTCAACTTTGGAAGTCCCGCTACGTCTAACCGCCGAACAAACTAAGGAGCAATTTCGAATGAGCCATAGCCAAGCCGTGCTGAATAGGATGGTGCTGTGCGTGCTCTTCTTCCTGTCAGCACTTCCGATCGCTCAGGCAGCCGAACCGATCACGATCTCCATGACGGCTGATCGTTGGGAGACGAAGGAAAACGCGGAGTTCCTCCGGCAGCTGGGCTTTTATCACGGCCTGATGCGACTGAACAGCGGCCATGCCGCACTGAAAGGCGTCGCGTTCAGCAATGGAACTATCGAGTTCGACGTCAATACGATCGGACGGGGCGCACCCGGAATCGCCTTTCGTGAGCAGGACGAAAAGAATTTCGAGCTCGTATACCTNCGCCCCGATCCGGCTTGTCCGGCATTTCATGCCTGCATCCAATATGCGCCGCAGACTCATGGCGTCCTGTTATGGGACCTGTTCCCGCAATACCAAACGCGGGCCGCGCTCCGGGAGAACGGGTGGAACCACATCAAGATGGTCGTATCCGGCCGGCGCATGAATGTTTTCGTGAATGATGCCCCATCTCCCACACTTGAGGTCGGAAGGTTAGAAGGAGACGCGATGCAAGGCGGCATACACCTGGAGGGACCCGGCACGTTCGCAAACATCGTGATCACTCCCAACGCCGTCGACGGCCTTTCCCCTGAGCCAGCCAAAGANCCGACGGACGAGGATCGCGGCCTGATTCGGAACTGGCGTCTCTCAAATTTTTCCCCGCTGCCGAACGGTAAGGATCCTGGCTATAAGGACATGCCTAGTGCTTCGCCGGAGTGGAAGACGATCAGCACGGAGAGGAATGGGCTGGTAAATATCAGCCGCGAGTACGGTCGGCCTTTGCCCGAGCCGAACCGAGCCGTGGCCTGGCTGAAGACCACGATAACTTCTGACAGGAAGGAGACCAAAAAGGTAAATATCGGATGGACGCGCGAGGTCTGGATATTCGTAAATGGGAAGCTGCAGTACGCCGACAAGAATCTATGGGAGGAGGAAGGAGCGAGAAAATTTCCCGACGCGCGATGTTCCCTCCAGAATGGCTCCTTCACATTGCCTCTGGAAGCGGGCGACAATGAGATCGCCGTAGCAATCGCCAACAACTTCTATGGATGGGGAGTCATGCTGCGCCTTGCTGACGCCGAAGGATCTCATCTGGCAGCCAAGTCGACGACACCGCTACAGTCATTCTGAGGCCTTTCCAAGCACCGTCATTCTGAGACCCCATGTTGGCGGGAATCTCTCGCAATGAAGAGACTCCCATGCGGCTAATGGTCGTCGGCGCCGATCGCAAGAGAAGGTATAAGCTTTACTTCACGGCATCGGCGGTTTTGTGCGCCGTCGCTTTCAGGCCGTGCCCAACGGCTTTGGAGCCCTTCTCGACGCCTTCGCCTGTCTTCGTGGCGACATGTTCGGTTCCGGTGCCGGTCTTTTTGGCCACGTGTTTGGTTTCAGATCCGGTCTTTTTTGCGACGTGCTTGGTCTCAGCTCCGGTCTTCTTCGCTACATGTTTAGTTTCGGATGCCGTTTTATCGGCGGCTTTTTCGGTAGCGTGAGCGGTACTCTTAGCTGCCTTCTTGGTAGCGTGAGCTGTGGATTTGGCTGCCTTATTGACGTCTTTCGCCGCACTCTGCGCAAGGCCTCCAGCGAACAAAGACAGGACTGCCGCGAGAGTTAGCAATGTTTTGCACATCATGTTCCAATTCTCCGTTTCTGAAATTAGGGTATGTCGCTTCGACTTCGCTCACTTTCTTGTTGGGTACACCACAGTTAATCGGCAAGTTGGCCGAGCGATGAATGCGCCAAGTATACGGTACTGTTCTTCCGCAATACTCCATTGCACGCCGGGAAGATCCACCTCGCGAGAAAGCTGTCGGCGGCTGGGTGAAACCTACAGCCGCTGCAAGAGGCGAAGAGTGCAACACCGCCATACAAACATGAGAACTAAAATTTTCCGCGCCGATTTGTCGATTCCGATCCCACTGTTCGTCGTTATAGTGAAGGCGGGGCAACTAGCCCGGCTGAAGCGCATTAGGAGAAGACATGCCGCAATATTTGGTTGTGAGTTACCTGCCCGACGACTTTGACCCGTCCAGTGTGGACAAAGCGACGATCGAAGGAATCCACGCGCTCAACAAGGAAATGATCGCTGCCGGCGTAAGGAAGTTCGCTTGCGGCCTGAGTACGAAGGCAACGACACTGCGGGCGCAATCCAACGGTGAGGTGCTCGTCACCGACGGCCCGTATGTGGAGACCAAGGAACAGGTGGGAGGTCTTTCCATACTCGAAACCGCAGATCTGAACGAGGCGTTAGCATGGGCCCGCAAGGGGGCCAAAGTGGGCCGTACTCCAGTCGAAGTGCGAGAGATTTTCTTTGTGCCGGCCCCCGCAAACACCTGAGCGGTCATCGGTGGTTCCGTGCCATGAGCATGATTGAGATGTTTTCGATCCTGACGGGATGACGATGGGCTACTCGGATCGGCAACCAGAACAATTCACTCTCCTGGTCAACTTTTAACGTCTCAGTTATGTTCTGGAAACACTCGCTTAACATTTAAGCCATAGCGTTCCCTTCACCGGTAAAAAGAGGTGAGGAGAGTTCAGTTCCCTCACCCATAAAAGAGGTGAGGAGACTACAGATGACGCAATTCTCGATTTTGCTCAAACGCGCTCGCAATTTTATGAGAGGGTCCGCCCCCGTACTCGCGCTGACCGCGCTGGCCATCACTGTGCTTAACGCGGACAACGGAAAGGGAAATGCCTACGGCGCGAACAAAGATTATCCGTATGGCATCAATCAGCAGAGCAGCCGTCCCTACTCAATCGGCCTGTGGGGGGACCTGCCGTATTCCGCCGAGCAGGCTGCTGTTATCCCGAACTTGATCGCCGATATGAACTCGCAGGACCTCGCCTTCACTGCTCATGACGGTGATTTACGGCAAGGCAGTGGATCGCCGAACTGTGCCGACAACAGTATCTATACAAGGGCGGCCGCCTTCTTCGGCAGTCTGAGTGCTCCCGCTATCTTCACGCCAGGTGACAACGACTGGACCGATTGCGATCGCAAAAGTCTTGGGGCGGACGGAAGGAACTCTCTCCAGGAGCTCGATCACGAGCGCGCATTCTTCTTTAGCACGCCGCAGACGCTGGGCCAGACCCAGTTTCTTCAGGAAGTTCAGTCAACACCGACATGTAAAGGCTTCGGCAGCGCAAATGGCAATTCGGGTCCGAATGGCGATGTCAGCAAGCCCCAGACTGCCACCTACACTGACGTTCCGTGCGTGGAGAATCGCCGCTGGATTGTTGGTAGGGTGACATACGCGACAATCAACATTCAGGGCTCCTGCAACAACCTCTGCGACGATTACCCCGATCCAGTGGAATACGCCGCCCGCAATGCGGCTGGAATTCAATGGATGAAGGATACGTTTGCGACCGCCGTCGCGCAGAATTCCGTAGCCGTAATGTTCATCACGCAGGGCGATCCCGGCTTTGACGATACTGACGGTACCCGCGCACCAACCCGCAACGCGAAAACCCTGATGGAAGACGATGCGCAGAAGACGACAGACGGCTTCCATGACTTCCTAGTTGCGCTTCGCGCCCAGGTGATCGCATTCGGCAAACCCGTTGCCTATGTGCATGGCGACTCGCACTACTTCCGCGTCGATAAGCCGCTGTTGGACAGTACCGGAAAGCGCGTGACCAACTTCACGCGTGTTGAAACGTTCGGCGACCACCAACCCACCCTCGGCGACGTGAATTGGCTCAAGGTCAACATAGATCCCTCCAGCCGCGAGGTGTTCTCGTACGAGCCGCAGATCGTGAACCACGATCCTGTACTCGTGCCGTAACATCTTTTGTCAATCTCAAAAGTTCTCCGGCGAACTGCGCTCAGGTGCGCTCTGCGCGTGGTTCGCCGCTGTCTTTTAGGAGGTGGGGCAACCAGAAATCATTTCACCTGACCAGAGTTTCCTTAATGAACTGCTATCCTTTGTGGGCTAGGACTCGTCCAAGATGGCCACGCAATCATCCTCGATCAAAGCGAAGTACACGCTGGTTTGCGTCACACTTATTGTCGGTTCCCTAACGGTACTCGGAGGGATGCTCTCACTCTTCGGCCAGAGTGGGACAATTTCAAAATCAGACAAGGGACCGGTTGGGATCTGGCGTGGTGAGTCCAGATGTGTGGTTAAACCGAGTGCCTGTAATGACGAGACCGCGCTATATCGTATTGCCGCGAAGGCAGCCGATCGAGTAGTGGTCTCGGCAGGTAAGCTCGTCAATGGCCGAGAAGCCAGCATGGGTAGCAGCGAATGCTCCTATCTGGTCAAGACTCACCTGATCGATTGCTCTCTGCCCAATGGCAGTTCCGTCCATCTTGAAGTGAAAGGCGACACTATCGAAGGGACGTATACGCTGCGTGACGGAAGCCTGTGGCGGAAAATCAGTCTTCATAGAGCAGAGCAGCAATGAATTTTGGACGGCGACACTCTCCCTTTTCAGGACGGTGAGTCATCGCAAAGCGCCTCCGATGCTTGCCAACAGCTCTGGGACTGACGCCCAAGTGAACCCGCTGACAGGAAGCGCGGAACTGGTGGGATCGTGGAACTGTTTTAGAATTTTGGCGTCCCCGATGGGATTTGAACCCGTGTTACTGCTGTGAAAGTCCGAAACCCTAGTGGAACTTATTGAAAAACCGCGACACGGGTGACTACCAAAAGCGGTTTTGACGCTGGAGGAAACGATTCGTGGATCATAACTGGACCATAATTGGCGCATGAGTTTGCTCTCACAGGATGATCTTCCTGCACTCTCTAATAGGCCCGATTTGCTGGGCGGAGACACAGAGTCGGAAGAAGCCTATATCCGCTCCAATCATTACGTTGCGGAGGAGGATACCAGTGACAGCAGATAGAAGACGATCCCGGCGAACATGAGCAGTCCGCCGAACCCGAGGAAGACGAGAAATGCGATCGGACTATTCCATGTCAGTGTAAGGGCCTCAATAAGAAGACCCAGCAATATGCATGTACCTGCGACCCTCAGTCGGAGTGCCATTTTTACACTGTTACTTTCGGCTGTCATTTGCCGTTCCAAAATCTCACCTCATTCAACTTCGTGCTGTTATGTATCTGATCATGGCATCCGGACGTGAGGCACGACATTTTATTCGACTTGATATCGGCCATGATCTGGGGATCAGCATTGTGCGTTGTCCCCTGCTCAAAACTGCGGGCGCCGAGATGGCAGTGTAGACATTCTCGATTGTTGTAGGGGTGATACAGGTGTAACGGTGGCTTCGGGTTCTCGAAATACTGCGCGTACACATGATGCATTCCGCGCCACTTTGCCTTGATAGTTCCATACATCACGTAATCTTCGTGACAGGTGTAGCAGGCTTCATCGTGCGGCACCCGGTGATTCTGATAATGCTGTGCCGGCAGCCACGTAGCATCATCGACGTGTAGGCTGCGTCCGTAAGGCTCCATTAAGTGGCACGAAAGGCAGAAGCTCGTCTGCTTAGAACGTTCCATATGGTGGTCGTAGCCAAGTGAGACCGCGAGCACCGGAAAAATAAAGAGCGCAAGAAACGCGAGAATCTTGCCGCCGCGGCTCACTGTCACAGAAGGAGCCAGCACCACGATCGCGATTACAGCGATCGTGAGAACCAGTACCGCGTACGTTAGCCAAACCGGCACTGAGTCCTCCGAGCTACTTCATCTCTTTGATATATTTCGCCAGGGCCTTGATCTGGTCGTCGGTCAGCTTGCCTTTGTAGGCCGGCATCTTGTTCTTACCTGCGGTTGTAACCTTGGCCAGCTCTTCCTCCGACATCTTTGCGACGTCTGGATCCTGAAAATCCTTGGCTCCGAGTTTTTTGCCGATGGCCGTGGCTTTTCCGTCTGGTCCATGGCAGCTTTGGCATTTCGATTTGTAAAGGCTTGCAGCCGCTGCGTCTGCTGCGGACGCATTGACCACAAATAAGGCGATAGCGACTCCCAACAGAAAAATCCGCTTGATATTCATCTCATCCCCACTCCTTTAGATTCGCACTGCACAACAGAAGCAACACTAAATCGGGACTGTAGTTGTCGCGCTCTGCGGCTGGAGCATACTGCCTTGTTACTCCTGATTCGCTCCACGGCATACTGCTGGGAAACCTGCCCATATCAAAAATGATATTCAAGTGTCGCCGTGATGACGTGGGCATGATACGACGGCTGATCGGCGCCGAGGAAGACATAGCGGGCAGCGGCCGTGTCGCCCACCACAAAGCCTGGATAAAACGGGCTCGGGACCTTGCCTGCAACCGTTGCACCCAGGTTGACGCAGGGAGAGCTAACCACAATAGTTCCCGCCCCAACGCAACCCATGTACGGCGTCATGGGCGAGGTCTGGTAATCGGCGTTGTCGAACTGCTGATACCGGTACTCGAGTTTGGGCATCAGATTGTTCGTAAGTTTGTATTTGAAGACGGCGACAGCTTCGTGAATTCGCGTCGTCACTTGAGGGTAGTTCTCCGGCGCGCTGGTCGCGGTTAGAACAAACTTGTTTGGCCCGGTTGTGATTGTCGGATCTCCCAGTGCCCTCGAAAACACGTTGTTCTTGCCTGCAGCGAGCGAATAATACGGCGAGAACCAGATGCGCTTCCCGAAATAGAGATCGAATCCTGCAGCATAGGTATCGAAGATGTCGCGCGTTATGCTCTCCCAGTCATTGTTGGCGGAGTCGCAACCTACGCAGGTGAGGATTGTTTGCGTGCCGCTCGTTGGAGTCCGGCTTCGCGAGATCATGCGTGAGTGGTAGTGCTCGCGCGTATATTCGGCGAACAGGGACGCATTAGGGTTCAGCGCGAAGGTGCCGTCGAAGTTATAGGTCCACGAAAGATCTTTCAATAGTCCGTAGAGGTAGTACGGACTTGTGGTTCCCGGAATGAAATTGAGAGCGGTGGAACTGTTCACGCCGCCGCGACGGTTGTAGTCACTTTGGATGGTGCCAAAGCTGCCGGCGAGGCTGAACTTGCCGACATCATATTGCGCGAGCACGTCTCCGCGATCCTGGATTCTCGCGGCTTCATCGAAGCGGCGAGCGCAGCGCTGCGTTGCAGTGAACACAGTGCTGGTGGAAGTGCAGGGAATTTCCGCGCCCGTAGTAGGATCGCTGGCTGTGTCGTCCTGATACTCATCAGGATTGCGTTCCGAATGGCGTCCGGCAACACGGATGAGAAGCGAGCGTATCGGGGTGTAGTCAACGGTTCCAAAGAATGACTTCTCGAAGGAGTGCGCCGCATCGCGATGCGAGCGATCGAGCCATTCCCCTGTCCATCCAGCCCTTACAGCGCTGCTCTTAGTAAAGAAGTAGTCGCCGCTGAATTCGAGCGTCTTGCGGTTGTATCCAGGATTACTGCGGCCGATTGTGTCGGTTGAACCTGAAGCAGGGCTGGCTTGCGCAGTCGCCGTGGCGTTTGCTCCGATCACATCTCCTTCGATCGGAGTCAGCGTGAGCACCGGTGTGTTGTTGTTGTAATCGTAATGCCGATATCTTGCCTCGAGTTGCAAGCGACTGGTGAGCTTGGCAATTGCGGTCCAGTTCATGGCCAGTGTCTGCTTGTCGCCATTCAAGCTGCTTGCGGGCAGTGGAGCTAAGCCGGTGATTGCTGTGTTGGCAGTGTAGGGCAGGAATGCGTCATTCTGCCGCAGCCAGCCGGGCATTACGAGTCCCATCACATGAATGCGCTTGCCTACATCGAAAGCCGTCGCAAAGTGCAGGTAGTGTGCCTGGTTGTCGGGATAGAGCGCCATCTGTCCATGAGCCGGAATCGCCCCGATTGCACAGTTCTGCGCGGGTGCGGTTACGGTGCAGCCGCCTCCGGGTGCAATAATCTGGACTGGAACGTCCAGAGCCGCGAACGGCGAGTCAAAGAGCAACGACTTCGTATTGTCCTGAAGAAACGATCCTACATAGCCAAGCTGGGCTCCCCAATTCTTGCTGGTGTATTCGACCACTGCGCGAAGCGTGTTGCTGAAATAATTGATGGGCTCAGGCAATTCCTCGCCCACTCCTGGGCTTTGCCGATTCGGAACAGTGCCAGGCGAACTACTTGCGCCAGCGCTGGGGCTAGTGTTGAGGATTGATCCAATCGGCCGCGATCCACTCTGGTGCTCGCGCCAGAACGAGGTGAAAACACTCAACTTTGGACTGATGTCGTACAAAAATGATGCCGTCCCAGCACGGCGAATGATTTGTGGCACGAAAAACTGCGAGCTTGGAACGACTTGAGTTTGATAGAAGCTAGGCAGAGTGTTGTTGATTTGCGCAGCTGTTCCAGTCGAGGAAGCCGTTTGCAAACTCTGTCGAATGATCAACGGTATCGTGAAAACGCCGGGACTGGTTTGGGTGTACAGAATTCGCGTGGTGTTGGAATAGATGTGCGGAATCTCGTCATAACGGAATTGGAGCTTGAATCGGTTCCATTCGCCAAAACTGGCCAAGTGGCTCTGGTCACGATAGAGAGTGTTTTGTGTCTGGTAGTTGACGTAGTAGTGCGTCCCCATGACATTCTCAAAGTTCACTCGGGCACGACGGATGATGAAGTTGTTGCGAATGTCGCCGTACTCATTCAGCTTCGAGGTCCGCAGGTTCGGATTGAACGGCAAATCGGGCCGGCCGTACACATCTCCCCAGAAGTTGCGAACTCCAAACTCAACCATGTTGCGTTCCAGAACCGGGGACTCTACCTCCGCGGCCGGTTCGCTGAGAGGATTCGGCTTCGCGGGCTCGGTGGATTGTCCCGTGTTGCTGGCCGCCTGTGCCGCAGGGCTGCCCTGGCTACCGGTGCCGGTACTTTGACCAGTACTCCCTTCAGTTTGCTGGGCAGAGATCTGCAGCGTGAACAACATCGCAATTCCAAGTATCAGAACGGGTCTTTGCTTCATGCTGTCCCTCTCTTCCTCAGCGCAAGAACATGTTGCCGGACGGATGATTTGATCCGTGGAGGCGCGAATGGCAATTCGAGCATCCGCGGTTGAAGTCGCGAACTGAGTTGAGCAGCGTCGGCGTGGTTGGATGGCGGCTGGTCACGTGGCATGAATCGCAAACGCGCGGCATGCGTACCTTCAACAGCTGCGGATTGTTGGTCCCGTGCGGCTCATGGCAATTCGCGCAGTTCTCCATGACCGGCGGATGCTCCCACAAGAATGGACCACGACGCTCAGCATGGCAGGTATAGCAATTCTCGTTCGTAGTGGCCTGAAGCAGCTG
>AP72_2010_repI_A001DRAFT_1000224_pt1 | contig 12626 bp, 12 predicted proteins | sample AmaPasrepliIA001_FD_9535 | JGI IMG/M metagenome (IMG submission 9535)
CGCCGTGCCAGTCAATACGGAAACCGGAGCGAGAGTTCCGCGCGGTCTGGATTGCAAGCGTTGACAACATTGATTTCCCGACACAAAAGGCGCTGCCGGTCGAGCAGCAGAAGGCGGAACTCCTCGAAGATTTGCAGCTCGCCCGGTCGCTGAAGCTAAACGCCGTCATCTTTCAGGTTCGTCCGCAGTGCGACGCGCTCTACAAGTCGGAGATCGAGCCGTGGTCAGAGTTCCTGACCGGCGAGATGGGCCGGGCGCAGCCATTCGACCCGCTCGAATTCCTGGTCGCCGAGGCGCACAAGCGTGGGATATTGGTTCACGCCTGGTTCAACCCGTACCGCGCGCTGCACCCCGCCGCGAAGACCGTCTCCGAAAATCACATCTCCAAACGTCGCCCCGATCTGGTCAGGCAGTACGGCAAATACCTCTGGCTCGACCCGAGCGACGCCGAAGTCCGCCGCTACTCCTTAAGGGTCATCGAGGACGTTGTGAGGCGTTACGATATAGACGGCGTTCACTTCGACGATTACTTCTATCCTTACCCCGAAAAGGACGCGGGCGGCGCGAAGATCGAGTTCCCGGACGACGCGAACTGGCGGAAGTATCGCAGTCGCGGCGGGCGGCTCTCGCGCGATGGCTGGCGGAGGAAGAACGTCGACGACTTCATCGAGTCGGTCGGGCGCGAGATCAAGCGGATCAAGCCGGAGATACTTTACGGGGTCTCGCCCTTCGGCATCTGGCAGCCGGCGCCCGAAAAGGGGATCACGGGGTTCAACGCCTACGCTGAACTCTACGCGGATTCGAGGAAGTGGCTGCGCGACGGGATGGTTGATTACCTCGCGCCGCAGCTCTACTGGGAGACGGCGCGCAAAGGCCAGTCGTTCCCAGTCCTGCTCGACTGGTGGAAGTCGCAGGACGTCAGGCGTCGTCACGTCTGGCCGGGCGTCGCCGCCTACCGCGTCGGCTCGAACGAGAACTTCAGTGCCGCGGAGATCGCCGCCCAAATTAAACTGACTAGAAGCTCGCCGCTGACGTCGGGCGCGATTCAGTTCAGTCTCAAGTCGCTTCGCAATGACTTGGGAGGCCTACAGAAGACTTTGCGCGAAGGGGTTTATGCCGAAGACGCGCTAATTCCGAGATCGCCGTGGATAAGAACGGCGAGGCCCCTGCCTCCGAAAGTTAAGATCACGCGAAGGGAAAATTTAGTCGGCGCACAGTGGGAGGAGCGAGGCAGGAGAAAGGCGTTCTGGTTCGTCGTTTACGTCGAAGACGGGGGCGGCTGGCATTACTCTGTTCTACCGGCGGCGGAGAAATCGATCTCGCTCCCGACCGACAGAAACGTCAGAAAGATCGTGGTGACTAGCGTTGACAGGCTGGGGAATGAGTCGTGGCCTTCGGTTAGGTGAAATGAACCAGCGTACCTAACATCGGCATGCAGCGGAGCGCAGACATCAATTTTGCCATCTTCCATCGCAGGCTCTGCGCGCCCGCTGAATGCCGCGCGTTGGGCTTCAACAACTGATCAAAATCTGGACGCAGGTCCTGACATGAAAAACAGACTTGTGATTATTGGTTTCGTACGGTGTGCAGCGAGCGGTGATTGCTCAGTCGCGCCACCCTAAAGCTGACGATATACCAAGACGCAGACGCTTTGTTGGAGGATGTTAGAGCTGTAGTAAATCTCAAGGGCTCCTCAGTTCGAGCGGGAAGCCCCCACCACAACCACCGCCGCCACGCCTATAATGATCCCGATTAGCGTCAGGACCGCGCGCAGTTTATGCGCGAGAATTGATTGCAGGGCGATTCTGGCGGAGTCGACATAAACGGAATAGAGGTAAATCATCGATCCAATCTCCACAGGTTAAATCGGCGGTGGTGTTAAGTGTGCAGACTCAGGCGATGTTGCGCGAAGAACGAAAGCGGGCGAGCGCCAGCCCACCGAGAACCATACCGATCACCCCTAGTACCAAGGCGCCAGCGCCGCCGATCACTCCGTTGCCGCTGCCGGGACCACCGGTGGCAAAGGCCAAAACCAATGCGCCGTTGATCGCGCCGAGCAGTCCCGTCACCAGAGCGACGATGGCGCCGAACTGGCCAGAGCTGGCGCCGAAACGACTGCCGAGGCGCGCCAGACTCAGTCCCCCGATGATCACGCCGACCAGCGATAACAGATCGGCCGTGATCGCCCAGACCCGCCGGGGTGTCATGCCATTCACCGTGGTAGGAGCTGGCTGGGAAACGTGGGCCGCCACCAACACGGCGTGCACAAGTAAATAGAAGAGAGGTAGTGCAATCAGAACGCAGAGAGTAATGACAAGAGTTCGTTTCATAGGTTTTCGTCCAGCCCAGGTTTGAATGTCAGTCACTGAGAACCGCGAGGTCTAATTCATCAAGACGTGCGCGATCGGCAATTACTTCGGTCTCGACAATCTTCTCCTGATCGATTTTGAAAATAACAGCCCTTGATATCCGTCCACCGGCCGCTAATACCAGGCCGACGGATCCGTTGATAAGCGCGGGCTGAACAGACCGGGCCATCCATCCGAAGGCGATTGCCCTTTGTGCCCACTGACGCGCACCGCGAATTTCAATTGGCGCGCCGGAAGCCGTCCGGATGTCTGTGTGTAACGCAACGTCCGGATCGAGAACCGCCAACAATCCTTCGAGATCACGGGCGCGCAGCGCGGCGAGGAATGCATCGACAACCTTGCGCTGGCTCGGAAGGTTGGCATCGGGAACAGTATCCATTCCGCGCACACGACGCCGGGCGCGACTCGCGATTTGTCTCGCCGCATCCGGCGAGCGCCCGATGATGGAAGCGATCTCGTCAAAAGGCACGTCAAACATGTCATGCAGGACAAACGCGAGACGTTCAGCCGGTGTCAGCGTGTCAAGTACCACGAGCAGAGCGATACCGACCGAATCAGCCAGAACCGCGTCCTGCTCGGGATCTGGCACCGCGTGGCTGTGCGGGGGAGAAGCAGCCACACTCTCGTCCAATGAGTCTTCCCGGCGTGATTTGCGCGCGCGCAGTACGTCGAGACATACGCGCGAGACGACAGTTGTCAGCCATCCGGTTAGGTTGTGGACCTCGCTGCTGTCGGCCCGGTTCAGTCGGAGCCAGGCTTCCTGCACGGCGTCCTCCGCCTCGTTCAGCGACCCGAGCATGCGATAAGCCACAGCCCGTAAATGATTACGGTTTGCCTCAAATCGCTCAGCCAGAAATTCTTGTTGTTCATCCATGATCAACTCTCTATCAGCTTGCCGCGGCTGCGAAGGCGGCGCGAGTTGAAGTCTCCCGCGCGCGGCCTTCTGAAGATATCTGTCCCAAATACGACTCTGTGGTCGGAGCGCCCATGAAGTAAGCACGAGTACCGTTAGCGTCACATCAGCCAGCAGGCGCCACCAAAAACGCGACAGGTGCAGTGGTAATCCAATAACCAATTGTTTTTCTTTTCACAGTCTATCTCTCTTCGGCGGTGTTAACTTTGGACTCAACTGAATTGGTGGAAGGCGTCACATTCGCTCTTTCCCCTCCGTCAGAGTAGTGACGAATGAAATCGGAAGGATGTGACAGTCTTCTTTGATTAGCTTCATTCGATGTACATATTAAGCCGAAGTGACTTCTCCTAAAACACCGAACTATTCAAGACTAAAGCTCCCAGCGGCCGAAGATGATTCGAACCTGTGCCTCGGGCAAACTCTCAAGGTATGGCGTGACTACACAAAGTACAGCAAGGCGGAGGATTGGGTATTCGCGGCCCAGCGGCGGGTGGGAAAAGGCCTTATTGGGGACAGTGTCTGATGCGAACGATAATCCGTCCAACTGCAGCCAAGATCGGCATCACACAGCACATCGGGTGGCACACCTTCCGACACACGTATTCTTCATTATTAAGAGCAAACAAAACGGACATCAAAGTAACGCAAGAATTGCTGCGTCATGCTTCCAGCCGGGTCAGACTGGACACGTATACCCAAGCAGACACGGTGCAGAAGCGACGAGCCCAAAGCAGGGTTTGCGCCTGCTGCAAGCGTCCACCGCAGCTATTGGTTGAAATCGATGTTCAGGGGGTGTGTTCCTTGTTTGTGCCTACATGAACAGGCTTGGTCTATGCGAAGACATTGGCTATTCAATGAAGTGCGTTCGTGTTGATGACACAAATCGTGCCTTTTTTGTGCCTATAAGAAAGGAGTGGGCCATCCGCAAGTCCTTTAGAATGTTGGCGTCCCGTACGAGATTCGAACTCGTGTTACCACCGTGAAAGGATCCAATTCACTGTAATTCTTTGAAACTTGGCGGCATGGATAGCACTCTACCGCACTTTGAGGACTCACAGGAACGGAGCTCAACTGGTTTTCAGTGCATGCAGGTATTTACTACAATTTTTACTACAGTCGCACATATACCGCCTAAGCTCATTACCAAAAATTTCCGCCGACTCTAGCGCCCTCAGCCTATTGCGAATAAGATGGGCGCGGTCTATCAGCGGCTCCAGTGAGACAAACCAAGACATAACTGACCTATGCCTCTAAGTGAAGGCATCCGACTCGGCCGTTACGAAATCCGTGCCAAAATCGGCGAGGGCGGAATGGGCGAGGTCTATCTCGCGCAGGATACAAGACTCCGGCGCAAGGTCGCGCTCAAGGTCTTACCACGCGAGTTAATCACCAACCATGAGCGCTTGCATCGCTTTGAGCTGGAAGCGCAAGCCGCTTCCGCTCTCAATCATCCGAACATCATCACCATCCACGAAATCGGATCGGAATGCGACACCCACTTTATCACTACCGAGTTTATCGATGGCCAGACGTTGCGCCAGAAATTGCAAACTGCGCGATTGGAAATTGAAGAAACGCTTAAGATCGTCACGCAAATCGCCACCGCGCTCGACGCCGCCCACCGCAGCGGTATTATCCACCGCGACATCAAGCCGGAGAACATAATGGTGCGCGAAGATGGCTTGGTGAAGGTGCTGGATTTCGGTCTGGCGAAGCTGGCGGAAGAGCCTGCGGTCGGAGGTGGCAGCAAAGAACGCTCCGACCCGGAGGCCGCCACGCGCTTTTTGATCAAGACAATGCCGGGCCTGGTGATGGGCACCGTCACGTATATGTCACCGGAGCAGGCACGTGGGAAGGAGGTCGATCCGCGCACGGATATTTTTAGTCTGGGCATCGTTCTTTATGAAATGCTCGTTGGAGAGTCGCCGTTTGCTCGCGAAACGACCAGTGATGTGCTGGCGGCGATTTTAACGGCCGAGCCGGCGCCGCCCAGCAGTCTTGATCGGAAGATTCCTGCCGAATTCGACCGCATAGTTAGCAGGGCGCTAGCGAAGGAACGCGAAGCGCGCTATCACGCTGCGAAAGACTTGCTCCTGGACTTGAGCCAATTGCAGCACCGCCTCCAATTTGAAGTAGAAGCTGCGCGTGAGTTTGGAGTTACGCGCCCACTTCCAAGTTCTGAGCAAGCAACGCAAAGCGCCGGCTCAACGCCAAGAGTTGCCTTACGCTCGCTGGCCGTCCTGCCTTTCGCAAATGTAAGCGGCGAGCCGCAAATGGAATACCTCAGCGACGGCCTCAGCGAAAACATTCTCTTCGGTCTGTCGCAACTGCCGGAAATCCAGGTCGTGGCGAGAAGCGCAGCCTTTCGGCACAAAGGCAGCGGCGAGGATCCTCTGAGCATCGGCCGGACCCTGGGTGTCGGAGTGATCGTGACAGGACGTGTCCGTCAACGCGGCCCGACACTTCTGATCAGTGCGGAGCTCATCGACGTCGAAAGCGGCTGGCAACTTTGGGGCGCGCAATACAAGCGCGGTACTGAGGACCTGGTCGACATCGAGGATGAGATCGCGAATGAAATCTCAAAAAAGTTACGCCTGAAACTCTCGCCGGAAACGCAGAGGGTCCTCGATCGGCGCCGGACGAATAACACCGAAGCATATCATTTGTACCTCAAAGGCAGATTCTATTGGGCCAAAAGAACTGAGGATTCGCTGTACAAGTCAATCCGGCTTTTCCGGCAAGCAATCGAGGCTGACCCGATGTACGCGCTTGCTTATGCCGGCTTGGCCGAGGGATACGTGCCACTGGCGATGTATTGCCACCTGCCTCCGAGAGAGTCCGTGCCCAAGGCCAAAGCTGCTGCTGAAAAAGCTCTCGAGATTGAGCCGGAATTGCCTGAGGCGCTGTCCGTACTCGGCTCAATGATGGCCATCTACGATTGGAATTTGTCTGGAGCGGAAGGGATGTTGGGGAAGGCGCTGCAAGTGGATCCAAAATATCCGAGGGCGCGACAGGGGCTCGCCGAGGTGTGGACGTTGGCTGGGAGGTTTGATGAGGCCATCGCGGAGGTCCAGACGGCGCTGGATCTTGATCCGCTAGCCTTGCACATGAATGCTGCGGTAGTGATGGATAAATACTTTGCTCGCCGTCACGCTGAGGCGATCAAGCACGGTCAACAGACCATCGACCTCGATCCAAGCTTTTTCCCTACACGCTTTTACCTGGGTTTGGCTTATCAAGCCAACGGGCAATTTGCGGAGGCAATCGCCGAGCTCCAGCAAGCCCGAGCACTTTCCGGCAACAGCACGTTTATGACGGCGACGCTCGCGGGTGCTCTGGCTTCATCTGGAAAGGTAGAAGAGGCGAACGCGATCCTTGCGGAGCTGGACGAGGTTAGCCAAGGGCGTTACGTAACTCAAACTGCGGTAGCCGCGGCACACGCATGCAAGGGTGACTTGAACGAGGCTTCGGCTCGTTTAGAAAGAGCATGCGATGATCGTTGTCCATGGTTGCTCTATGCTTTGAAGGCGGACTGCCGGTTCGACGTACTTCGCGACGACGCGCGCTTTCAACGGCTTGTTCAGCGCGTCGCGACTGGCGCGCTCTAAAAGCACCACGCTTCATACTCGTTGTTTACTCAAAAGCCCTTCAGCGACGCGCCCTATCAACGCCATCAAGTTGCAGGAAGAGATCGAGCAAATGAAGGATGAATTGAAAGACTTGCAAGCGAGCAGAGCCGCGCATAACATCGGGTGAGCAGATAAACGGACTTAAAGGCGTGGATTTGTTTAGCGCCAAATCACACCGAAATGCACAACGGAGCTTGGCAGGATGAACAAGTCAGGACTCTCTGGTAGCGCTGGACAATCACCAACGTTCGAGTTTCGTTATCGGTGATCTTTTCACTGGTGGTCGCATTCAGCGATTAACGGTCATGGCTCAAACAACGTAAGTTAACGTTGGCGCTCCCGCGCCGCTGAGTCAACTTCGACGTTATGTCGGATGATGTGAATTCGGAATCGAAAAATCCCGCGTGCGGTTGCCGCGATTGTGAAACGAAATTTTCTTGGATTGCAGATATACTTCAACTAGGTTTTGAGAGAGCTCTTCCGCAAAAGGAGACTATATGCAACGCATCTCATTGTCGGTTTTGCTCATCCTCGTCCTCTCTGTCTTTGCTCAAGCACAAACTCAAACCCAAACGCTTAGCTCAGCTAATGACTACGTAAATCGCGGTGTTTCGAGTTACGAAAAGCATGACATAGATGGCGCTCTCGCGGACTTTACGAAAGCGATCGAAATCGATCCAAGCAACGCTCCCGCTTACTACAATCGCGGCATCGCACGACTCGACAAGAGTGATTTTGATGGCGCGATTGCTGATTTCAGCAAGGCCATCGAAATCGATCCACATAAGACGGAAGCTTACTATAATCGTGGCCTAACTCGCGCTAACAAGAAAGGCAATCTAGAAGGTGCGATTGCCGACTTCACCAAAGCGATCGAATTGGACCCGAAGGATGCAGACTCTTATGCCACTCGCGGGCTTGCGCGGCAACAGAAAGGCGATCTTGACGGCTCCATTGCTGATTACAGTAGAGCCATCGAACTCAACCCCGGACTAGTCAAGATTTATCAAACTCGCGGAGTTGCGCGAATGACGAAAGGCGATCGTGATGGCGCGATCGCGGACTATAACAGGGCCATTGAACTCGACCCAAAGCAAGCTGTTTCGTATTATTTTCGGGGCCAGGCGCGGCAAGAGAAAGGCGATCTTGACGGGGCGACTGCGGACTTCACGAAAGCGATTGAGGTCAACCCGAAATATAAGATGGCATACGTGCTACGCGCTGAGGCTCGTCTTAGGACAGGTGATTTGAATGGTGCGATCGCTGACTGTAACAAAGCGATCGAAATCGATCCTCGTGGTGCGAGTGCTTACGGTATTCGAGGGTTGGCGCTTCTAAGACAGGGGAAGGATGTAGAGGCTGATCGGGATTTTGAAGCGTGCTTCAAACTCGACCCTAGTCTGCGAACTGGTGTTGAAGCCGAAGCCAAAAAGATTCGGTCCGAACGGAAGTCCGAACAGCCTCCCGCGGGAGGCCTGTTTCGCAACCTGATTCGTTCGGTGATGCTTTCGTGAATTCGCGCCGCCGGGTTACCTCCACCGTTGGAATGCCCTCTAAGCGGTTATATATCGAGTAAACATGAAAATCTTTTGGCGCGCAGTTCTTCTTACTTCCACCTTCGGCGGGTTCGCCCAGTCATCTTACCGTAATTGTTTTGCTTTTTTTGGTCACTTCTTACGCCTTTATAAACGTGCGACGGTTGCAGATTTATATTTCGTTTTTGGCTACGAATTGCTGTCAATTCAGTTGTCCTTCGCCAAAACCTGATCGGTCCCGTTTTCATTGGATTTCATCGTGCTGCTCGCCGTTCAGAACGGTGATGGAGGCCGCCAACTTCAGCAATCTGAATTATCTTACCCTTCTGCGCCAAGCCAATCTCAAGGTCACGATGGACACCTATGTTCAGGCTGTGTCTGATGAGAAACGCAAGGCACAGAACCAGGTTGTGGAGATGCTTCTTCCGGGTATTCGCAGGGCAGTGAATTAGTTAATGGACGTTTCTGGACGTGCGGGAAAAATGTGGGATGTCCGTAAGTTGTTGAAAGTATTTGGCGTCCCGTACGAGATTCGAACTCGTGTTACCGCCGTGAAAGGGCGGTGTCCTAGGCCCCTAGACGAACGGGACGCACTGTGAAGAGTAGGGTCTGGAAACGAAGAGGTTACGTTAACGTAGGGAAAAGACCGTGTCAAACGCTGATCTTAAACTGTGTCAAACGCTGATCTTATAATGTGAGGTTAACGCTCTTCAGCACCAACTCCAGCGCGCGTTCGTCTACTGGTGATTCACAGAGAAAATGAACTGCGAAACCCATTTCGCTGATGGTGTAAACCACATTGCCCCACAAGCTGGCGACCTCGTCCGCCAACAGCATCTCCATATTTACGAGTTCTCCCTCCTGAACGTGACCGCCGGTTAAAATAAAACAGCCCGACGAACTTACATCACAAACCTCGCCGCGGCCCTGTGATCTTAATGTTTCCCAGCGTACGTTAAGACTGGTGCGAAATCGTGGTGCGGTACGACGCTCTTGCATCAGCGTTGGTTCAATCTATAATTGCTCTGGTCTCGGTTCGATCTTTTTGCTTCACCTACTTTAACACATGGAGTTGACCCCATGATTAATCGATTGTTCACTCAAATTGCATTTGCGGGAATCTTTTTCTTATCAGCCGGCGTGGCCCTGGCCCAGCATGACATGGGCGGCGGCACGACTTCAGGCGCGGCGACCAGTGGTGGTGCAACCTCGTCCAGCCGCAGCAGTACGCCCGTCAAACGAACACCTCGCCGCACCACCACCACGCGTACCACCACGCCCGTAAGAAGAGGCATGACCGCCGAGCAATACAATGCCCAGGGCGATGAATATTTCAAAGGTGAGAACTATGACGATGCGCTCGAAGCGTATCAGCACGCCGTGGCGCTGAAGCCGCTCGCCTCTGCTTTTTATCACATCGGGTGGATTTACAATGACCGGGATGACTTTGATACCGCGCTGCCGGCGTTGCAACAGGCAGTGCGGTTGAATCCTAACGACGCAGTCGCTTTCAGCGAGCTGGGTTACACCTATCGAAATCTCAAACAATATGATCAGGCGCTGACAGCGTATCATCAGGCGATCCAAATCCGGAGCGATTACGCAACTCCTTACTATCAGATCGGTTGGATCTATAACGACCGCGAGCAGTACGGCCAGGCTATCGAACCGCTCAGGCGCGCGGTCTCACTAAAGGAAAATTACGCGGAAGCTTATGCCGAGTTGGGCTATGCCTATTACAAACTCAAGCGGTCACAGGAGGCGATCACGGCCTATAAACAGGCGCTTCAGATCAAATCCGATTACGGCACCGCATACCTCGGCCTCGGCGATGTTTATTACTATCAAACCCAGGACTACAAGGCCGCTTTGTCCGCCTATACCCAGGGGGTCAAATACAAGGACGACAACCCGACTGCTTTTTACAATCTGGCCTGGTGCGCGAATGAGTACAGCCAGTACAGCGAAGCCGCGAATGCTGCTCACAAAGCTATCGCCCTGCAAAGCAACTATCCGGAGGCTTATGCGGAACTTGGTTATGCAAAGCGAAAGCTGAACTCTCCGAGTGAAGCAATCAGCGCTTACGAGCAGGCAATTAATCAAAAGCCCGGGTACGGTGTGGCTTATACAGGACTCGGCGACACCTATTTTGAAATGAAGCAATATCAGGAGGCTGTTAACGCTTATGAGCGGGCCGTCAGGATCACACCCAACAATGCGCGCATTCACTACAACCTGGGATGGTGCTACAACGATATGTCGCGGTTTCCGGAAGCGGCGACTCAGCTGGCGGAAGCCGTGCGATTGAAACCGGAATACGTCGAAGCCCACACCGAGCTGGGGTTCTCCTATTACAAGCTACATCGCCTGCCGGCGGCGGTAGAAGAGCTGCGGACTGCAATTGGTCTGAAGAACGATTATGCGACGGCCCACTTGTATCTTGGCTATGTATTTATCGAGCAAAAAAACAAGCAGGGAGCTCAGAATCAATACGTCATTCTAAAGCGGCTCGATCCTGAAAAGGCGCAAAAGCTTTTCGATGCCGCGCCGCCGAATATGCGCAATTAATTTGATTAGTCAATGCCGACGGCCATAGTTCATCACCCGGTTTTTGAGAAGCATGACACTGGGCCAAACCATCCCGAGCGTCCTGAGCGTTATCGTGTGGCGATCGATGCGCTGCGGGGTGATACCGAGCTCTGGTCGAAAGTTGTAGAGATTGAGGCCGACGAAGCTAGACGCAGCGACATTCAGGCCTGCCACAGTCCGCAACACTTCCGTCACGTCGAGGAAGCTGTCAACGAAGGGCGCGGGTATCTGGATCCGGACACCTTCGTTTCCGGCGCTTCGCTCGAAGCCGCGTTGCGCGGCGCCGGAGCCGCTTGTCGCGCGATTGACGCCGTGATCGAAGGAGTAGCAGAAAATGCCTTCGTGCCGGTCCGGCCGCCCGGACATCATGCCACGGCCGATCGGGCGATGGGCTTCTGCCTTTTCAATAATGTCGGGGTCGCGGCGCGCTACGCGCAGAAGCAATTCAAGGAAATCGACCGGGTTGCCATTCTCGACTGGGACGTCCATCACGGCAACGGCACGCAGGGAATCTTCTATGATGATGCTTCGATATTCTATTTTTCGATGCATCAGTACCCCTGGTATCCGGGAACCGGATCACGAGCAGAAACCGGCCATGGAAAAGGCCGCGGGTACACTTTGAATGTGCCGCTCCGCGCCATGACGCCGACCATCGAGCAGCGCCGCGCGTTTGAATCGGCGATCGAAGAGATAGCCTCAAAGTTCACGCCGGATCTGGTAATCATCTCAGCAGGATTTGACGCTCACAAGGACGATCCTCTGGGCCAACTATTGTTGTCTGATGACGACTTTGTCCAGATGACGCGGGTCGTCAAAGATTGGGCCCGCGAATCCTGTGGCGGTCGCGTCGTTTCGTGCATGGAAGGCGGCTACAACCTCTCGACACTGGGCGGGACTATCCGTCTGCACGTACGGGAACTTGAGAATTGATCCAGTATTTTGTAGAGTCGCTATCACATGTAGTAAGCTGCATTTTCCCTTAACGAACAACTGGCAGACATTGCTCTGGAGACAGCTATGCCGGATCTGGAAATCACTTGCGCCGAGTGCGGTTCCTCATTCCCATTTACCGAACGAGAACAGGATTATTATCGCGAGCGGGGGTTGAGCCATCCCAAGCGATGCAAACCCTGCCGTGACGCGCGCCGCGCGAGCTTCGGAGGTTCACGACAGGGAGGCGGTGGCGGCGGAGCAGAGCGGGAACGTTTTGAAATCGTTTGCGATCAGTGCGGCAAGCCCGACACCGTCCCCTTCAAACCGCAGGCGGGCCGGCCGATCTTGTGCGGCAATTGTTTCAGCGCCAGCCGAGCACAAAGCCGCGCGTAGCCAAAATCGGGATGCCGCGGTGATCCGGATTGGATCAGAGCGTCGATAAATAGTTCAAGATCTCTTCCGTTTCCTTTACCACGGACGCGCTCGCTCATATTCTTTCGTCCGGCGATTAAGACTCAAAAACGACGCGAAGCTAAGCGATCGGGGCGAAACATCGAGCAACGTAACTCGACGCTGACGGCTGAGGTCACGGTGTGGTCGACGTCGCTGGAGGGTATTCATGTCGGGGAATATCCGGTAAGCCTTGCGACAGTGA
>AP72_2010_repI_A001DRAFT_1000225_pt1 | contig 12625 bp, 10 predicted proteins | sample AmaPasrepliIA001_FD_9535 | JGI IMG/M metagenome (IMG submission 9535)
GCAACCCCACCGCCGAAGCCGTAGACGATTCCGTTCGCCAGCCGGTATGCTCCGCTGAATCCACCAATTCCATTCAGCGTGTAACCGGTGTTGTTGTTCAGAGTGAGACCGGTATTGGTCACCGTCCAGATATTGAACTGTGCCCCAGAGGTATCGCTGTCGTACGAATAGAGAGTCGAAGCGTTCGCAAAGGCGAGGTTAGAACCGGTATAGGGACTAGTTAAGTTTTGCCGCTGCGTCATCGTGGAACCGGAGATATCGAATAAACCAATTCCACTGAAGGATCCGGTGTCGATCGCCAACAAATCATTGCTGCCCGGATTCACGGCGAGATCGCGAGGCGCGACCTGGCTGGTGGATCCGAAACTGGTAATGTTGACCGGGTAGACGGCTCCCTTCGTCATCGTGGTCAGATCCATTCGGGTAACGCTCTTACTTCCGTCCAGGCCGATGTAGAGATACTTACCGTCGACAGATTCCGCCAGCCGGTCAGGTTCGCTACCGATATTCAGCGGAGCTCCAATGGACGCCGCAGCAGGATCGATGGCTACCAGACTGTTCCCTGTCACTTGAGTAGCTGTGCTGGGAATGGAGGCAAACAACTTGCGGGTGAAAGGATCGGAGGTCAACCGGTTTACGTCGAGACTCAATACCTGGTAAACGCTCAACGGCAAGCTCGACGATGTGCCACCTCCTGGACTTGGGCTACTAACGTTCACCCAGCCCCAACCGAGCGATGCCACGTTGCTTGAGTCCACGGTCGCCGTCAGTTGAGAAGCATTCACGAACGTCGTTGGAAGCGCGGTCCCGTTCAATTGCACCGTCGAACTCGACGCAAATCCCGAGCCGTTGACTGTGAGCGTGAAGGACGCAGCGCCCGCCTGGACGAATGCAGGGGAGATCGTCGCTAGCGCCGGGCTTGGATTGAAATTGTTGCCGCTGACGGCTGTTGTTGCCGACGCGGTATTGTTCGAAATGTTGGAATCGCCTTGCGGAGCAGCCACACTGACATTGTCGGTCAATGTTCCCGAGGCAAGCGCGGTCACGACGATCTGGACGGTTGCGGAACTACCCGAACTCACATTTCCAAGATTGCAACGAACCACAGCGCCGCCGCTGCAAGATCCCTGGCTTGCAGTCACCGACTTGAATGTTGATCCATCCGGAATATTGTCAATCAGCGTAGCGGGTGCGGCAGTTACCGGACCGGCATTGCTGACAGTGAGGTTATACGTGATGTCCGCTCCGGTAGCCGCGGTAGACGGCGCGCCGGCTGTTACCGACAGATCGGCAAGCGATGAGGAAAGATCGCGTACCAAGCTGGAACGCAGTATGTATAGCTGGCCGTTTGCGATGAAAGCAAGACCATCCTGGCCCCACCGCACCAGCGATGAAGGGTTACTCCCACAGCATGTGTTCGACACACCGACAGGAATGTTGCCCTTCAGGACAAAAGTGGAATTGTCATACACGTTAACCTGGAATGCAGAACCAAAGTTCGGGTTCACCAGCACAAAAGCTTCTCCGATGCCTGAATCGGAGACAACAGGACCATTTGCGTTCTGATTCTGCCCGACCGAGAAGACACCCAGCTGTGTTCCCAGATTGGCGTCAAGAATCACGCCAGTCGTGAGGTACGCATGTCCGTTATCGACCTGCAGGGAATTTGTGCTCACATTCGCGTTGAGCGAGGTGGCGCTGGTGATACCGGTGCTGTCTACCGTCGCCAGTCCATATCCGCTGCCCGCTTCGTACAGTTTGGTGCCGGTGGAGTCGAAGGCCAGACCGGTTACACCCGAGCAACACTGGACCGCACCATTGGAGGCGTTGGTGCGTGCGGCACCGCTGTCATATATCGTGACAAGGCTCTGGTAAGCGTTCCCTGTATGACCGGCAACTGCAACGGTATCTGGATGTCCGGGCATCACGGCCAAAGCTTGAGCCGTGTTCGGAGGGTTATAGAATCCACCTGCGATTCCCAGGCTGAATTGCAGTCCAGCGGTCTGATTCGTGAGATCGACTTTACGGACCGCTCCGGCTCCGTTCAACGCCACCCACAACGCTGAGCCATCGCTCGAGAGCGCGATCTTTCCGGGTTCGCTTCCTACAAAGATCGGTGTTCCCAGCACTCCTGTATACGGATCAATGGGGACAATGCTGTTGCCCAGGGTTGGACCAGCCGCGCTGGGCACCGACGCGTACAGCAACCCGCGCGACGAGCTGTACACAAGATCGTTTGCTGGAAGCGGCAGGTAAGTCGTAAATCCAAGAGCGTTTGAGGCTCCGCCTCCAGGGGTGGGATTCACGACTGTCACGCTGTAGGTTCCCAGGGTTTGCACATCGCTAGCCGAAATCTTTGCCGTGAGCTGCGAAGAACTGGAGAACGTAGTCGAACGAGGCGACCCGTTCCACTGCACTACAGAGGCGGGAACAAAGTTGGAGCCAAAGAGCGTGAGTGTAAAGGCCGCTCCGCCTGCAGCAGCGGAGTTGGGAGTGAGGGAAGACAATACCGGAACCGGATTCGGATTGACAGTAAACGTGACTGCATTCGAAGCTGACGTGCCCGGATTGCTGACCGTGATGGAGAGCTGACCTACGGTCGTCAGATTGGCTGCGGGAAGCGTGAAGAACAGGAAGGACGGACTGAAACTAGTTGGAGTAAAGGTGCTGCCGCCGACCTGAATCGTGGAAAGTTGAGTGAATCCGCTCCCTTGTATCCCAATTGCAGTATCCGGCGAATTCACTGTGACCGCAGTCGGATTGATGCTGGTAATGGCCGGCACCGGAAAGTTCGCCACAGTAAAGTTGAATGGAGCCGAGGTTCCGCCTCCGGGCGTGCCGGTCACCACCGTAATTGCAATGGTTGCCGGGCTGGCAATATCAGAAGCCGTCATACCGATGCGCAGAGTGGTTGAATTCACAAACTGCGTAGGACGATTGGATCCGTTGACCTGCACAACCGATGTCGGCCCGAAGCCGACGCCAATAACTGTGAGATTGAAACTCTGTCCGCCCGCTGCAGCCCCCGTCGGAGAAAGCGAGTTGATCACCGGAACCGGATAGACGATCGCGAGAGCAACTGCTGTGGCCGTGCCCCCTCCGGGAGCGGGATTGGTCACAGCTACTTGCGCTGAACCAACTGATGACAGGTCTGCCGCCACGAGCTTTGCCTGCAGCTGTGTAGCACTTACAAATGTGGTCGTCCGGGGCGTTCCATTCCAGGTGATGGAGGAAGTTGAGACGAAGCCACTCCCGTTCACCGTCAGCGTAGAACCTGCATCAACAGTGGTTACGGAGGCCGGAGAGACACTCGTGACTTGGGGCGCTGGGTTGTTGATCGTGAATGCCGTTGCCGCGGAGGTTCCTCCCCCCGGAGCTCCATTTACAACAGTCACTTGCGCTGTGCCTGCAGCGGCCAGGTCGGCTGCTGTTATCGCCGCTTGCAATTGCGTAGCACTGACGAAGGTTGTGGCGCGATTGCTCTGATTCCACTGCACTGTCGAGCCCGAAATGAACCCGGTTCCATTCACCGTGACCGTGATCGCCGCACCNCCCGCTACCGCGCTCGACGGCGTAACCGACGTGACCGTAGGGTTGGGATTGTCGGGTGCTGTCGGCGTGGGATTCGAGGACGAGCCTCCTCCGCCGCCGCAGGCGGTTAGAAAAATAGCTGTAATAAGGGTAAGGAGAGAAAGGCGCAAAAAACTAGCGAACCGGTGCGAGCACACTAGCGAAAACATTGAATTGGGCCCCTGGGTAATGCCAAAAGAGGTAGACGAACCGACAGAGTTTAAAGCAGAGTAGCTGGTTTGGCTACTAAGAAAGTGTCTTAAGTTCGAAAAAATGCGACCGAAGTCGGCCCTAATTCCCATTGTGGCACATTTCTGTAGGCAGCCCGGAAACCCTCGAACCGTACCCTTCACGCAGGCGACTGAAGTCACCCCAGACCGATTTTCGAGAATCGCACCAAGGCAGGCACAAACCACACGACGCCGGAACGAATGGCCACCCATATCCAACTCTCCTTTGACCAGCCTCAATGAAGCTGCTTCACGGTACGACTTCAACCGGAGCGCACTTCGGTTTGCGAGGCGGGATGTCCGCAGCACGATGCGCTTCGCCAATGTGAGTTACAACAGGCAAAGCACGACACCCGTAAATGTCGTGGTTTGCCCTTTCGTGACCTGTCGCGGAAGCTAGAAAAAGCTAGAGGAGCGAGATGCGCTCACCCGTTAGATACACCTGCATCAGCCGACAATGACCGCAACTCACGCTCTATAGCTGGAGGCTGACCTCTGGCTGCTCGGCTCCGATTCCACCAGATCAGCGGTCCGGTGATCGCCAACACCGGCAGCATCAGGCTAAAGAAAGCTGCCAGAATCCGCGTCGGCAGATTGAAGATGTCGCCGGTGTGGAGTTCGCGGTTCCACATGCGGGCGTACTTCACTGCGGCGGGCATCTCGCGGGAGCTTTGGACTTGGAGGACTTTACCTGAGTAAGCATCGATGCGGAGTCGGCTGCGGCCGGCTGGGGTGTGGTCTTCGGGGAACTTTAGTTGGACTCCGGCGGCTTGGGTGGGATTTCCTGGAAGTTGAAGTCCTGTGATTCTGGCTCCTGGAAGTGTGTTGTGGGCTATTTGAACAAGTCGATCCGGCGATAGCGGAATGCTTCCCGGTGCGGGAATCTGTGGGGACTCTGCCTGGGCCGTCGGTGACGACGATATCTGTTGGGCTAGCTTCCCTACCTGCCTTTCCCAATGAATTCCTATAGCGGTCCAGGCAAAGACCAGCATCACGACCGAGGACACGATCCCTACGAAATTATGGAGCTCGAAGTTGAAGCGCTTGACTGATCCGCCGTTCTTCGCTGAAAGATTCCAGCGCAGTCGAAACAGCTTTCTGGGCCACCAGAGAATGATTCCCGTTATGGAAAGTAATAATAGGAAGACGGAGCTCCATCCGGTGATTTCGTCTGCGATCTCGCCTACCAGCAAGTGGGTGTGGAACTGATGGACTTTGTTGGCGAAGTGATTCGCCTGGTCCGCCGATCCGAGTACTTCGCCGGTGTAGGGATTCACGAATAATGCCGTTCGTTTGCCGGATCTCTGCGTCAGTCCAACGGCCAGTGAATAGTTGGGCTGCTGCGGCATTTCGAATTCCTGGATCTTTGCTCCGGGATTTGCGGCTTGAAGTTTGGCGCTGATCGCCTCGAGCGTGAGCGGTTGTCCTTGGGGGTGAACGTAGGCGAGGCGAGTGTTGAGGGCGCGATCGATTTCGTCTTCGAAGGCGACCAGGGCGCCGCTGACTCCTAATAAAAGGAGGAAGAGTGCGGCGATGAGTCCGGCCCAGAGGTGGAGTTGGAGGAGAAGTTTTCGCATCGATTGGGTCATTGTGACAGTTGCGGCCAAGGGTCAAAACACAAGATGTTTCGACTCCGGTATCCCACGCTGGTGCAGCCAAAATCAAACACAGGATCCTTCGACAAGCTCAGGATGGGGCGCGGGAACCCTCCTCCGCTCAACACGACAGATTGTTGTGGCTTAATTGGCGCCGGAATACCTCAAATCCGCGTTCCAAGGCTTCAAAACGTGTGCTTAAGTGCCTCAAAAATGCGTTTTTAAGGGCGGAGAATGGCGTTTGATCATGCCGTATAGACGTGAATTCTCGCCAAATGTTCACTCATAACAAGCGATTTAACTACGTTTGCTGAGCCCGCAAGGACGTATTTCGGGCTTAATTGTGTGCTGCAAATGCGTGATATTGGCTTACTTGTGGAATTTACCGACGCCGAAACGGAATTGGATGGTGTTCAAACCGGGGTTGGGAACGGACAATCCGGCGTTGGAAATGTGCACATACTTCATTGCTATGGTCGCGTGATAGCGCTTATCGCCGAGCGGAATGTGCAATCCGATGCCTAATTGTGGGGTGAAGTTGACGGCATTCGTGCCCGTAGGTACGTCATGAGTGGAGATTAGAACGCCTCCACCTAGCTCCATAAAGGGCATAAGGTGTGCCGCATTGCGGCGAAAGTTGTACTTAACGTCGAACGGAGTGAAGCTTATTCCGTACGCATTCTGGATGGGTTGGCGCACAAAATAGATTGGAATCGCCTCTAATTCGTATTGGAAAGAGCCGCGGCCAGCGTCAAAGAGGCCGAATCCCCAGCGTACGCCGGCGTTAAAGATGGTTGTATCGCTCGCTCCGCCGGGTACGCTGTGTCCAAATTGTCCGAAGTACTCGACTTCGCGACTGCCGTTTGTGACTTCCTGTGCGCATAAATTGGCGCAGTACAACAATAAACACAGCAAAAGCGGCTTTCGCATTCGTGAATTCCTTAACTTGTACATCGAGAATTTGAATGTATCACGCAGCGGAAGTGCGGACTTAGTGCCGCCTGAATGATGCACGAAAGTCACTTACTTAGTTCGCGGGAACGGCGCGTCCGTACTCGGACGAGCGGCCAAGGCGGTCGAAATACTGGTATGCTGCGAGCGCGATCTCGCTGATTGCGCGCTGTCCGGCGCGCTCATCGTGCAGGTAAGTCGTCATTACGCACAAAATGAAGGGCCGATTCGGCACAAAAATGATGCCGGAATCGTTTCTTACGGCCTCCAACTCGCCGGGTTTGTTGGCTATGGTTAGGTCGGGCGGAAGAAGTTTGGGGATGCTGCTGTCTTTTGTGGTCGAGAGAACTTTGAAGAAATCAGCTGTGAGTTCTTTATCGAACAGCTTGTTGCGGTAGATTGCATCGAGCAAAGTCATCATTTCGCGCGGGGTTGAAATGTTCTCGCGGCCTTGGCGGGCGGCGGCGATATCCATCATCTTGCGCTGTAAATGAGTGTTCTTAAGCCCAACAGAGCTGAGCATGCGCTCGACATTCGGCATTCCGAGGCGATCTATCAGGACATTGGTAGCCGAGTTGTCACTCACCGCCACCATCATCGTCGCTAAATCGCGATTGGTGATCCGGCTGACGCCGGGGGTAAGGCCTCCCATAATGGAACTGTCCGGCACGAGGTCCTCGCTGCGCATGGTGTAGAGATCGACCAGACGAGCGACCCCGCTTTCGCCACGGCGTGCGCGCTGTTCCTCATGGTAGAGTTCGGCTAAGACGGCGATCTTGATAGAGCTGGCTTGCGGGAAGATGTCGTCGCCGTGCCGAAGGAAGGTCTCGCCGCTCGTCAGATCGCGTACAGCGATTCCCATAACGCCATCGAGACCACGGTCTATTTCAGCGATCTTGTCCTGTAATTTGCTCCAGAGCGCTTGCTGCTTTTCTTTGGTGGGAGTTTGCGGACAGCAACTTGGCGCAGAAGTTTGCGCGTAGGCGCACCCCAGAAGGACTATCCAGATTGTGGCTTTCATTTTTCGCGCAGAACTATTCAACGAAACGCGCCAGGAGGTTCAGAGATATACCCAATATGGTCCTTATTAAGCGCTTTCTCTGCGCGACATTGTCGTAACCGAGCCTCGTGGAGACGCGTTGAATGCGGCGGCAGCTTTGTCTTCGCTGTCGTAGCTCTCGAAGACGGTAATCAGTTTCGTGATCTGTAACAGATCCCCGACCCGTTTTGTGAGATTCGCCAGCTTGATGTCTCCGCCAGCATTGCGCGCCGTGGTGAAGAGGCTGACCATCGTCCCAATGCCGCCGCTATCGATGTAGCTGACTTCCCCGAGGTTCAGCACTACACGATTGTTCTCCGACAACTCTCTCTTCACGGTCTCACGCAACTGGCTGGCTTCGTCGCCAAACACAATGCGGCCTACGCAGTCGATCACTTTCACACCTTGAACGGTGCGAGAACTGAGTTTCAAAGCCATAGAGCCCTCACGAATATAGGCGGAAAGCCTACTCCCAACGTTCTTGCATTGCAAGCATTAGCCGCCGTTAGACAGGGGTTGTGACTTTGCGACGGACAGTCACCGGGGTAGGTTACCTGTCCAGATAAGACTCAATGCGCGGTTTCGAGAGCCGGCTCAGGCTTTACCTGCTTCAGCTTTCCGCCCGGAATGGGAGCAAGCAGTTGCTCTTTGCGATAAATAAGGTTCGTCGCATTGAAAGTCGCCAGCTCAAAGCCGTGGCCGTGCGTGATCGCGTCCGTGGGGCAGGCCTCGACGCAGTATCCACAGAAGATGCAGCGGTTGTAGTCGATGTTGTACACGGCGGCATAACGTTCGGCGCCGCTGATGCGGTTCTCCGCCGTGTTCTCGGCAGCTTCGATGTAAATGCAGTTAGAGGGGCAGGCGGCTGCGCAGAGAAAGCAGGCGACACATTTCTCGAGTCCGTTTTCGTCGCGCTGCAGCACGTGAAGACCGCGAAAGCGCTCCTGAAACACCGCGCCGCGCAATGGACCCGGGCCATCAGGATAGTTCTCGACCACAGTTGGCTGGAACATCTCCTTGAAGGTGATCGCCATACCTTTGGCGATGGCTCCGATGTGCTTCACGATCGACATACTTGGATTATACCCATGGCGAATATTGCTAATTTACTCCGGCAAACGGCTAATCGGAAATCTTATCGACAAACTGCATTCCGAGGATCTTGCCTTCGAGACGTCGGACTACGACTTCGACGACATTGGTTTCTTTCGAACTCGATTCCACGATGCTCAGGCGCATCCGGCGTCCTGGCTCCAGAGACTGTGCGAAGGTAAGAGACGTGACCTCGACGTTCATTCCGTTGCCGCTGACTTGCGAGAGTAATCCGAGTTCACGGCCAGTCTCGTCAAAAACGCGGGCCTCTTCACCTACCAGCAATCGAGGAAACCGGCGACGTTGGCTGCTCGACTTCATTTCGAGAGCACCAATTTGGCAATGGTTTGAAGCTGCATGTTGGAGGTGCCTTCGTAGATCTTGCCAATCTTTGAGTCGCGAAAATATTTCTCAACTGGATACTCTTTCACAAATCCGTTACCGCCATAGATCTCAACGGCCAGCGAACTCACGCGCTCGGCTACCTGCGAAGTGAACAGCTTGGTCATGGCAGCTTCTTTGACAAAGTTTTGACGTGCATCCTTCATGCGAGCCGCGTTGTACACCATGAGCCGCGCGGCCTGAATGTCTGTAGCCATTTGCGCTAGTTGAAACTGGATGCCCTGGAAGTCCGAAATGGGCTTTCCGAATTGCTTGCGCTCCTGCGAGTACTTGGCCGCTGCTTCCCATGCCCCTTGCGCAAGGCCGAGCATCTGCGCACCAATACCAATTCGCCCTTCGTTCAAAGTCTCAATCGCGATCTTGTAACCTTTACCCGCTTCGCCGAGTACGTTCCCTTTTGGAACGCGCACATCTTCCAATATCAGCTCGCAGGTGCTCGATGCCCGGATGCCGAGTTTGTCCTCTTTCTTGCCAACCGAAAATCCACGGAATTCTTTTTCGACAATAAACGCCGTGATGCCACGATAGCCTGCCGCCGGATCCGCATTTGCGAAGAGTATGAAAATCCCGGCTTCCTTACCGTTCGTGATCCAGAGTTTGCGGCCATTGATGACGTATTCATTGCCTCGCAATTCGGCGCGCGTCTGCATGGCGAATGCGTCCGAACCCGATCCAGTCTCACTCAATGCGTACGCGCCGACTGTGTTGGCGGCCATCCGCGGCAGGTAGCGATGTTTCTGATCTTCACTCCCCCAGCGCAGCAGAGCGTTATTTACTAGAGTGTTCTGCACATCCACGAGAACACCTGCAGAGGGATCCACACGCGATATCTCTTCAACTGCCAGGATAGCTTCGAAGAAACTCCCAGCGCCTCCGCCGTACTGCTCAGGAATTTCAACGCCCATCAGGCCAAGCTGAAAGAACTGCTCGATCAATCCATGATCGAAGACCTGCTTCTCATCCATTTCGCGTACAAGCGGACGGAGTTTCTCCTCGGCAAACTGGCGCACATTGTCTCGAAACAGGATCTCGTCTTCAGTGAGATTGGTAAGCGGCGCCGGCGGAACCGCCGCTTCGATGAGTTCAGGCATTCTCATTACTCCAAGAGGAAGGCAAACAGGTGATTCTAGCATCAGGAAACCGCGCCAGATGAGGACGGGAGCCAGGTAACACGGGGATTTTTGTGCGCTTTAGGAAGCAAGGACGGGATTAGCAGGGAGCGCGACCACTCATCTGGTAGTACGAGCTGGCCCGGGCTTACGCCAGACGATGCGTAATTTTTCCCTGTCGAGGATCTTCTGCATCTGCCCGCGAGCGTAGTTCGACCAAGCACCTACAGAATCCATCCGCACATACGCGCGCCAGTGAGCCAATGCTTTGCGTGGCTTGCGAAGTCGCTCGTAGGCGAGCGCCAGGTTGTAATGCGCGTCGGCATAGTTCGAAGCGATCGCGATCGCGGAGCGATACGCATCGACGGCTTCGGTCAATCTGCCGGTTTCGTCGAGAACATTGCCGAGATCAAAGAATCCCAGGGCGTATCTCGGATCAATCTCTACGGCGCGGCGATAGTGGTTTTCGGCCTCGCGATAGTTTTGCTGGTTGTAATAGATCGTTCCCAAATTGATACACGCTGCTGCGTGTTTGGGATCAAGTTCCAGTACTCGCTTGTACGCGGCAATCGCTTCTTGCTGCCGTCCGGGATTCTCCTCGATCGCGACTGCAGCTATAAAGAGTTCCGCTGCTGTCTGCGCGACTCGCGGCTGTGCAGCTCTGGCTTCAACGATCTTCGGCCGATCGAAATCGAGAAAGAACTGTCCGGCGAGAGGATCAAGTTCTTTGCCTTGATGACGGAAGGTGAGTCGTGAGCCATGCGAAAAAACACCAGCCTCAAGCAGCGGATTCTCCATCCCGGAAACCTGGCGCTGCATGGCATCAAGGGATGCGCGAATCATCGCCGGACGCACTTTCTTGGCGCGAAGTTCGCTCAGCTTTTTGATTTGGAGAAGGTCGTAAAAGGAATAACTTTCGGAGACTGCGATCAGTCCAGCACGTTCCCATCCCGCCAACTGGCGCTGGCTGATACGCAGTATGCGCAGTACTTCAGCTCGAAGATATCGTTCCACGGCTTCCGATTCGCCACTCCGCGGCTTGGGTTGAGGTTAGTTTCACGTTAACGTTGCCGATCGGACGATTCGCCTTCTTTTCACTCTGATTATGAGAATGGGAAATGCAAATATCAAGTGAAAAATCAGAGGGTTACCCGGAAAGTATGAGGAAAACCCAGGCCGCAATTCCCAAGCGGGAGGTTGCTGCAGAATCGAGGCACCCGTTAGCCATGTAGATATCAGAGATCTCGCACCTTTACCTGTCCTCTTTGTTCTTGCGCCTTAGCCGCCTTTGTCGGCGGATGTCTTCCTCGGAATACATCGTCCCGCGGCAGTTTTTCGCGCCGCAAGAGCACGGCGCTGGGTCATCTTCTGCTCCGTCGTAGAGCATGTAGTCGTAGGTGAGTTCTTCGCCGGCGTCGATGTCGCGGATGGCGGTGATCCAGATATGCCCGTCCATCTCGTCGGTTTCGCAATTGGGATCGCAGGAGTGATTGATGAACATCGCTGTGCCATGCCCATCGATAATTCGCTTTCCGTCTCTTAGCCCAAAGAGATATGTGGTTGAACGTCCGTCGTAGATCTCGTCAGCCTGCTTCGGCGTGATGAACGGGCCGGTGTACTCGACCACATAGGTTCCTTTGCGGATCTTGGTCGTCGTATAGCAGCCAGCAGCGTGAATGTCGGAAGAGCGAATGACAAGTCCCATGCAGAGTCTTACTTGCGATCGGTGCACCCGAAAGGGCAGTATATCCAACGCCTCGGTTACCGCTTACTAACCAGGATGCAACATGAAGACCGCCGGTTATTCGGGCACTCCACTTCACAAGAAGTTAGGTATCAAAGCAGGACAGCGCGCGTGGTTCGCAGGACACCCTTCGGGCTACGAAGACGAGCTACGGAGTATCGGCGACTTTCAAAGAGTGCAGAAGCTCGGGAAAGATATGGACTTTCTGCATTTCTTTACCGCGAGTCGCAAGAGTTTGGCATCCGAGATCCCTAAGTTGCGCGATGCACTGACAGCCAACGGGATGCTCTGGATTTCATGGCCGAAGAAGGCCGCCGGAGTCCCAACCGATTTGGATGAGAACATCGTGCGAGACATCGGGCTCAAAGCGGGACTCGTCGATGTGAAGGTCTGCGCCGTTGACGAGACCTGGTCGGGATTGAAGTTTGTGTTCCGATTGAAAGATCGGTGAGCCAGCGATCCTTTACGCGTTTCCACTACAATTTGAACAGGAGCAATCAATGGAAACCGCAACTTTCGGAGCTGGATGTTTTTGGGGAGTGGAGGAGACGTTTCGCCAGATTCCTGGCGTGCTTGATACCGCGGTCGGCTACCTTGGCGGCCACACGCAGAACCCCACTTACCAGGACGTCTGCACCGATGAAACCGGTCACGCGGAAGTGGTTCAGGTGACATACGATCCAGCAAAGGTCAGCTACGACCAGTTGCTGAACACGTTTTGGGAGTCCCACGACCCCACAACCCTGAACCGGCAAGGACCCGACATTGGCACGCAATACCGTTCCGCGATATTCTTCCACTCCCCCAAACAGGAGCGAATCGCACGCGCCTCGAAAGAAAAGATGCAGGCCTCAGGCAAGTTCCGTCGGCCAATCGTGACCGAAATTACACCC
>AP72_2010_repI_A001DRAFT_1000226_pt1 | contig 12617 bp, 11 predicted proteins | sample AmaPasrepliIA001_FD_9535 | JGI IMG/M metagenome (IMG submission 9535)
GATCGAGAAAAAATTTTTCCGCCGCCGCGCGCGTCGGAGCCACCGCCTGCCAGTACAGCGGCGCGCTCCCTGCCAGCAACAAAAGGTCTTCAGCAGTCGTCAGCGCGCGCATTGGTTGGGTCCTGTATTCGCCATCCATCCAGTCAGGATCACTCTTGATCGCATTAATCGCCATGAAGCGCCAAACGCGGTTGCGGCCGGCAATTTCGACCGGGTTGCTGGCCAGCGGCATCAACGCATCCATGAAATCAGGGTACATCTCGCCCCAGACCCAGGTCTGCATGCCTCCCATGGACGTGCCCATCACCAGCCGCAGGTGATTGACGCCCAGCTTTTTGGTCAGCACTTCGTGCAGCGCTGCGACCATGTCGTCATAGGTGTAATGCGGAAACTTCATGTGTAAGCCGTCGCTCGGCTTACTGGATTTTCCATGGCCGATGCCGTCCGGAAGAATGATGAAGTACTTCGTGGCGTCGAGGAGTTGGCCGGGCCCGAAAAGGACGTTCCCAAAGATGGGATTAAGAAACTGCGTGCCGGCGCCGCCCGTACCATGTCCGATCAACACTGCGTTCTCAGCCACACCGGCACTGTTGGTTTTCAACGTGCCAATCGTGCGGTAGTGCATGTTCAATTGCGGCAGGGTCTCGCCGCTGCGGAAGTGAAAATTCTGAATGACATAATCACCTTCGACGGGCGCCGGATAGTTTCGGGGCGGCGGGTTTTGGGTTTGGGCAAACTGAGCAGAGCTGCAGACACACAACAAGCAGAGCAGGACGACGGCACGCATTGCAGGGCTCCTCCAATTCGAATCTGGCGCGTAGCTTACCAGATCTCCGGTACGCACGCCTCTGGCGTGCAGGTTCATGCGTTCGGCGAGCAGCACGCCGGAGGCGTGCGTACCGACACCAATAATAAAGGCGGACCGAATGAGATCGATCCGCCTGTCTGATTTGATGATTTCCCCCAGCCACTCAGCAGAGGGTACTGCTATTTGGCTGTGGCGTTGGCCCGCACCGTCAGACGCGATTTCTGGCGGGCAGCAGCATTGCGGTGCAAGACACCTTTTTGCACCGCTTTGTCGATTTCAGAAACTGTCTGCGGCAAGAGCGTCTTGACCTCATTGGCGTTGCCACCCTTCAAGGCACTGCGTAGATTCTTGATTGAGGTGCGCAACCTGGCGCGATTCGACCGGTTAATTACACGCCGCCGCTCGTTCTGGCGCACCCGCTTTTCGGCTGATTTATGATTAGGCATTCCCAATTCTCTCCATTACTGTTAGTCCACGGTGTGCGACAGGTCGCAAACGCGAAACTAAGGACTTTAGCTACCAGCCGGGGGCCCTGTCAAGCGGTGAATGGCACGCTTAATCCGTCAATCGTACCGACCGCAGAATAGTTTGAAACGTAGTCTGATACGACGGGTACTCATTTCGGGGACTGATAGCAATCATATAGAACAACCGGCCATCGCGTAGTTGAGCAGTAGTAACGTTGACTATTTCAGGCTGGCCGGTGGCGCCATTAATGTTGCTAAGGGCGAGAAACAGGCCCGTTCGTCCATCGACGTCCAGCCGTTGATAACTGGTATTCGCGCGCAGGTTTCCGTTACTCCGCTGCAGGCCATTAACAAAATCGTCCGTGGCCTGAGCTAGACTGCGGCTATTGGTCTGTATCGCTCCCAGGTTAACCGCGTGCGTAAAGACTGTCTGACCATTGACGCCCGAGCTGTAGGCTCCGCTAGGCGCAAACCACAAAGTTCCCTGCTCATCCAACTTGCTCCAGTTGTCGGGCACGGCCACCGAGAAAGAATCCTCGTTGTAAGTGCGGTAGCGCGAAGAGGGATAAGCCACTCGGCCGTTTGAGGGATAGCCGTTGCCGTTTGGATAACCGTTACCGTTCGGATAACCATTACCGTTCGGATAGCTATTACCGTTCGGATAGCTGTTACCGTTCGGATATTGATTCGGATATTGGTTCGGGTACTGATTTGGATACCGATTCCCTTGATTCGGATAGCGCTGTCCACTGCGCTGAATTTGCGCCATGGTCTGGGCCGGCGGATATCCTCTCAACCTTTCTCTAATTCCGAAAAACTCGCGATTGTCCCTCGTCATCGCAGTGTTGACCTGCAAGTGCTGAGCTTCCTGATTAATCCGCGCATAGCGATCCTTTGAACTCGGGTGATCACTGAGAAACCCGCCACCACCACCGCCTTGCGCCTGAATGGTCTGGAACATATTGGCCAGATCGTGGGGGTCGTATCCCGCGTTCGCCATAATCCGTGCGCCCAGCAGGTCGGCTTCAGTTTCGTACTCACGGCTGAACTTCAGAAAGTAGGCGCCCACCGGAAGCTGGGCGAGTTCGCCTGCCGCCGGCCCGGCGAGAATTGTCCCCACCACACCCAGCACGCCGGCGCCGATTGCATACTTTTGCGCTTTTGTAGCCTGCGCCGTTCCGTGGCGGAGAGCGACGTGGCTTAACTCGTGCGCCATCACGCCAGCCATTTCACCCTCGGTTTTCGCCGCCTGGATCATTCCGCGGTTGACGTACATTGGGCCACCCGGCAAAGCAAACGCGTTGATGTCACTCGCGTTGATTACCTTGAAGTAATACCGAAACTCGTGATGCTGAAACTCGGGCGGGATCGCCGCTACCAGTCTTTGACCGACGCGCTCGACGAAAGCATCCACTGCCGGATCACGCAGCAAAGGGAACTGTTGCTCAGCTTCGGCTGCAGCCTGACGCCCCAGCCTGACGTCGTCCATGGGACTGTATTTATTGTTGTGGAGTTTGATCTGGGTCTGCGCCGGGGTGGCGTTCGGCATTAGCACGACTGCCAGCAGAAGGATAAATGAGAGCGACTGTACGGCGACTCGATGTGATATTTTCACTTGTTACTCCTTGGAATCTATTCCATCCGAGGCAAATGGTGCTTTGATGTAACTTGACGAGGCGTGTTTGTCCGGCTCTCAGGCGCGTAACAAGCCGAATGCCACTGGGAATAATTCTACGCGTAGATTGAGTTCCAAAGGAAGGGACACGGCAAAAACCGCGCGTATGCAGCTATTTTTGGGGCAAGGCCTTGGCACGCGCCCAACGTGGCGGGAATCCGATTTCGTCGACGTCAGGCGCGATTTCGTTTATCGCCGCATAACGGCGAATTGGGTTTAGTCCGGTCTTTCAAGGCCGGGCTCGACCCCTGACTAAAACAGCGGCGCATGAACATCGCAGGTTTCAGCCGTCGCTAACGCGACGCGTATCTGCTGATGCATCTCGTCCCGGCCTTGAAAGGCGGGCTAAACTCAATTCGCCGCTACGCGACAACGCCTATATTAATCAGTCACTTGCACCGAACGCAGAATATTCAAAAAAGTCTGCTGGTACTTCGGATAGTCATCCGTGGGACAAACTGCAATCATGTAGAGCAAATCCCCGGTTCGCAGTGGTGTCGTGACTATATTTACGAGTTCGGGCCGGCCGGTTGCTTCATTGATGTTGTCGAACGTAATCAACTGCCACGAACGTTCGGGCAGGTTCATGGGCACATAGCCGCCGCGCGCTTTCATGTTACTGCTCTGTGTCAGCGACTTGATGAATTCATCTGTCGCCTGCTGGGCGTTGCGACCCTGCAACTGCACGGCGCCGAAGCTCACTCCATGAGAAAACACAATCTGTCCGTTGGCAGAAGAAGCAAAGGCTCCGTTAGGCGAAAACCACAATCCGCTTTTCTGGTCAATTTCCTGCCAGTTGTCGGGAATGCTGACCGCAAATGCACCTTGCTTATAAGATTTGAAATTTGCGGACGGCGGCTCGACGCGATTGCTGAGCTTAGCCGGGATGTCGGCCGGATTCCCGGTGTTTCCCGTGTTTCCTGTGATCGCAGGTTGAGGCTCGGGGTTTGAATATGACTGATTCCCTGCGCTTCCCGTGTTCGAATGCTGCGACCCGGGATTTGCATATGCCTGATTAGCGCTGCTTCCTGGATTCGAGGGTTGAGGCCCCTGATTCCCGGCATACACCTGATTGCCGCTAAATCCTCTCCCACGGGATCCTCCCGTCAGCCGTTGCTGTGCCGCAATGAAGTCTCCCTTATCGGGAGTCGCCGCGGTATTGATCTGCAGGGCCTGCGCCTCCTGATTTATTTTCTCGTACCGATCTTTCGGACTCGGGTGATCGCTGAGAAAGCTCGGACCGCCGCCACCTCCCTGCGACTCAATTGTCTTGAACATATTGGCCAACGCTCGCGGATCGTAACCTGCCTGAGACATGATGCGCGCGCCGAGCAGGTCGGCCTCGGTTTCGTATTCGCGGCTGAACTTTAATAAATAAACGCCAACACCTTGTGATCCCATCTGGGCAATGCTGCCAATCGGACCACCGAGTATCTGGCCGCCCATGCCCATGATTCCTGCCAGCGTCTGATATTTCTGCGCCTTGGTTATCTGGGCGGTGCCGTGACGCAGGGCGACGTGGCTCAACTCGTGCGCCATCACGCCGGCCATTTCGTCTTCGCTCTTGGCCGCCGTGATCATGCCGCTATTGACATACATTGGCCCGCCGGGAAGGGCGAACGCGTTGATCTCTTTCGCATTCACCACTTTGAAATAGTAGTGAAACTCAGGATGTTGAAACTCCGGTGGAATCGCTGCGGCCAGGTGCTGGCCCACGCGTTCGACGTACGACTCCAACTCCGGATCGCGCACTAACTGCATCTGTTGTTCGGCCTGGGCAGCCGCTTGCTGGCCCAGCTTGACGTCGTCAGCAGGTTGGAATTTGTTGCCGTGCAGTTTGATTTCGGTTTGGGCAAAACTCGCAACCGGCAGGATTGTGATTGCGATCGTAATTGTCAGTGCCAGCAGGCACGTCGCGGTTCTAAACCTTTTCATTGCAGAACTCCTTAAAGTCAGTAGAAGGCGACTTACTTTTTATTGAAGTCAATCCTGGCGACAGCCCGTATTGGAAGGGAAGGATCGGTAGTGATTATTTGCGCGTGATAATCTTTTCGTCAAGCCATTTTCGCGGTTCATCCAAAAGAGGAATTACAAATGGCTTGCCTTGAAAAACACGGATCATGGCAATGACCAGTAATATAAAACTGCCAAAGCGAAACAGGCCGACGCCGCCGGTTAAATGTCCGGTGATAAGTTCTAAACCGCCCAGCAACATGGACAAGGCGGTAATTATCAGCTGCAAAACAAGCGCCTGCGAAGCGTGAAATCTCACGCGGCTTTCAGATCGCGGCACTATCAGGAGTTCGATAGCCGCGGCGACGATTCCCAGCCAGAACGGAAGGTACGGGACAAGCACTGCCCACCTCTCCTGAATGCCCAATCCTTCCACTTTATGAAAACCCTGCCTCCCCAACGGCAGCGGCGGGGGCTGATAAACGTTTAGCGGCGGCGCCGGCGGTGGCTGATAAATGTCGGCTGAATTAACGCGCGGTGGCTCATACGTTGCAGAAGGACGCGGTGGCGGCGGCACAAACACCGAAGGGTAAGAGGTCACCTTATCGTCGATGCGGCGCGTCGGTGCTTCGCTGTGATTGGGATGCCGGGACGTTTCCGGCGCAGAACGATCTATAGGATGGGTAACGCCGCCGACGTCTTCTGTAGGACCGCCCGCGGGTTTGCCTCCAAACCGCTCATCGGCTTGATGAGCAACGTCCTCATCGAGCGGATTCGTATCGTATTTGCTGCGCTTTGGCTCCATACGAAACAATCATTACGAGAGCCTCGGTAGCATAGTTTCAACGGTTCAGCTCTCCGGCCAGTTGATACTCGATCGGTAGCCAACCTTCGCGTTCATTGATTTGGAACGCGCGCACGCAAGGCTCCTGATTTCCCAACCCAACAATAAGGTAAACCGCTGATGGATAGTAGGCAAGGCGCACATCAGTGGGTGAAGGCTCGGGTTCTTGCGCGCGTGGATGTGAGTGATATATTGCAACTAGTTGCTCGCCTCGCGCGCGCATAGCTCGCTGCGCCGCGAAGAGATCCTCCGGCGCCGCTTCGTAAGTTACGAGTGGGTCGACAGAAATATTGCGCGTGCGATAGACGGTTTGCGCCTCGCCGGCTGTTGTTCCGCCAACCAGACCACAACATTCGTTGGGAGCGCAATCGCGCGCATGCGTGATCATTTCATCCAGCTGAGCTCTGGGAATTGTTAGTGTCACTGGCAAACCGAAACGATCCACGAAATCACACGAAACATCACGAAAAGTATTTCATTCGTGTTTGTTCGGGTGATTTCGGGATCGCGTCTTTACGCCGTCAATCGTTCACGATCTTAAGATGCAGCTCTGTGAGTTGCCGCTCCTCAACGTCTCCCGGCGCATCGATCATCAAATCCTGCGCCGAAGCCGTCTTGGGAAACGCCATGACGTCGCGAATGTTTTCCGTCGGCACCAGCACCATCAGCGTCCTTTCAATGCCCGACGCAATGCCACCGTGCGGCGGCGTGCCATACGACAGCGCCTCGAGAAAAAATCCGAACCGCGCGCGCGCCTTTTCTTCGGTCATCCCCAGGGCCTTGAATACCAGCGACTGCACGTCACGCCGGTGAATTCTGATCGAGCCGCCGGCGACCTCCACACCGTTAATGACCGTATCGTACGCTTTGGCGCGAATCTGGCTGAACAGTTCCGTTTCGCCATTGACGGCACGTTCGAAAACGGGGATGTCCTCGTCCAACGGGGAGGTGAAGGGATGATGCATGGAATAATAGCGCCCGTCATCCTCATGAAATTCAAACATCGGGAATTCGGTCACCCAGAGAGGCATAAAGACCGATGCCGGGATCAATTTATCGCGGCGCGCAATTTCGTTGCGCAGCGCGCCCAGACTAGCCGCCACCACATCCGATTTCCCGGCCACGATTAGGACGGCGTCACCTTTCTGGGCGCCCGCCAATCCCGCCAGGTCAATGACGGTGTCATGGCCCAGCGACTTGATTAATGACGACGAGAGTTCGTCACCGAGCTTGATCCAGGCAAGCGCAGCCGCGCCATAACGTTTGGCGAACTCCTGCAACTCATCGAGCGCCTTGCGCGACATCGACGCACCGCCGCTCACAACGATCGCTTTTACTTCACCGCCGCGCACCAATGCGCCCGCATATGGTGGAAAGGTGGTCTCGGCCAGTCTTTCAGACAAGTCCTGTAACTCCATGCCCTCGATGCGCAGATCGGGTTTGTCGGATCCAAACCGGCGCATAACTTCCGCAAACGTGAAGCGCGGAAATGGGGTTTTGAGTTCCACGCCGATAAGACAAAAGATCTGCGCGAACAGTCCCTCGACCAGTTTGTAAATCTGGTCCGGGGTCGCAAAGCTCATCTCGACATCGAGTTGCGAGAACTCCGGCTGTCTGTCAGCACGCAGGTCTTCGTCGCGAAAGCAGCGGGCAATTTGATAGTACTTATCAAGCCCGGCAATCATGCAAATCTGTTTGAAGATTTGCGGGCTTTGTGGCAGGGCGAAGAATTTTCCGGGCTGCACGCGCGAAGGCACGACATAATCCCGCGCACCCTCAGGTGTTGACTTAATCAGGTTGGGCGTTTCGATCTGCGTGAAGCCCTGGCTATCCATGTACCGGTTAATCTCCAGAATCATGCGGTGACGTAGTCGCAGGTTTGCCTGTAACTGCGAACGCCGCAAATCAAGATAGCGGTATTTCAAACGCAGATCTTCAGCGGCCAGCGCGTCACCCGTGGCATCCAGCTGAAAGGGCAGCGTACGCGCATCGTTGAGAATGATGATCTCGGTCGCCTGAACTTCAACGTCGCCGGTGGCGAGCTTGGGATTGCTCGCACCTTCATCACGCAACACAACTTCACCAATCGCCGCGATCACATATTCGCCTCGTACCTCTTTGGCTTTCGCATGGGCAGCGCCGGCCTTCTCCTGGTTAACGACAATCTGGGTGATACCTTCACGGTCGCGCAGGTCGATGAAGGTCAGCGGGCCGTGGTCACGCCGGCGCGCGCACCAGCCCATTAAGGTCACACGTTTGCCTACGTCGTCCCGGCGCAGTGCGCCACATGAATGCGTTCGTTCCCGATTGTTTAAGTTTTCAATCATTCTGGAGTGCGCCGGCTTGAGGGCGCTTTTTCTTTCATCTTCGGCTCATTGATTAACGAATAATCCAAAAGCGCCGTCAAGCCGGCGCACTCCAAATCAAAACAACACCATCCCGCCATCGACATTAATCGCCTGGCCATTGATCCCGCGACCTGCTTCCGACGCCAGCAGCACGGCGACGGCGGCAACTTCTTCAGGTGTGATGAGGCGACGTTGAGGACTCATTCCGGCCAACATTTTCAATGCCTGGCGCGCGCTTTTGCCGGTCTTGCGCACAATGTTTTCGATGCCTCGCGTCGTCATGTCAGTGTCCACGTAGCCAGGACAGACGGCGTTGACCGTAATTCCCTGCGTGGCTACTTCGAGCGCAAGCGACCGCGTTAATCCGAGCACGCCGTGCTTTGACGCCGCGTATGCCGAAATATACGGGGCGCCGGTTTTGCCGGCAATCGAAGCGATGTTGATAATCCGACCCCAGCCACGTTCGATCATCTCGGGTAACGCTGCATGAGTACAACGAAACGTGCCGCCGAGATTTGTGTTCAGGTGAAGTTCCCATGACCGCTCGTCGCTTTTCACAAATAATTCAGAACGCGCCACGCCCGCATTATTCACCACGATGTCCGGTCCGCGCCCAAAGTGCGAGCGAAACTTGTCGAATGCCTCATTGACCCATTCTTTTTGCCTTACATCGCACCTGAGCGCCAGGGCATCTGTCCCAAACTCACCGGCAATCTCCCTGGCTACCGCGCGGACTTCCTTTGTCGTCCGCGCCGCGACGCCGATTGATGCCCCTTCACGGGCGAAGGCGATCGCAATTGCGCGCCCGATGCCCCGGCCGCCGCCGCTGATGAACGCCAGTCGATTCTCGAGTTTCATGCTTTGTTGATCATTCGCGTTTGCCAGTGAATCCACTCGCTTGCAGCCAGTTATAAAAATCATCGATCCAATGGTCACTGCTGGTGCCTTGCTTTTTCAACCCGAAAGCCATGACCGCCGGTGCTGTAAATATGGATCTCGGGTTTATGGCCGGCCGCTCTCAACGCGTCATAGAATCTGAAGAGGAAATTCAGCACCAACGGGTCGTCCTGCGACCAGGCCAGAAACATCGGCGGAAGTTTTGCGGGAATCGCCGGCATGACTCCAAATGGAGCACCATAGATCATGGCGGCAAAACTGGGCCGCGCCGCGGAATCCTGTTGCAGCAACGCCCCGCTGGCCACCATGCCCCCGGCTGAGAAGCCGATGAAGCCAATTCGATCGGAGAACAGATTCCACTCTGCTGCATACTTCCGAACCACTTTGAGCGCCTGGATTCCATCCGCGATCCCAAAGGCGGCTGACTTGTCCTGATCCAGGTTGGTCGGCATACCCTCGCCACGCTTTTCCACAAGTCGGTATTTCAGTACGAATGCCGTAATTCCTCGCTCCTGCAACCAACGCGCGAGATTATTTCCCTCAAGATCGATCGCTAAAGCGACAAAAGCCCCGCCCGGAGCGATGACAATGCCGGTACCGTTGGCTTTGTTTCTCTCCGGGAGGTAAACAGTCAACGTTGGATTGACAACGTTGAAGACCACAGTTCCCAAAGGAGTGTTCTCAACCGCAGTTTCTTTTTGGGTCCAATTCTCGGAACCCGGAGCAGGGCCTGGCCAGATATTCAGCGTCTGCGACTGCGCGCGGCATAGCGTCACACACAGCAGGACGAACCCACAGGCGGCCACCAGCCGGCAGCGGTGTTTTCTGGCTTTCATCTTCCGGTGAATCTTGGTCGTCGTTTTTCGAGAAAGGCGCGTACGCCCTCGCGGCCATCTTCGGATTCGAAGCAGCGCAGTTGCGCGTCGACTTCGTATTGCAGCATTTGTTCCAACGAATCATGTTCGCCGGCATACACCGCGTGCTTCGCCGCGGCGATGGAAACTGCCGGCGAATCGCGCAATCGTTCCGCGAGCTTACGCGTCTCAGTTTCCAGTTGATCCGGCGGCACGACTTGATTGACCAACCCAAGTTGTAAAGCTTTGGCCGCGTCAATTGCATCACCCAGAAAGAAAAGCTCGCACGCAATGTTCGCCGGGACCATCCGAGGCAAAAAGTACGTTCCGCCCCAATCGGGATGAAAGCCCAGCTTGACGAATGATTGGCTGAAGCTCGCCGTCTCGGATGCGATGCGGAGATCACAGGCGAGCGCGAGGTTGAATCCCGCGCCGGCGCAGGCTCCTTCAATTGAGGCGATCACCGGCTTAGTCATCTGCCGGATATTTAGAATTACCCGCCGGGCGGCGCCCAGCAGGCGGGCGAATTCTTCTGCATCGCCACGCTCAACCAGTTCGGCCATGAAGCGCACATCCCCGCCGGCACAAAAGGCGCGGCCTTCGCCGGTAATAATAACCACGCGTACTTCGGGATCGCTGCCCGCTTCTTCCAAAGCCTCGGCCAGATCACGCCGCATATAACCGGCGAGGGCGTTGAGTTTCTCTGGCCGGTTCAGAGTAATTGTCACAATGCCGCTATCCTCAGTGACCTTGATGTGTTCTTCTGACATGTTCTTTCTCCCTCTCCCTCTGGGAGAGGGCTGGGGTGAGGCCGTCTAAGTACCCCGAGCGCCAGCGAGGGGATCAATTGCTTCTGTTGCTCAGTGAACGACTCACTTTAGGACCCCTCGCTGGGCTCGGGGTACTTAGACGGCCTCACCCTAACTCTCTCCAGTGGGAGAAGGAACATTCGTCTGGCTTGCGACGGCGCTGGCGCACTCCAAATTATTTGCCTTTGAATTCCGCCTTCCGCTTTTGAACGTAAGCATCCAGCCCTTCCCTCGCGTCTTCCGACTGAAACAGTTGCTGCTGCAATTCACGCTCGAGCGCCAGCGCCGATTCGAAGGGAATCTCAGCGCCAGTCTGCACCGCACGTTTAATTCTTCCAACTGCGTGCGAAGCCTTGCCCGGCGTCGTAAACTGGCGCGCGTAATCTATCACCTGGTTCATCAAATCCGCGCTGTCAATTGCATCGACGAGTCGATTCACCAGGCCGAGCGCTTCGCCTTTTTCGAAATCGAACAATTCACCCGCAGCCATGAGCTCAATCGCTTTCGACTTACCGACCAAACGCGAGAGCCTTTGCGTGCCGCCGGTGCCTGGCAGCACTCCCAGCGAAACTTCCGGCAAGCCCATCTTACCCGCGCCACGTCGCGCGATGCGCAAATCTGCCGCCATCGCCACTTCAAATCCGCCACCGACACAATGACCGTTGATGGCGGCGATCACGAGCTTGGGCGTCTGCTCTAATCGATTCAGGGTTTCATTCGCGTGCAGGCAGAAATAGTATTTGAACTCAGGCGTCACATCCGCCAGCATTTGAATGTTGGCGCCCGCGCAAAAGAATTTCTCGCCACTGCCGGTAATTATGATCACCTCAACATGGTCATCCATTCTCGCCTGGAGAATGAACCGATCCAGCTGCTGCATCATTTGGTATGAGTAAGTATTCGCCGGCGGATCATTGAGAGTAATGACAGCTATTGAGTTACGCGCTTCATATTGAATTAAATGCGCATCCATTTTCATTATTCCGAATTGGTTTTCTGCTGCGGTCATCGTGCTTGGGCCAGAAAGCCTAAGCAGCCTGGTGTTAGAACCCGGAGCGGTCGCGACGGGATCTACATAGATCCGCCGGCTACCGCTCCCGGTTCTGACAGCTGCGCGTAACTAAGCTATGCGCCAGACGTTCATATTTTCAGTGGTTCGCGATTTGACGGACACTGCCTGGTCTCTACCAGACGAAAGAAAGCCTTTAAGAAACAGACGAGTGATGTTATCCACCAGCTGATTCACCGACAACTTACCACGAGGATCGTACCAGTTGTAAATCCAGTTCATCATGCCAAAGAGAGCGTAAGTCGCGACGGTAAGGTCCACACGTTCATTCGCGTGGCCACTGCCGTCGCCTGCCCTCCCTGATCGCCCCACCCCAGCCGGGCTGCCCGGCTGGGGACCCCGTGACCGGGCTTCAGACACATCCTGAATCTCCCGCAGGATTTTTCGCGCCAGCTTCGCATACTTCTCTTTCTTCGTCGCCACATGCAAATGCAGATCGCCAGCGAGTGATTCGGCTTCATGCGACAACACTTTCATCTCAGCCATATTGGCGGCGAAAAAACAGAGGTGGTTGTCGATTAGAATGTGGAGCTTTTCCAGCGGATCTGAGATGCCTCTGACCCGTGCTTCGAGCCGCTCAAGGACTCGCGCGAAACAATGGTCCTGAATCAGAAACAACAGCTCTTCCTTCGATTTGCAGTAGTGATAAAGACCGGCCAGGCTGACGCCGGTGGCGCGCGCAATGTCGCGCATCGACGTCGCGTGATAACTCTTCTCGGCGAAAATCCGGGCCGAGGTGCGCAGGATGTGCTCGAGTTTTTGATCGTGACGGGAAAGGTCGTCTGATTGATTCATTGGCTCATTGGCTCATTGATCCATTACGGGTGACTCCAGATTCATAAATGAACCAATGAGTCAAATGAATCAATGGTTAAATCTCATAAACGTACGTA
>AP72_2010_repI_A001DRAFT_1000228_pt1 | contig 12584 bp, 11 predicted proteins | sample AmaPasrepliIA001_FD_9535 | JGI IMG/M metagenome (IMG submission 9535)
GCCGCCGTTAAAGAAGGTGAATGTTCACTCCCTTGATCTCGCCTTGCTGCAAGCAGGCGCGGGTGTCAAGGGAGAATTTGAAAACCGGCTGAAGGGGCTGATTGAAGAAGTAAAGTCGTCCCCCAGTCCCATTATCCTTTTCATCGACGAAGCCCACACCATGATCGGTGCGGGCGGGCAAGCAGGACAAAATGACGCTGCGAACCTGCTAAAGCCGGCGCTGGCGCGTGGTGAACTGAGAACGATCGCTGCGACCACGTGGTCCGAGTACAAGAAGTATTTCGAAAAAGACGCGGCGCTCGCTAGGCGATTCCAAGTCGTCAAAGTTGAAGAGCCGGAAGAGGACCAGTGCTCAACCATGCTCCGCGGGATCGTCGCTTCGCTGGAAAAACATCACAATCTGCGCATTCTTGATGAAGCCGTCACCGCGACAGTAAAGCTTTCAAATCGTTATTTAGCTGGGCGCCAACTTCCGGACAAAGCTGTGAGCGTGCTTGACACAGCATGTGCTCGTCTCGCTCTCGGACAAAACGCAACGCCTCCGGCAATCGAAGATGCAATTCGCAGGCTGGATGATTTGGACGTGCAGCAGAGAATTCTCGAGCGGGAGACAGCCGTCGGAGCAGATCATGAGCAACGCTTAGCCGCAATTGCTCAAGAAAGAACGCAAGTCAGCGCTCGTTTGGATTCGCTGAAGTCGCGTTGGGAAAAAGAAACAAATCTCGTCCAAAAGATTCGTGAGATTCGTACTCAACTTGAAGGAGCAGTTGGCGCAGCGCCAGTTGTACAGGAGGGCGGTGCGGCAGCGGCTCCGGCGCCGAATCCAGAGGTGAGTACGGAAACCTTAACCAAACTCGAAGCCGAACTGGAAGCGTTGCAAGGTAATGAACCACTGATGCGAGTCTGCGTCGACACGCAAACTGTAAGCGAAGTGATCTCCGGCTGGACTGGAATTCCGGTCGGCAAGATGGTGAAGGATGAGATCGGCTCAGTGCTCGATTTGGGACAGCAGTTAGGACGCCGTGTGATCGGGCAAAATCATGCTCTGGATGCGATCGCGCAGCGGATCATTACGAGCCGTGCCAGCCTCGATGATCCCGGCAAACCTGTCGGAGTTTTCCTTCTTGTAGGGCCTAGCGGAGTCGGCAAAACGGAAACGGCGCTCGCGCTGTCAGATCTCTTGTATGGCGGAGAACGGAACCTGATCACCATCAATATGTCCGAGTTTCAGGAAGCGCATACGGTCTCGACACTCAAGGGATCGCCTCCGGGATACGTCGGCTACGGCGAGGGAGGAGTGTTGACAGAAGCCGTTCGTCGCCGTCCGTATTCCGTAGTGCTACTCGACGAAGTGGAGAAAGCGCATCCAGATGTGCTCGAGCTGTTCTACCAGGTGTTCGACAAGGGAAACATGGAAGACGGCGAAGGAAGAGAAATCGACTTCAAAAACAACGTCATTCTTCTGACCACGAACGCATGCACTGACACGTTAATGAAGCTCTGCGCGGATCCCGAGACCATGCCTGGATCGCAGGGCCTGGTTCAGGCACTCAAACCGGAGCTGAACAAAATCTTCAAGCCCGCGTTTCTTGGACGCATGCTGGTCATTCCCTACTTCCCAGTTAGGGACGAAGCTCTCAGGCGTATTGTGACATTGAAGCTCGACAAGATTAGACGGCGTCTGCAGGAAAATCATGCAGTAGCGCTGGCATACGATGACACTCTGGTCACAGAAGTTGCGAAGCGATGCACCGAAGTTGAAAGCGGGGCGCGAAATGTCGACAACATTCTTAGTAACACTTTGCTGCCGGAGATTTCGCGCGAGTTGCTGGGTCGCATGGCCGAAGGCCTGCCGCTCGACGCAGTGACCGTCGGTATCGGACCCGATGGAAAATTCGCCTATACATGGTCGGACGCAGCTTTACCAACGAAGATTGAACCCGCGGTGACGACGCAGCAACCGGCAGCATGAATCAGGACGCTTAGATGGCAATCCCTCAATTGAAGCAGAAGGACCGTTTACTTGAGCTGAAGACACCGCTTGCTCCCGATGCCCTCGTGATCAATGGTTTGTCCGGCTCTGAAGCATTATCGAGCCTCTTCTGTTTCAGAATGGAACTGCTTGGAAATGGCGCCAGCGAGAGCGATGCGCTGAACCTCCGAGGGAAGCCCTTTACTGTACGCATGCGAAGCTCGCAGGGAGTCCGCTATTTCCACGGCATCGTTCGACAGATGGTTGCGAAGCGAGGTGGTTCCAACGGAAGGAACTTCCGGCAGTTCCATGCCGAAGTAGTTCCATGGTTGTGGTTGCTCACCCAACGCGCTGGCTGCCGAATTTTCCAGGACCTCACGGTACCCGAGATTCTCAAGAAAATCTTTGGGGAGTACAAAAGCGCATTCAGCGACGTGGTCAAGTATGAAGACGCGACGACTGGCGGCAAGCATCTTCCGCTTGACTACTGCGTACAGTATCGGGAAACAGACTTCAATTTCGTTTCACGATTGATGGAGCAGGAAGGAATCTTCTACTACTTCGAGCACGATGATCAGGGTCACAAGCTGATATTTACGGACTCAACCACGCTTCTTCCGCACGTCTCGGGTAAGAGCGAAATTCTCTTCCAACCTGAGCAAGGATACGGTGACCGCGAAGACGTGGTTAGTGAATGGGAACATCAATGGAGTGTGCATCCCTCAAAGTACACTCTGAGGGATCATCATTTCGAGCTTCCTGGAGACACCTTGGAAGTTTCCGACCAATCTGAAGGTGGTCTGCTTGAGATTTACGATTATCCCGGAGATTACACTGCGCGTTTCAATAAGCCAGGAGAACGACTGACCAAGATCAAAGATGAAGGCCAGAAACTTGCTTCACTTCGGTATTCGGAAGAACATCACGGCGGTTATGGTTATGGCGGAAGTTCGACGTGCCGAAGCTTCTGTGCAGGGCACTTTTTCAAAATCCACGATCCAAACGACAAATACGGGATGGGAAACATCCTCCTGCTGTCCGTCAATTTTTCGGCGGCGCAGTCTCCGGATTACATTTCTGGCGCAGAGGCGACACACCAGCCCTATCACAACAGTTTTACTTGCTTTCTGATGGATCCGGGCCTGGCTCAGCGCTTTCGCGTCCGGCGCCTTACGCCTAAGCCAATTATTGCGGGGCCGCAGACCGCTACAGTGGTGGTGAAGTCAGGAGAAGAGAGCTGGCTCGACAAGTTTGGACGTGTGCGCGTTCAATTTCATTGGGATCGCGAGGGCAAGAACGACGAGAATAGCGCATGCTGGGTTCGTGTCGCGCAGCCATGGGCCGGGGCAGGCTGGGGCGCCCATTTTTGGCCACGAGTAGGCCAGGAGGTCGTAGTCGAATTCCTCGAAGGCGATCCCGACCGACCTATCATTACCGGCTCTGTCTACAATCCCGCCAACATGCCGCCCTACAAGCTGCCGGATAATTACACGCGTAGCGGCATCATTACCCGTAGTTCGAAGAATGGCGCGACCAAGAATTTCAACGAAATTCGTTTCGAAGACAAAAAGGACCACGAACAACTGTTCATGAATGCAGAGCGCGACATGGATCAACGCGTGGAGCACGACATGCGCGAGTTCGTGGGGAACAACCAGCACCTCATCGTGAAAGCCTGCCAGACCCAGGCGATCGGCGGAGACAAACACGAGCACGTCGGGGCTGCGCATGTTGAGAAGATCGATGGCGACACCTCACGCAATGTAAAGGGCAAGCACCTGGAAAAGATCGGCAACGATTGCTCCATCGACGTAGAAGGCGATCGCAAGGAGAAAGTGGGCGGCAAGCTCTCGCTCCAAACCAGCAATCATCATGAAAAAGTTCAGCAAGCCTACGCGCTGGAGGCAGGGCAGGAAATCCATATTAAATCGGGAATGAAGCTGATTATTGAGTCAGGTATGCAGCTTTCTCTCAAAGGCCCGGGCGGATTTGTCGACATCGGTCCCACAGGCGTAACGATTCAAGGAGCGATGGTGCTGATCAACAGCGGAGGCTCTGCAGGATCAGGAAGCGGAGCCTCGCCCGACCCGCCAGACGCCCCGAAGGATCCAAATGCTCCGCAAACCGCTGACGACGGTTCGAAGGGAGGGGCCCTCTAATGCCTCCAGCAGCGCGATTGGGCGACATGCATACCTGTCCGATGGTGACCGGGGTTGTGCCGCACGTGGGTGGTCCGATTCTTCCTCCCTGCCAGCCGACGGTGCTGATTGGGAATATGCCTGCGGCGCGCGTTACAGATATGGCGACATGTGTGGGACCGCCCGACGTAATTGTCAAAGGCTCGCCTACAGTGCTGATCGGAAACATGATGGCAGCGCGCATTGGGGATATCACTGCGCACGGCGGAGTCATTGTCGTAGGTTTCCCAACGGTGATGATTGGCGAAGCAGGAATGGGTGGGGTCGGCAGCCCGTTCTTCATGAACATGATGGCGGCCAAAACCACGGGCGCGTGCTTCGTTTGAATGCAGAGCTAGCCGGTGCCGTGCGCGCCGCGAGTCTACAGTCAGTACAGGCGAGCTTGCAAATCCTTCCTGGGAATCGTGTTGAAAGGAAATTTGACTTTACGAAACGAGCAAAGCGCAGGATCAAAGTGAACTCGGCAACCACGTCCCAGCCATTGTTAAAGACCGAAGAAATTCCTTTGGAACAATTGCGAAAGTTCGCCGAAGCAGGATACTTGTTCGCAGTGATCGATTCGACTGGAGCACCTGCAGTCCCACCGAAGATGCAGGAACTCGGAGAGAAGGATGCACGGTCATTATTCAAAGGAACTGCGCAGGAAGATTACTGGGCTGTGGCTCCTTATTTAGTTCGAATCGACATTGCGATGCTGCGATGGTTATTCGAAAACCTGTGGAAAGAGCCATGGGGGATATTTGCGGTATCGAAAGCCAATTTGGAAGAACTGCAGTCCCATTTCCGGAAGTTCCTAGTAGTTCAACTTCCAGATGGAAAGCCTTGGCTATTCCGGTTCTATGACCCGAGGATCACCGGAACGTTCCTAGGAAGTTGTAACGCACAGGAGCTACGAGACTTCTTTGGCCCAGTCAAAGGATATGCGACGGCCTCGGATGTCGTGCCGACCGGGAAATTATTGACGATTGCGTAAATCTTACAGTTCAGGAGCTCGGTCGGCTATAGGTTGAGAGACTGTTTATGTTCTCGATAAGAACCGAACAGATTGAGGCACTTCGTTCTGCGGCGAGAGAATCCTTCGAAACTCGCGCCGTCAAATATTTGCAGGAGCACTACCCGAAACAAGCAAGCGAGCTTGGTTCGACCGGAGTGCACAATCTCCTCATCCAGAGTGAACTTGAAGCTACGACACACCAGCTTGGAACAGAATTCGGAGTTCTAACTTGGGCCGAATTAAAGATTCGGTATGGACCATCTTTTCATTTCCGCGAGTCGTGGGCTGCTTACTTGACCAAAGCTATTGAGGTTGACCTAGTCAAACGAGTGAACAGGCTACGGGAATACATTTAAGTCGGGGAAATCATGGCAGAGGCAACGTTTGCTTCCGACTCCGCAGTGGGCTCCATCTCGCAATGCTCCGGGCGCGCGCCGGCGGTTAAACCGGGCGGATGGACGGTTGCGGGAGTACTGAAAATACTCTGCCCAAAAGACAAAGCAATTGTCGATCAATTGGCAAAGGGTCGCGTCGAAACTGCTGACGAGGTTTGGTTCGAAGATCCATACTTCGACGGTAAGTCTTGGACTACGAAGCGATTTGATGCAGGAGGCTCTGCTGATGCAGCCAGCAAGACGATTATGGTGTTGGGGAATCAATCATCTGAAGATGCGGCCGTGACCTTTTATCATGAAGTGTGGCACCAGAATCAACCATCAGGAATGGGATGGCCAGAGCCTTCGGAAGATGATGCATATTACAACACGGAAAAATGGACTATAGAACGCGGTCTCCCTACTCAGGGTTCTAGATTACGGTCTAAGGATCCAAAAACGGGAAACCTTACTCCTGACAAGAAGGCTATTCGCGATTTGGTCCAAAAAGAATATCCCAGCCCACCCCCTCCAGTCGCGGGGAAGAAACAACCCATTCCGATTGGACATCGCGCAGGGGCAGCAGGTCCCGAAACCAAGGTTCAAGATCCAGATACTGGCGCGATTAGTTGGCGACCTTCAAGAAAGGGCGATACGTACGCGGGACCGCAGCATACGAAAGGCTACAGAAGAATTGATCCAGCTGAGTGGAAGTGTCCATGAGACTGTTTCGCCTCTTACTATTTGCTGCAACACTCTCAGCCATCTGCTGCAGTCGAGAAGGGAAGTCATCAATGGTCAAATCAGATTCCGAACAAAAAGCAGTGATGCTCGAACTGGACGGGGGTAACATTCAGCCGGATCGCACCCTAGCAGAGGCGGCTTCGTTTGCTCTTTCGGACCATCTACGATCACTCAAAGCCGGCAATGCTGTGCCTTCGATACCGCTGAGCGCTGTAGACACATTGCCTGTCCCTTCGGCTCCAGAGTTAGATGACTCTGGCCACTGGAGACTTGGGCCTTGGATTCTGGAGAGCAGGAGCGGTGAATTGGCACTTACTTATCGAGCTGTTCAGCCTGGGACTGGCGTGGAATATGTTGCAACGCTGCAAAGAAGTAATCAGGGTGTGAGGGTGAAGTCCATCAGCATGAGACAGATTTATCAGCGTCGGTAGCGGCAAATGGCGTATGCCGGCTAAGCGTAGCCCAGGCGCATCGAATTCCATTTCGAACTGTTCAATTTGCAGTGAAAGGTTAACCGGGAAGCTATCAGACGGCCTTCAGGCTGCAAGTGGCCAGCTTGAAGTACCCTTGGGGATCTTGCGAACCCACATATCGCTGTATAACGGCACAACGCATTGATAAGTTCCGGCGATTGGCATGCTGCCGTGGAGATCCATGACGTCTCCCGGGGTCTTAATACTTGGCGGCAATGATGCGCTTCTCATTGCCCGCCAGGTGCCTCGTCCGCGAACGACGACGAGACTGCCTGTGGGTACTTGCATGCATGCAATGTCCGACATCGCGTTCCAGGATTGATGAATGAAGTTGGCTGACCGCAGGAAATCCATGAACATCTGTTCCCGCGCGTTCCCCTGCCATCGTGCGGTTGCGGACCAGATTGATTCGACTACAGACCGTTCGCACCAGGAACGTCCGAGGGTCAAAGCTGTTCGGTGACTGATGCCATCGTAACTGCGATAGAGTTCCAGTCGTCCACCGCTTAATTCCTCCACGGTTACCGGGCCTTCAAATGGATTGTTCGTCATAATCCATTCGGCAGTTCGGGCAGCCAGAGTTGCGGGAGTTTCGGGAGGATCCTTTGGGTTTCGAAACTGATTCCTGTGATAAAAGAGCTGGGAGTAGTAAGGACGAGAAAGAAGATCCCGCAATTCCCGTTCGATTCTGTGAGGATCTGGCATTTCATTGCCTCCGTCAACATTGCCCACGCGCTATGTTGGGAAGTAGGTCGCTCAAATGGAAGGTCGATTCGATACAGATATCTCGACCCATCCACCGGATACCAGCACCCTTAAGATTTCCGCGAATTGATCGAATGATGTGTTGGACACAAGGGTTTCGTCAGCTTTAAACATTTCGAATAACTCTTCTCCGGTGCGGCGTCCATCGCAAGCTTGGAGCAGCTCCAACGTCCACCCCGGCGCTTCGAGTTCCATTTTGAATGGTTCGTCGATCAGGATGCGCTGCTTTTGTGGAGTCCAATTCCCCTCGCGCAAGACATACGTTGCATCCAAGCGACACTCGGCCACGGTCTTCAGGCGCGCTCCGCGGAGCATCTCTACGTCCTGACCCCGAGCGACAATTCGTTCCCATTCCAGAACTGTCTCAATATCTTTGAGCCCGAAGCTCTTTCCGGCAGTACGGCGGATGGTGATTCCAGCGCGATTTTCTCCATGGCGATAGATGAACATTCCGCCAAATACGAAACTCACGATCTTCAGGAGCTTCAGTACTTCCTTCCAGCGCTGCACCTGCTCGACCGAGCCTCGGCCACGAATAACGTCGTTGAGCGCCTGAACGGCGGGCTCCATTTCGCTGCGGACGAATAATCCGATGTCGAATTCGGGGGCTCTCTCGCCTAACCACTTTCTGATTCGTTGTTCGAATGGCTCATTAGCACGGTCCGTACCCAGGGAAACGCAGATGAATAATCCTTCTTCTTCGAGATAATCCGGCAAATCCTGCACCATTCGTCGTGTTATCTGCTCACCGTCCTGCCCACCGTCGTAGAAGACGTACTTCGGTTCCAACACGGGAACGTACGGAGGATGCGCGACAATGCGCTCGAACTTGAGCCCTTTTGCCGGAAAATAGAGATCCCCTTGTGCATTTGTTACGTTAGGAATCCCGTTCAAGCGGCGATTGAATTCCGCGAAATGCACACTGCGAGCAGCAATATCAAAAGCCCACGCGTGTTCGGCTCCATATCTGGTTGCGAGTAACGCCGCGATTCCCGTTCCGGCACAGAGTTCGAGGAAGCTCTTGCACGGGGTGGAGGGAATTGAGGACAGAAATCCACGAGTGGTGCCCAAGATGGCGGGATATACAACATCTGCCGGCGGCTGAAATTCTCTTTCATCCACGCCACACCAGCGGTCAGACACGATATACAGACCGGCGGTCGCGTATAACGCAACGGTTGCGACATAGCGCGCATTTTCCAGCTCTAGAAGGCCCAAATCCGCGAGTAAACCTACGAGTTCCTGCCCCAAAATGCCTTGAAATTCAGCTATATCGAAACTCTTTCCCTGTAGAAATACCTTCGCAAGTGCGTCAAAAGAGGGCGAGTTTTCGATTGAGCGGGATTCTACTTCGAATTCTGCTTCGCCTACTTTGCGCAGGCGGAAGTGGCCCTCCATGTTTTCCTGCACATAGCCTGCCTGANNGAGTAACTCTCGCAGCCTTGCAAACTGCTGCTCAGTGCCAAAACGAATGGGATAAGGCTCTGCTTGAGGTTGTGGAATTGCGCTCATATGAGTAGTACGGTGGGGAGCGCGCGCAAGATTAGCACAAAATTACGTGCTTCTTCTTCGAAATGGGGATAGTAAATCTCACCTGCAGGGCTGTTAGTGGTAGCTATGTCAGCGGAGATGAAGACAAAAAGGTAAAGGGACGGATCGACTCCGTCCCTTATCGTTCATGAAATCAGCTATCGAGGGCTGCTGTAGTCGCGCGGTGGATTGTTGTTATCCTGCGGCGGATTGCTGTAGTCGCGATTGTCTTGCGGCAAACGACGACCATGACCCTGATATCCCGTATATCCGCCCATCTGAACTGCCTGATTTAGACGGAAATTCAACTCGGTCTCCGCTGGAACGTTGAGTTCTTTGCCGCGAGTCAGGACTTGTGCTCCCGCTCCGGCTGCTCCGCCAACGACAGCGCCGATAGCCGCGCCTTTTCCGCCGCCGGCCAGTGCACCAAGCAACGTGCCTGCAAGTGCGCCGCCACCGACGTACTTACCGGTACGCTTGTTCATGCCCAAGCCACCATTTTTGCTGCTGCCTGCGGCAGTCGTACCTTCTGTATCCATTCGGTACGTGCGTCCATTCACATCGATGGAGCGAAGATCGAGCGTGAGATCATCAGCCTTATCGCTGGCTTGAACGACTGAAAGCTGCGCGCGTGCACCGCGGGGAATAACAACATTGCCTCTTGCGTCGGTGATGTCACGAGAGACGGTTCCGGGAAACATCGCGCCGGGCGTTACGTTTCCACTTTTGGCATTAATGTCCTGATCGACGCGGACGTGCACTTCGGTGCCCGCCGGCAGCGTCGTCGATTGCGCAAATGCTCCAAAGCTGAACAAGAGCATGGCGCAGAGTCCAACACGAGATGCGATTCTTCGCATGAATTCCTCCTCAGATCCTCAGCAGACACTGGTGTCGTCTGTCTTCGTCTGTTTACTAAAGATGCAATAAGAAGCTTGCGAGTGCGCTGGGAAGTTGCAGGGGTGAGCTGGACGATGTGCAGCTCTGCTTGGGTGTGTCTGGGAGGAACTCTGAATAATCGAGTACGCCGGGAGTGTGTCGAATTTCCGGGAGCGCAGAATTCGGAAATGATGGTTCTACTTCTTGATGGCAAAGAACACGATAAGAAGGATTGCCAGCAGGAACAGCAGATTCAGCACGAGGATTAAGGGCATGTACTGCGACAGCTTCGACGGTTCCCTTACCGGGAGGTCAGGCGCTTTTGGAACGGGCGGGAGGCTGGGATTCGGCGGTGTCCACGCCTGCATAGTTGGCGCTGCGGATCTCTGAGTCGGCGAAGAACTCGCGGACCATATCTGGGTGGCCATGCCCGTGGGCAGGGAAGGCGTCGGCGATGACGGTGCCGGCCGCATGCTCTGATCCGGCGGCGCAGGTCCAGTTGAAGCTGCCGCCATTTTCTCCTGCAAAGCGCGCAACTCCGAACCTTTAACGATGCGCGTGAAGTCACTCGGACCCGAAGCCGTTGAGGGCGTTGGCGCAGCCGGCTTCGCACTATCCTGCAGAGCTGGCGTGGGAATAATTGGATTTTGCGGCTGAACCTGCACTGCAGATTGTGGGAGAGTTACTGAGTCCTGCACGTGAAACAAGCGCGTGAATTTCGCGCTTGGCGTAGGTTCGACAACGCTGGATGATCCGCCTAAATTCGACGATTCAACAACAGCAAACCTGTTGGGATCGGCTGTCGGCAGTACGCTCGCTGACGGCTTTTTCACAAAGAGTTGCGTTGCCTCAGACCACGTCACATTAGTGAGATCGCCCGGCTTACGCTCTTCACCTGGCTTAGGAATATTTGCGAAGACGTTTACGTTGAGTGCAATCGTCATCGCATCTTGAGTCGGAGTTTCGGGTGCCTTTTCGGGATTGAACGAGTTACTAGTATTGTCCGGCCGTGGCTCTATAGGCAGACGTTCAGGAATTGGATTCTTGAAAATAAAACGATCCGAGTCCGTGCGGATACCGAGGAGGTCCGAGTCACTGGGCAATTTTTCAGTGGGCGCATGTATCGAAGAGGAGACAGATGCATCCTGCTCCGGAGGCTTCTGCATCTTGCCAAAGACTCGTTCGAATTCTCTTTCCGCGTCTTCGCGCTCGCCCATTCAGATCTCTCCGCAAATAGGCAGTTAGCTTACCCTGAGATGCTTGTCCAGTAAACATGTTCTTGACTTTGGCGACATTCGTGCATACGATTCGTTTCCCATAACACCTGCTAGTTCATTCTTCCGTTTGGCCTAACGGTCAACAAAATCAGGAGCAAGTCGCGGGAGTCCCCAGAGAACTCGGGTGCGGTTTGATGGTGCTCTTGATGCCGAACATGTCCCCGGAACCTCGTCCCAGGAGAAAACAAAATTTCCCTCCCGGTCCTTTAGCGATCTTATTTCTACGGTCTCTGATTTGAGGTTCGAGGAGTGATAGCAATTTTCAGGAGCAGAGCCTAATGGCCAGACACATCGGGGAGCGAAAGACGAACCTCGCTTTCTGTTTTCAGGAACTTCTTACTGCTACCGTGAGGCTTCGCTTCAATCGACAATCTGCGCCGAAACCCGATGTCTTCCGCGCGCACATGCGCGAAGCATATCGTTTAGCGACACAAGAAGCCGAGAGCAGTGACTACCAGTCCGAGTACGTCAAGATCGCCGGACACGCGGTCATCGCTTTTCTGGACGAGACTGTCGCGATGTCGCAGAACACCGCATTTTCAGGCTGGTGGATTTCGCCACTCGCGAAGGAATTGTTTCCAGAGGCTCCGCCGGACGCGTTTTACGCAGATCTCGACAGTCTTCTCTCATCGAAGGACTCGACGGAGGTGGGCGACACCATCGAAGTTCTGTATTTGTGCCTGCTCCTTGGATATCGAGGCATTCTGAGCACCGATCGCTCGAGTGAGCTATCTGATTATCTCGACAAGATTGGTGCGAAGATGCTTCACATCCGAGGTGTGCGTGCATCCCTCGTGCCGGATTGGGGCGTTCCACCTGAGCCGATCGAACCTCTCCCAATCGGTGGAGCCCGCCGAGTGGGCATTGCTGCGATCGCAATCTGCATCGCGATTTGCGTCATTGTCTTTGCGGCCAGCAAATTTGCTTTGTTTTCCGGTGTGGCAGACATCCATGGGTTAGTGCGGTAAGAAATCAGAAGGGAACTCGATGTTGACCAATGTCATTACAGGCGCCACGCTGATCATTTACTTGCTGTTGGCTTGGTTTGTTGGGTCAATGATGGGACTTACGGGCGCCCGACTCTGGGTGTTGCGGAGTGGTCTTTCCCTTATCGGGATCATCGCCTCTGCGACCTTCGTCTGGTTTCGTAGACGCCTCGCGCAGGACGCGTTGCTGCGCGGTCCAAACGCCGCCTATTTTTTAGATATCGATAGGCTGCTGAACGAGGCAGAAGGCAAACTGAAAACCGCAAAAGCTGGAAAGCTCGCGAGTTTTCCGATTGTCTACGTATTGGGGGAATCTAACACCGCGAAAACCACGACTGTCCAGCATGGCGGCCTTCGTCCCGAACTTCTGGCGGGCGAGCCGGAACGAGATGGCC
>AP72_2010_repI_A001DRAFT_1000230_pt1 | contig 12555 bp, 11 predicted proteins | sample AmaPasrepliIA001_FD_9535 | JGI IMG/M metagenome (IMG submission 9535)
AGGACACGTTTGATGACGATCGAAGCGCCCATCGAACTCCAAAGCTTCATCGAACAGCCGCCGCCGGCCGGCGAGCAGCGCATGCTGTTTGCCGAGCGGGACGGAACTTCGCTCGAGCAATTGATTGTGGCAACGCCTGAAGCGCCCAAAGTTGTTTCGGCTGTCATTGGTCCTGAAGGTGGTTGGGCAGCGGAAGAGATTGATCAGGCGCGCGCTGCGGGTTGGGAGATCGTAACGCTATGCGGACGGACTCTGCGGGCGGAGACTGCTGCGATCGTGGTCGCTGCGTTGTTGCAACATCGATTTGGGGATCTGAAATAGTCCTCCAAACCAATCATTTTTCTGCCGTAGATCGATGTCCTTTTGGAAAATGTTCCGATCTTCGCCGTTGCGAGTTCCAGATCGATTCACCTACGATCCACGAAACCACACGAACACACACGAAAGAAGTCCACGAAGAATTCAAAAGGTTTGTGTTTGTTCGTGTGATTTCGTGGATCTCGCTCAACCAAGGAATAAACGCGACTTAAACGCAACACGATCCAATCGACCTCTGTTTCCATCCACAGCGATTCGCATTTTTTCAGTGTCGCGCCACGATTGCCAACCGATCGCCCTTGGGTGAGACGGCGATGCGTGAAATTCCCTGCAGCCCTGGAACAGTAAAATCCTCGAGCTGGCTCCAGCTCTTACCCTCCAGCGGACGGACCGAAAACAGTTTGGATTCTTTCCCCATCAGCAGGAGGCCTGCCGGCAACCAGGCATAGTCTTCGACGCCTGGCAAAGTGCGAATCAAAGAGGCGCTGGTCCGCGTGCGGAGATCGAACGCCTTGATCTCCCAGTGATCGGAAGCAATCTTCTGCACAAAACTGAATTTCTCCTGACCAGGAATACGCCGCAAAACGCGCCCCGGATTTTCGGTAATGAATTCAGACTTATGCGTGCTCAAATCGTAGAGCTCCAAAAAATTCGGCTTGCCCGCTCCCCCGAGGATAAAGAGCGCCAGGGTGTGATCGTCAATCCAAAGATGGTAGCCGACGGGTTTGATGTCCTCGATGATCAATGACGGCGTTCCGCCATCCAGCGGAAACTTCCAAAGCCTTTGCGTACCGTCCGGCTCGACCCGCACGACCGAAATGTTTTTCCGATCGGGCATCAGCGTGGGCGAGTATTCACTTTCAGGAGTCTTCGTTATTTGGGTCGTCGCGCCGGTCTGAATGTCATAGCGATAGATATCGGCCTGCTTGTCTCTGATCGAGGTGTAGAGAATGCTTTTGCCGTCGGGCATGAAGTACGGCTGATTGTTATAGCCGGTGAAGTCATTAATCTTTTTCGGATCACCTAGCTTCATTTCGTCGCGATGGGTTTGGTAATTATGTTTCGTCTTGAGATCGACGATGTAGATGTCGCTGGCGGGCGGGGTTGCGGCCGGTGTCGGGGAGGGTGAAGGAGTCTGTGAAAATACAGTCGACAACAAGACCAAAATGGTGATTGAACCAAAACCGAACAGGCGATTCATACCTGTGAGAGTAGACCAAGTCACGTACTCAACACGAGCCATCAGCCCCCATCGCAGATCTCTCGCCAATTACCTAGATACGCCCATTCCGAAAAGCTCGCCCGAATATCCGAGTAACGGAAGCCAAAAGCTCTAATAGGACGCCATACTAACCTTGAGTTTTCTTGGTACCGGAGGGACCAAATGTTTATAGAACCAAACCTAAAGAAGTGCGCCGCTCCGGAGGAGCGGAACTTCGCGCTCCTCCGGAGCGCAAGTTCGTTCCAGGTTGAGGTTCTATAAATATTTGGCCGCTACGCGGCCTCTGACAGTGGTGACTCCCGCTGTTCGCCCAAGACGAAACATGGCCTTGCTTGCGCGTTCCCATGCCTCTATGTGATTATTACTTCGATGAATGCCATCATAAACAAAGCCAAATTTCTGAGGAGTCGATAAAGAGTGAAAGCGGAGTTAGCGCAGTTAATAGCTTTGCAGAATGCCGATAACAATATAAGAACGCTACAGGCCGAAATCGAAAATATCCCGCAAAGGCGCGCCGAGATCGAAAAAGAGTTCGATCAACGCGCCTTTGAAATTAGGGGCCTGGAAGAAAAACGCGATGCCGCATTTCATGAGCGGGCGCGCCTGGAAAAAGAGATCTTTGAGCAGAGGCAACGCGCCGAGCGCGCCGACCGCAATCTGATGTCGGCCAAGAAGCCCGAGGAATATACCGCCGCCATTCGCGAAGCCGATGCCGCCCGCAAACAGATCTCGGCCCTCGAGACGCAAGTGCTCGAACAGATGGAAGCGTTTGAGACGACCGAAAAAGAATTAGGGGAACGCGCGCCCGAGGTCGACAAGCTGCGCGGCGAAATGGAAGCAAGCTTCAAAACGTTTGAGGAGCAGGCCAGGCTACAAAAGCAGCAACTGGACGATGCGCACACCGAACATGAACGGCTGCTGCGGGAACTCCCAAAGAGCACCAGCACGCTTTACAAACGCATTAGTGCTCGCATCCGCGACGGCATTGCGCTGGCCGAAGCACGCAACGGCGCCTGCACTGCCTGCTACATGTCCCTGCGTCCTCAGGTCATGGCCGACGTGCGTCGCGGCGAAGACATTATCACCTGTGATAACTGCAACCGGATTCTTTATTACACGCCGAAGAAAGCTGCCGAGCCGGTCGGCGTCTAGAGTGCGGGGTCACTTACGATCGACCTTGACTGTCAGGTTGCTGTATTTCACCAGCGTGTCTGACCTCAAATAGGTTTTCGCTTTTGGCTCGCCTTTGAGATAGGCGTCCCAAAACGCAATGCTGGCCACCTTCACATAATCAAACACTGCTTTTTGATCTGTCCCCTGGCTAAGGCGCGAAAACAGCATGCCTCGCGGTGACTGACCTGTTTGCGACTGTGCCAGCGCGCCGGTGAATGACATATGAAAGGCGCCATCAATCCACACCAGATACTTATCGCCCGCCGGCGAGTACGTGAACGGATCTCTCCGCCAGTCAGCCAGCTGCCCCATGACGCCGCTGTCATTGCTGCCGCTCATCGACATCGTCGGCCGCGTCATTAACTTCCAGGAGTTTTCGGTCAATCCGTTGGCACTCTTGCCCTGCGGGGACAACAGGAGCAAAGCTCGAGGCCGCGCGTCTCCAAAGCTTTGCGCCTTTGGCTGGCCGGGTATATCCAGCGTGACGCCGCCAATCATCTGGGTCGTAAACGCGCCGTAGGAATGGCCGCCCACGCCAATTCGTTTCTGATCCAGCTTCTCTTTCAGCTGGGGCAGCCGCTTTTCCAGATCACCGAGCGAGTCCATCACGAGGGTGATGTCACGCACGCGCTCGATCCAGTCCTCCGAATTAAAAAGATATTCTTCAACCAACTGGCGTGGGCCTGACGGCAATGGCTCGCCATTTTCGCGGCGCAGAGCGAGCGAATCGTTGTGCGTTGGTTGAATCACCACGTAGCCGTGACTGGCCCAAAACCCGGTCAGCCCGAAATAATTTTGACCTGACCCACCGGCGCCGTGTGAAAACACGATTACCGGAAATGGGCCGCCTGTCTTAGGCACAGCAATGCGGATGGGCAGATCCTTGTTTCGATTGGCGTCGTGCAATGTCTGATCGATTGTCTCGACGGCGAATGGCCCATCAGCGAGTTTGTAAGCGAGGGATGGGTCGCGCTTCCCGGTTTGCGCGTGCCCGCGGACCAGGTGGAGGACGAAACCGAGTGCCAGCATTGTAATGACAATTGCGAGGACCGATTTAGGATGTTTGGCGCGGTTGTCCATGTGAAGTTAGACGGCTGGAAGTGGGAGAAAGTCTTTCCAAAAAAGGGTCACAATGGTCCGGTGAAGCTTACATTAGACAGCTTGACGCCGCGTAGCAGGTGTATGAGTCTAGCCCGGCCTTTCAAGGCCGGGAACCCGGCACCAGAAACATTCGTCCGTCGTGTAGCGACGACTAAAAAGGCGGGGTTTCTCAGCTTCATCGCGTCACTACGCGACGCGCAAACGTTTTGGGCAACTTGATCCCGGCCTTAAAAGGCCGGGCCAAACTCAGTCGCCGCTACGCGGCGAAGAAATAAAAGTTGAGCGTGGCTGGATATCGGGTTCTATAAACATCTCGTGCCTATCGGCACGAACTGCGAAGCTACTTCTTTTTCAGTGTCACCCTCACCGGGTCACCCAGCTGATCGAAGGGAATTTCCAACTCCTGGCTTTGATAACCTTTCGCTTTAATTTTCAGCTTGAGATTACCCATGTGCAGCGGCGGCAGCCCCGCCAGGCCGTGCTCGTCCGTATTATTCCAGCTCTCACAAAAGAAACCGTCGGTGCGGGTTGATTCTAGTTTAACGTAGGCATCTTTGATAGGATTGCCGTCCTCGTCACGAACGCGAACATCGGCGCGGCCGACGCCGTTAATAACCTTGGGCGCCACTCCGGTGCTCGGAGGATCGTTGGGATTCGTCTCCTGCGCGGCCGCGATGGCGCAGGTGGCCAGAATAATAAGAAGAACTGAGAGAATTTTTGACATCAGGTCAACTCCTAAAAGTGATGTACGCGATTGCGCTCGGGGTCAAAGGTCGGGAAGGAGAGGCGCCAACCAACGGGCGGATCATTATACGAATTGCGTGATGGCTTTGGGAAGTGTTTCTGCCAAAAGGTCGTGTCGTAAAGTGAAAAACGGAAGGAAGGGTCATGATTATTCCTATCTTGATTTTGCTGCTCGTCGCGGGGATTTGCGGCGCCATTGGCCAGGCAATCGGCGGCTATTCGCACGGCGGATGCCTGGTTTCGATTGCCCTCGGGTTTATCGGGGCCTTGTTGGGTACGTGGCTCGCGAGCAAGCTTGGGCTTCCTGAATTGTTTGCCGTTCCGGCGGGCGGTATGCACTTTCCGATTGTCTGGTCGATTATCGGCGCCGCGCTTTTTGTCGCGGTAATTAATTTGATCAGCCGGCCCAGACTGTAACGAGTCAGAACCGGGCATATTGTGCTGCGGGTTGAGCCATGAGTTCATTCTCCCCTCTCGTCTTGGGAGGGTAATTATATAGTTTGACTCACCAGCGTGACCCTGATCCGATTAGTACCCCGAGCGCCAGCGAGGGGATCACAGGTCTTGTTAACAGAGAAAGCCCCATGCGACTGTTGAGCGTTCGATCCCCTCGCTAGCGCTCGGGGTACTAATTAGGGTGAGTCAACTATTTAGCTCCCCTTGGGAGAGGGAACCTACAACACCTCCCGGTGACTATCGAACCACCAGGCCCAGGGGATCGTAACCCATGCTAAAAGGGCAAAGCCCGCCAGTTTCTTCACGCTTGGCGGCGGCGGGGCGAACGAGGCCGCCGCGTAAGCTAACAACAGAAATCCCACGAACGCGAGGAAGCCGTACAAGCCAATCTTGTCTTTAGGACGCGTTCGTCTTTGATAGATCCAAACCCCAATCGCGAACAGCGCAAACTCGAGCGCCATCGTCAACCAACGATGGTTCCAAAGCCCCAACCCAACCAAACGGCTTCCGGAGGTCAACGGCAGATCGGGTTGATGCACGATGAAATCGAGCAGCCAGTGACTCAACACGCCTATCCAGATAACGATCGTTCCCCGAACATACCTGGTTACGCCGAAGTAGATCGACGCATAGAGAGTGGCCCAGCCAATCACGGCGACCAGGCCATGCGAGATCGGATACGAATCAAACTGGAGCCGGAGAAATGGGTTGCTGTTCGGAACAATTGAGACGTGTTCCCAGCCCAACAACAGAAAAATCGGCCACAACAAATCGAGCAGGATCGGCGCGGCAATCAGCAACCCCAGTGAAGAGCGAGGCGCGAAGTCTTTCGACGCCAGACCTACGGCATAGTGTCCAATGAACATTGATGGAGGAGTGTAGCCGTTAAGGGCCGCCTAGACAACCAAACGGGTCAAGCCGATACGCACGCCTCTGGCGTGCCTTCCCTGTTCTCGAGTTTATTGTGAAGTGAAAACTTCGCGACAAATGATTTTCAAACGTGATTTGAAAAAATCTGATCATCTCGCTAAAGTAAACGCACCAAAGCGACTCGTTTAGTTTTTGATGGTGCGTTTGGCAGCGGGACTCTTCCCGCTTGCTTGCGAGGGGGATACGGATAACTCCGTCTTTCGGTAGCAGGCAGACCCCGTTTCCACAGAACGATGCCACAGATTTTTCGGCACAGCACGAACTATCTCGCGCGCACGACGATCTTCGGCGCGATTTTTATTTTGCTCGCAGCGCTTTGGGTCGGCGCTGAGATCCTGCGCTCAGGCTGGAACACCGGGCAGTACATCGAGCGCCAGCAACCAATTCAATTCAGCCATAAGCATCATGTGGGCGACGACGGCATCGACTGCCGCTACTGTCATACCACGGTCGAAACGTCCGCGTCGGCAGGAATGCCGGCGACAGCCGTCTGTATGAATTGTCACAAACAGATTTGGGCAGACAGTCCTTATCTCGAGCCGGTACGCGCGAGCTTTAAGACCGGCAAGCCTTTGGAGTGGATCCGCGTTCATGATCTGCCGGACTTTGCTTATTTCAACCATTCGATACATATCGCCAAGGGTGTCGGCTGCTCAACCTGTCATGGCCGGATAGATCAGATGCCGGTCGTTTCCCAGGCGCAGTCTTTGCAGATGGAGTGGTGTCTGGAATGCCATCGCGCGCCGCAAAATTACGTGCGACCCAGAGACAAGGTTTTCGACATGGAATGGCGACCGTCTAACACGACCAGGGCACAGATTGTCGAGGGGGAAAGATTAGTAAGAGAGTATGGCATCCAGGTCGGCAGCCATAACAACGTCAGTGTGCTGACCAGTTGCTCGACGTGCCACAGATGATGAGGAAGTTGAGTGTCTAACGACCGTCACATCAATTTTAAGCTGCTGCGCGATCGCATTCTTGGCGGGCAGAACCAGCGCACGCCGAAAGAATATTGGCGCTCGCTTGAAGAATTAGCGGACTCTCCCATATTCGCTGAATTTGTCAGCCGTGAGTTTCCACATGCTGCCGATGAGTGGAACGATCCGGTCGAACGACGCACTTTTTTGAAATTGATGGGAGCGTCGCTCGCGCTGGCCGGCTTGAGCGGCTGTGTAATTCAACCCCCGGAAAAAGTAATTCCGTACGTCAAACAACCGGAAGAAGAAGTTCCCGGCAAAGGTCTCTTTTTCGCGACCGCATATTCGCTCAGTGGGGTGGCTACGCCTTTGCTCGTACGCAGTAATGAAGGCCGACCAACAAAAATCGAAGGGAACCCGGATCACCCCAGCAATCCCGGCTACTCGTCGACAGACATATTCGCGCAAGCTTCACTGCTCACGCTCTACGATCCCGATCGCTCTCAGACGCCCCTTTATCGCGGTGAGACCCGCGCCTGGACCAGCTTTGTAGCAGAAATTCGCGGGTCTATCGAGAAGGAAAGCGTCGGCTTGAAAGCGACCAGGGGCGCGGGGCTTAGATTCCTGACCGAGACTATCACTTCGCCATCGCTGGCCGCGCAGCTCAAGCAAATCCTGACCGACTTTCCCGAAGCGAAATGGCACCAATACGAGCCCGTCAACCGCGACAATGCGCGGGCCGGCGCGGTCATGGCGCTGGGCGCAGATGTGCACACCACCTACGACTTCAGCAAAGCCGATCGCGTTTTGTCACTGGGATCCGATTTTCTCAACGCCTGGCCCGGCAATCTGCGATATGCTCGGGACTATGCAGAAAAGCGGCGCCAGAATGCTGAAGGTGGAGTGAACGTCGATACTGAGTCGAAGATGAGCCGGCTCTACGTGGCTGAAACCACGCCGACAATAACCGGCGCGAATGCCGATCACCGCTTCAGCGTGAAGCCGAGCGAAATGCTGGCCGTGGCTGAAGGCGTAGCCGGCGCTGCCATTGTGCGGGCTGCGGGAGACATTGGCAGCTGGCTGCCCGCGGTGGCCAAAGATCTTCAACTCCACAAAGGCGCTTCCCTCGTAATAGCCGGAGATGAACAGCCACCGGAAATACATGCCCTGGCCCATGCAGCAAACAACGCCCTGGGGAACGTCGGCAAAACGGTGTTTTATTTTGAACCGCTGGCAGCGAACTCAGTTGACCAAGCCCAATCGCTGCGCGAACTGGTGGCTGATATCGACGCCGATAAAGTCGATCTGCTTATCATCATCGGAGGTAATCCAGCTTACAACACGCCGCTGGATCTCAGACTCGATCTGAACCGCCTGAACAAGGTAAAGCTGCGCGCGCACCTGAGTCTCTACAACAACGAAACCTCTGAGATTTGTCACTGGCACATCAACGCTACGCATTATCTCGAGTCGTGGGGCGACGCGCGTGCATACGACGGCACGGCCAGTATCGTGCAACCTTTAATCGCGCCGCTTTATGATGGCAAGACACCCTACGAGGTCCTCGCCCTGTTTAGCGACAATTACGATCAGAAGCCTTACGACCTTGTGCGTCAGTTTTGGAGCGGACAACAAGCAACGCTCAAAGGCCAATCCGGCGCCGGTGGCGGGCAAGGTCCGGGAATCGCCACCGCGAGCTCGAGCCCGTCACCGGCGGCCAGCCCCACAGTCAGTCCTTCGCCGGCCGGCAGTCCAACTGATTTCGAGTCATGGTGGCGCAGGTGTCTGCACGACGGCTTCGTCCCCAACACGACGCTACAGACTAAATCAGCTTCGCTGAAATCAGATCTGTCGAACTCGATTCAGAGTGCGAACACTGCCCAGACCCTGCCAGCAAACACTGTCGAACTTGTCTTTCGTCCCGATCCATCAATCTATGATGGCCGGTTTGCCAACAACGGCTGGCTACAGGAATTGCCGAAGCCGCTCACGAAAATCACCTGGGACAATGTCGCGCTAGTAAGTCCGAACACAGCCAGCAAGCTCGGCCTGACGCCGCAGAATCACGAAGAGCGCCAGCATGGGCGCGAGGCTTACACCGATACGGTCAAGCTAACGCTGCGCAATCAATCGATAAACAAGACGGTGCCCGCGTGGGTCATGCCGGGCCAGCCAGACGATGTCATCACGATCCATCTCGGTTATGGCCGCATCCCCTCCGGACGCGTGTGGGACACGATCACTGATCCCGATGAGCGTCTACCCCAGGGCGGTTTTAACGCCTACGATATTCGTTTTTCAGATCAAGCGTGGACGGCGACCGGTGCGACCATCAGCAAAACGGCGCAACGGTTTCTGATCGCATCGACACAAGCACACTTTTCCATGATCGATCCCATGGGCCAGGAACGCGACGTGCTGCGGGTCAGCGCGATCGACGAATTTGAGCGGGAAAGAGAGGCCATGGCGGAGAGGCGCAAGGAGCAGGAGAAGCGGAACCGCGAGCTTTCGCTCTACCCGGATTTCGACTACCAGAACCAGGGCAGAGGTTATGCCTGGGGCATGTCGATCGACTTGAATAGTTGTATTGGCTGCAACGCCTGCGTGCTCGCGTGTCAGGCAGAGAACAACATTCCCGTGGTCGGCAAAGAGCAGGTTGCGCGCAGCCGCGAGATGCATTGGCTGCGCGTCGATGCTTATTTCAAAGGCGACCCTAACAAACCTGAAGGTCCCTATTTCCAGCCGGTGCCGTGCATGCACTGCGAAAATGCGCCCTGCGAACCGGTGTGCCCGGTACACGCGACCGTCCACAGCGCCGAGGGCTTGAACGACATGGTTTACAACCGCTGTGTCGGCACGAAATACTGTTCGAACAACTGTCCCTATAAGGTGCGTCGTTTCAACTTCTTCTTGTACCAGGACTGGGACACAACAACATACCAGCTGATGCGCAATCCGGACGTGTCCGTGCGCAGCCGCGGCGTGATGGAGAAATGCACTTATTGTGTGCAGCGCATACAGGCTGCCAAGATTCAATCAGAAATAGAAGGGCGGCAAGTCCGCGATGGCGAGATCGTCACCGCCTGCCAGGCCGTCTGCCCGACCGAAGCGATCGTTTTCGGCAACGTCAACGATCCGAACAGCAAGGTGTCGAAACTGAAAGCGCTCGAGCGGGATTATTCGTTGCTGGGCGAACTGAATACGCGGCCGCGCACGACTTACTTGTCGGCCTTGCGTAACCCGAACCCGGAGATAAAGGGATGAGTTCGCAGAGCGCAATCGGAGACCGCAAATCTGAGATCGGAGATCTGGAATCTGAAGATCTGAAATTGCAGATCTGAAATCTGAAATGGCCGAGCGACCGGAAGATCTTCACACATCGATTCACGCGACGCATCCGCTCGTGGGGACTGAGCTGACGTTCGGCTCGGTCACTGACAAAATCAGCGCGATAGTCCTCAAACGTAAAACCCCGATTACCTGGTTCATCGGCTTTGCCATTTCGTTTGCCCTCTTTCAGCTAATGATGCTGGCGATCACCAAGCTGGTCTTCGTCGGTATCGGTGAATGGGGCGTCAATATTCCCGTCGGTTGGGGAATGGACATCCTGAATTTCGTCTGGTGGATTGGTATCGGCCACGCCGGAACTTTGATCTCCGCAATTCTGCTGCTGCTGCGACAGAAATGGCGCACCTCGATCAATCGCTTTGCCGAAGCGATGACCTTGTTTGCGGTGGCCCAGGCCGGCATGTATCCAATTATGCACCTGGGCCGGCCGTGGCTGGCGTACTGGCTGTTTCCCTATCCAAACACGATGGGCATCTGGCCACAGTTCCGCAGTCCCTTGATGTGGGATGTATTCGCGGTCTCCACCTATGCCACCGTTTCAGCCCTATTCTGGTTTGTCGGTCTGATTCCGGACTTCGCAACCCTCCGCGATCGCGCGAGGAGCAAACCTTTCCAGATCATTTACGGCATGTTGGCGATGGGTTGGCGTGGATCAGCTCGTCACTGGCACCGCTATGAAACTGCTTATTTGCTGCTGGCGGGCCTGGCCACACCGCTGGTGCTTTCCGTGCACACGATCGTCAGCTTCGACTTTGCCGTCGGCATCATTCCCGGTTGGCACGCGACCATCTTTCCGCCTTATTTCGTTGCCGGAGCGATTTACGCAGGGTTTGCCATGGTTATCCTGCTAACCGTTCCGCTGCGGAAACTGTACGGTCTGGAAAGCTTCATCACGATGCGCCACATGCACAACATGGCAAAGGTGATGCTGGCCACCGGCTTAATTGTTTTCTATGGCTACATTATCGAGGCCTTCTTCGGCTGGTACAGCGGTAATAAGTTTGAGCACTTCATGATCTGGAATCGCATGCATGGTCCCTATGCAGCGTTTTACTGGACTCTGATTTTCTGCAACGGGCTGACTCCACAGTTTCTTTGGTTTAAGAAGATTCGCGGAAACCTGCTGCTGCTTTGGATCATTTCGGTGATCGTAAGTATCGGTATGTGGCTGGAGCGGTTTGTGATCGTGGTGGTCAGCCTGTCGCGAGATTTTGTGCCCTCATCGTGGGGCTTGTATCGACCATCCCAATGGGATTGGGCCATGTTCATCGGCACGATTGGATTTTTCTTCGCGCTGCTGTTTCTGTTCATACGCTTCCTGCCGATGATTTCGATTTTTGAAATGCGGACGATTCTGCCTGAGGCAGAGGTGGAAGAGTAGATAGATCGCTTAGGTCTCATGCGTCCCGGATGTCCTATGACTGACGGGTCGAATGGGACTAATAGGACGAATGAAGGATAAGGCACATTTGTACGGCGTGATGGCGCAGTTCGATACGCCCAGTGCTCTGGTCACGGCGGCGCGCGAGACCTACGCCGCGGGCTACCGGCAGATTAACGGCTACTCACCGTTTCCGATCGAAGAATTGTCCGAAGCGATCGGCTTCAAACGATCGGCGCTGCCTATGATCGTCCTGATCGGCGGCATCATCGGCGGCCTGGGCGGTTTTCTAATGCAGTACTGGATTGAAGTGATCGATTACCCAATCAATGTCGGCGGTAAACCATTCAATAGCTGGCCGGCGTTCATTCCGATCACCTTCGAATGTACGGTGCTGGTGGCGGCCTTCGCGGCCGTACTTGGGATGCTGGCGCTGAACAAATTGCCGCAACCTTATCATCCGGTTTTCAATGCGCCGAATTTCGCGCTGGCGACTCGCGACAGCTTCTTTTTAGTGATCGAATCGAAAGATCCGAAATTCGATCACGACCAAGCCGTAAGCTTCTTGCGAAGTTTGGAAGCCAGGGACGTAATTGATGTTGAGCTTTAGAAAACAGAAGGCGGTAGGCAGAAAGCAGCAGGCAGACGTCATGAAGTTCCGGCGCCTGGCTGTTTGCTGTCTGCTACCTTTTGCTTTCTGCCTTCTGTTTTCCGGCTGCCGGCGAGATATGCAGGATCAGCCGAAGGCAATCGCCTATCGCGAAAACTCATTCTTCAAGGACGGCCTGGGATCGCGGCCACTGGTTGAAGGCACCGTGCCGCGCGGCTTCCTGCGGGAAGATCGAGCGTTTTATCAAGGAAAGAAGCCGACCGCACAAGCCACTCCAGCTTCACCCCAGACTCCGACGACGCAAGCGTCTGCAAATAACCAGGCCGGGTTGTATCCCGACGTGGTGGATAACATT
>AP72_2010_repI_A001DRAFT_1000231_pt1 | contig 12554 bp, 31 predicted proteins | sample AmaPasrepliIA001_FD_9535 | JGI IMG/M metagenome (IMG submission 9535)
CCCGCCACTATGGGGGACCCGAGGAGGGCGGGTGGTACTACGACTGGACCACGGTAGACGAGGTGCGCAAGGTGCACACCTTGGAGGCGGGTCTGCGTGCGGCTCGTGAGCTGAAGGCGGCTTACCCACAACCTCGGTTCAATCGGTTCTCCTGCGCCAACCGTGGGGAAGGGGACGTGTTTATCGGCGTCTTCTACGGGGAGAACGATCCGCGCTTTCCGCAGAACAGCACACACCGACCCCGTTACGAATGACTTTCACCACACTGTAAGAAGGAGGCTACCATGAAGGACATCAACGGCATGATTCTCAAGGTGGGAGACAAGATCAGGACAACGCAGGGTGTGGTTGTTTTGGAGGCGCTCATCGCTCCCGACAATGACGCACATCAGGGCGAGCTGGTGCGAGTCAAGAACACCAAGGGTCAGAGGTCGGATATCCGCCTTCGTCTCAGCCGGGCGGAGTACACCAACGGCCAAAAACCTACGGGTTTTACCTTGGGCGACATGCTCGCACCTCAGCTCAGGAGAGGGTGACGTGCTTACCACGGCACACAACGTCTCGTGGGAGGTTCGCTCACATGGTGGGCGGGCCTCCTTCCACTTCGCCCCTTTCCTCATCGACATCACCTTTCATCCTACAGTGAAGGCGTACGGTGTCTGGTGTATGGGGGTGGAGTTGTTTTCCGACAAGAGTGTCGCTGTCTGTTTGGAGCGCACTTCATCCCTCATCCTGGACCACTACGCTACCTCCTTCGTCCCCATGTGGGAGGAGGAATGCGAGGAGGTGGGAGAGGAAGACTACATCTACGACAATGCAGCAGAATGAAAGGACGTGTGTGATGAACGACCCGACTGACTGGCGGTATCACGAATACTGCGACCGTGTAGACGAGGAGCTGGGCCGAGGTGAGACGAGGTACCCCATTGTGGGCGCATTGCTTACCTTGGTGGTGGCCCTAGCGTTCTGGGGCGGGATCGCTGTAGCCTTGGGGGTGATCTGATGAACACCGACAACCGCCCCCGTTTCCGTACACCGGCTGACCGTGCTCTCATGGCGCTCACTCTCGCACTTGACCCCAGCATGACGGAGATGCTCCGACGTATGCTCCGTATGGGCGCACATGACATTCGAGCGGACTACATGTACATCTTCAATCCCACCACGGGGAAGCATGACTACATGGACGACCCTGGCGCATGGAATGCGCGCATCAACCAGCATGTAGGAGTAAGTCTCCTACGTGGGAAAGATGGGGTCTGGTTTCTCAACGGCTTTTGAGGGGAGTTTCCCTGCGTCTGCCCACAAGCTGGGGACTTGTGGGCAGGAATGGTGAACCTAACCAGGAGGTAGGACAATGACGCAGAATGTGTTGGAGATGCCGACCGTGGAAGAGACGTACCGACAGACCCTCGATCCGCGTGTGCAGAGTGAGGATAGCATCCTACTCGCCAGCAAGATCGTGGTCAGGAATGGTAGCATGCCGACCCGCATTGTCATGCGGAAGGTGGGGAAGGAATACATCGTGCACGATGAGTACCTGACCACCGACAAGCCCCGACACCAGTACGGGTGTTGGTTCATTCATCACTCCTTCGGGAATGGTAGTTACTTTCCCTACGAGCGGGTGGCCAATCACACATCGGAGGCGGATGCCGCCAAGGCAGCTTTCGAGAACTACAAGATTCGCTCAGGTAGGTTGTAATGGGCGTCTGTATCCTCAACACCCCACGCGGTCCTATCTGTATTCAAACCGGGTTCCAACGGAAGGAGAAAGACGATGCCGACCTACAAGATCGTACGCAAGTACCAGGGAGATCACCCCGACGAATTGGTGGACGAGAATCTCACATTGGAGGAGGCGCAGGCACATTGCAGCAGCAAGGAGACCAGCAGTCGCACTTGCACCTCCAAAGAAGGACGGGCTCGGACACGTGAGTTTGGGGAGTGGTTCGACTGCTACTATGAGGAGGACTGACACATGAAGGACCATCCCACACACAAGGTGACCTTGACGTTGGGCAAGGTATACCCTCCTACCACACACACCAACGTCTCCCACACTCTCACCCTGGAATTGGCGGACGGTGGAGGAGCAGCGTGGAGAGCGCGCTACCTGTACGTCAATGGTGCGAAGGTGGCACACATCGGGGTGGACCCAAACAATGGTGTGACCCCGCAGTGCTTCGGTTCCCTACTTGGTAGGGACTTTCGGTTTGGTCTGCCCACCTTACGGTGGAAGACCGACATGGGGAAGTTGCACCTGGCTGCCTACAAGGTAGTCAATCGGTTCTGGCACAACGTGGACGGTAGGTACGGGTGGGGGAGCAAGTACGGCGGTCTCCCACTTTTCAGCGAGGAGTGAGACATGGATACCAAGACCTACAAGGTGGTCAACGGGACGCACTACGACAGTCGCACCCCTGACGACCTCATCACACTTCTGGAGAGCATTCGGGCCACCCGTAAGCGGGTGCGTCTCATCATCGGGGATACCACCACGGGCAAGGTGTGGGAGTCTGCTACACCAGACCGTGGGAGGATCGGTCGTAGCACTGGTCCTCAGCATATCCCACTTCTGGTCAGAACCTCCCGCAGTCTGGGAGGAGAGGGCATTCTCGACTACTGCATCCTACAGGTGCGGGAGTCTGTGGGAGGCCGACCCATCTGGACCCACCCCAGCTACAAGGAGGCGACATGAGCACCATGTGTAAGTATCACGGTCCCGCGTGCGAGCATCCCGAGCGGTGTGCTGACTGGCATCCCAGGAAGTACGACCATGACGGAGAGATGGAGCGCATCGACCCACAACGGCTCATGGTGGGGCACGTGGTGCGACAGACCATCGGGGGTGACCACATCTCGGCTTTCTCCGACAGTGTGGTGACGGGTATCTACGTCAAGTCGTGGAAGGACCGGGGCAAGCAAGACCGCAAGTTCTACGACACTCTCGCACAAGCTAGGGCAGCGCAGACCAAGGAGGACTATGTGTACGTGGTCCTCAGCCGGCCCTACATGTACGCCAACAACATCGGAGGTGGGGACCCTGGGTGGTTGGTAGCAGTCTCTACCTACGAGGCACCGGGGGAACGGATGGAGGACTGCTACAAGGTAGTTGTCCAGTCCACAGGTGAGTACGCATCCTACAACAACCGGGAGGTGTGACATGAAGTACAAGGTCAGTTGGGAAGAGACTGTCCGACACGAGACCATCGTGGAGGCGGATTCCCCCGAGCAAGCCAAGCAAGTCGTCATGTCAGGTATGGACCTGGAAGATGACGAAGTGTCGGAGAAGGAGTTCGAGGGTGTCACCATGGTGGAGGAGGTGCGATAATGTCACAGCCTGCCCGACTCTTGGTGGTCCTGAAGGAGAATGGGGTCTCGCTCCCACCTGGACACATGGTGGTCGAGTTTGGCCCCTACCGTGGGAAGAAAGCCTACAAGGGAGTAGGTTGGTTCGGTCACTACGACATGCTCAACCTCAAGTGGGACTTGTCGGAGAAGGGGGCAGAGGTGGCCTTCACCTTTGCCGACAAGCGGAAAGCAACCTGCACCATGTACTGCGATGTCCCACATCATGAGGGGCACACGCAGGAATGCTGCAAGAGAGGGAAGAAGTAGGACCATGTGCGCTCATTCGCACCGAAAGATACACACTGAGGCGGACGGGTGTTATTGGGTGCAGTGTGCGCATTGTAAGGCGCGCGGCCCCAAGCGGCACTCGATTACCTTAGCGGTCAAGTCTGCTAAGAAGAACATACGCAGGAGGTAGGACAATGACCCTACAAGAGATCAAGGCAGCGGTGGAAGCTGGCAAAGCCGTACACTGGAGCAATGACGCCTACAAGGTAGTCAAGGACAAGCTCGGCCAATGGCTGATTGTCTGTACGCTCAACGACTACACCATCGGCCTGACGTGGCAGGATGGGGTGACCCTGAACGGACGTGAGGAAGACTTCTACACTTGGAGGCAGGAGTAAGACAATGCCCGCACAACGCACACACAATGAGTGGTTTCAGCCTACGGTCGCCATGAGGTGCGATTGTGGGAGCAACAAGAAGTCTCGCACCTTGGCAGGTCAAGACCTACAGGTATGGATCTGGGGCGAGTATGTCAGTGGCAAGTGGCGTACTGTCCAGAAGGTATGTGAGGCGTGCTTCGTGTCGGAGGTTCTCCCACGTCTCAAGACGCATCTCACCGGGTGTGGGTGTGTCTTCTCCCTTCAGTCGCGGAGCGGATATGGTCCGCTCGCACCTTGGCTCACCTTGCCGGCCGACTTCAATACATGTGAGCTGCCGCCCCCACCTAGTTCCACCAGGCGGCTCCGGCTCATCGCAGTCTGACGTACATCATTCCTTACGGTGAGTGCTACGGCCAGATGGGTATACAAAGTCCCACCCTGTAGCAACACTCTTACTCTTACCATTGCACTCGCATACCCAAGCCCAAGAGATGGGTATGTAAGTCACTCCCACATGGTGTGGGGGGTTGAGAGAGTGGTCCGCTCGTGTGGGTAGAAAGGAACGGGAAAGGTGACGGGGTAAACACACATGGGAACAGTACATCGTGTCAACTGGGCAAACATGCGAGTTGGTGTGAAAGACTACGAGAATCGAACCTTCCAATGGTGGCATGATAGGTTACATAACCTTTCACGCGAGGGCAAGTGGAGTGCTCTACTGATTGTTCTCACTGTTCTTCAGGAGGCAGGGGCACTGGCGGTAGTAAGCTCCTTCAGCTCACATCGTGGGTTCGATGTTCCAGGTTTCGCACACTGTACGCGCATGAGTGCCAAAGAACGATAGAAGGCACCTAGGGTTAGGTGCCTTGTTCCCTACCTCTAACGTGAGTGCATACATTCCGCTAGGGGTAGCATAGAAGGTATCTTTATCACACATATCTGGAGGTGTGTTATGTTGGAGCAATTCATCGCCATGGTCATCCAAGCGCACAAGCAGGGAGTCAGTGTGGGAGCCATGAGGGCGACCCTTCTCCTACAAGGTATGGACGAGGAGGAGTGTACCCTACTGATCGAGATAGTGGCTATGGAGGTACGAGTGAAGCCCGAATGTGTGAGGGTTCAGCCCAAGCCCATCGACATGAAGTACAAGGTGAGCGAAGGTCCGACAGGGACGGTGGTGGACTGCTATGTCTAACCATGTCATCGGGCGCATTATCCTACAACGTAAGAAAGTTCCCGCAGACTACGAGGCATGTGGGGATTGTGGGTACGACCATGGCTACGAATACGAGAAAGCCTCACAATGGCACCGGGAACACCCATGCTCCTACTGCGACTACCGTAGTGGGAAACATGCCAACAACTGCCCAACACGTACAGGAGAGCTGAACATGAGCACCAAGGTTACCTATCGCACCATTGCCGACATCAAGCGGGCCAACAAGATGTGGGCATCCACCCACCAGCGCGCCTGGTGGTTCGACCCTGGGGCCATGTCGTTCTTCTCCTCACAGATCCACGACAAGGTGTACCACGGCCGATACTTCATTACCTCGGAGCAGTACGAGGCCACGGACTACGGCAAAACGCTCGGGTTCACGGATGGTCCGAGGAAGTACAGTGTGCGTGTGTGTCATCCTGACGGCTCCATCGACACCGTGGGTGAGCACATGGCCTACGATTCGGTGGAGCAGGCGGAACGTGCGTTGGAGGCGCACATCCGTGGCTAAGCCTCCGATTGGGTACCACATCCTTCCTGCACACATTGACGGCTCTACGTACACCACGGAGCAGCTTGTGGAGTGGAGCAAGATGCTCATCCGACACTCTACTCTCTTGTGTCAGCAAGGGAGAGAGTTGGCTAATCATTCCCACACTGCACGGAAGTCGGGGGAGGTTCTCCGACAGTGGCACCTGACCCGTGGCATTGTCAAGGTTTGCTCGTGTGGGATCGAGTACCTACCTTCTGAGTGGATGTCGCTCAATCTGGTAGGTTATCAGACCTACGGGCGCAAGCTGGGAGAGATGCGCAACTGTCGTAATTGTGGGACTACTCTCCTACTTATCACGAAGAAGTAGCATAAAGTGTGGGGGCGCATGCGCGGAATAGGCCGCGCGAGGTGGTGACAATGTGTGGCGCGGGAGGAGATGTCATGAAAAGCAAGACACGTCTGGAGATGAAGCAGGTGGTCCTACAGATGGGGGCGCTGGTGGAGCGCGCACGGGCCTTGCACTCTGCACCGTTCGATCCGCGCCCGCATGACGCACCCAGCCATACCCTTCCCTACACCATGGGGCGGGGTGGTGCGAAGGACCGTTCGCAGTAGGTGCGTAAACGTGTAGCACTTTGCGCATGTAGGACAACACTTTTCCTAATGTTTTCAAGGACCAAAGTTTGGCACTTGAATTGCAAGACTATCCGCGGGCACTCGATCCGAGCGTAGCTCGCGCCACACCATAGGGAGATGTAAGATGGCCAAGTACGTCCTGTGTGATTGGGAGATCAACGGTTACGATGACTCCGACTTCATGCTCATGTACTACGATGACGTGAGCAATACCCTCTCCACCCACATGCACGGCACCACGCGGTTTGGTGGGTGTATCTGCCACCGTGAGAACGCGCTCCCCGAGGCCCCCAAAGGTGGGAGTGGCTACCACCTGTGCGCCAAGCTGGATTACATCGTGGACGTACCCGGTGAGCCTGGTCAGCACAAGGGCCACTATGAAGTCAAAGAGATGGCCGAGTGGCTCCTTTGGCCTACACTGGAGGCGGTGGAGGGAGCACGTAAGCTCCTGGAGGAGAAAGCCTTTCAGTCTCTCACGGCAGTGGACAAGCGCCTCCGTGATGAGCCCTACCCCTCCGACCTGAGCAAAGGTATGCTCCTTCGGCTGACTGCGGGTGTGCGTAATCAGATCACCCCCACCGAGCCGTGCAAGAAGTGCAACGGTACGGGCAAGTGGGAGAATCCCCGCAACCCTGCTGACAAGCGCGAGTGTTTCGCCTGTCATGGGCAGGGCACCCACAAGATGCGAGGGGAGGACGGCCGAGCCCTCAAGGTCAAGGACGCCAAGGGTAAGCTGGTGTACGACATCATCCCCACCGACACTGTGGGAGAGGTGGTTGATTGGGGGAGTTTCGGCACCTTCTACCGCAATGGGTACAATGAGCCCAACAGGGAGAACACTTCCGTACAGCTACGCACTTCCGAAGGCAGGGTCTTCCGTGCTACGCTGGCCAAGTGTCGGCAGGACCGAGACTATGCCACACCCGCGGCTCTCAGGAAGAGGGCGGTGGAATTGTCCTACAATTACCACTGGCCGGCATGCAGTGGGTCCAAGTGTGCGTGGCTGACGCGCAACTTTGGAGCCGAGGTAGTCAGCGCTGCCAACAAGGAGGCAAAGTAGTCATGCGTCTTACTAAGGAGCGGTGTGCTGAGATTGTGCGCCAGTGTCAGGAAAAGGCGAAGTATGGTCCCTGGGTGGATCAGATGTCGCACGTCATGACACGTGAGGAGCAGATGGAGGTGATGGAGCTGTGGTGTAGCATGCCCGGCCACACGTCCTTCTATGACGCCTTCTGTCGGTTCTGGAGGGGGCGTATCAACTACGTGGAGATATTGCCCGAGCATGTGGGCAAGATGCTCTTCCCCGCCTTTGGGCGACAGTGGCGCGTGTCTGACTTCATTGGGCGCATCATGCCCCAGGATGTGGGCAAGCGTGTCTACAAGTACGAGGACATCCTCCAAGTGGAAAACGAGGAGCAACGGACGGAGCGCTTGCGGGTGCCCACCTACAAGCAGTTCAAGGAGGTGAAATAAACTACATGAACGCACTGGCTGCCCTGGAGCTGCGACTTCTCATACAGGATAAGGTGGAGAAGGCGTTGCTCCTAATCTCCGATGCTCTCCCACGATGTGGGAAGTTATCGGATGAGGTATACGACAAACTGATGGAAGCGCGGGATCAGATACATTCCGCGACAGTCCTTTGCAGGATGCAAGGTGAGGGCGCCACCCCGAAGGTGGTAGTGACTGAGGCTGACAGCGACAAAGCTGCGGAGTAAGGAGGATACCCACATGTGCATGGATCGTGAGGAATTAGGAGAGCGTATGCTGAATTGGCATAGCTCCATGAGTGACCCCATCTATGCGGTGGGTTCCTTCTACATTGACGGACAGGTGTACCCCAAGTCCGACATTGTGCGAGATGCCCTCCACAATCTCACCAAAGACCTGGAGCAGAGCAAACGTATGCTCGCGGGGGAGAAGGTGATGGTGGAGCGTGGAGGTAAGCAGGTGGACCTCAAGGTGTTCGCTGGGTATACTTCTACTACTCTGTCGGAGATGGTGGCAGACCTGTCGGAGATCACCCTCTATCTGGGGCAGTATCTCGAAGAGGACTACACGGAGGTGGACTGTGGCCAAGCGTAACCGAGGGGATGCAGGGTACGACATGCAGGAGCGCGCCAGCAAGATGCTGACCCAAGGTAAGCGTGTCTACCACTACTCCGCATACTGGGGTACGTGGTCACGCATCCTGGTGCGGGATGGCATGTGGACGGTGGAGGTAGACCTTACGCCGGTCAATGGCTCCTTCCACATCAACGCCTGGATGGAGACCAGGAGGGCGCATGTGCGCAAGCACTGCACCATGCCCCACCGGGATGACATCATGACCGACACTATCCCACCCGAGATACGTGCTCAGATGGTTTCCCACATGGGCGAGGTTGTCACACAATTCCTTCTGACGGATGACGACATCACCGATGGTGCGGGCGTCTCCTTGGGGGTATGACCATGAGCAAGCCGATGATGAAGTGTGGGCATGCGGCCAATGCGACCCGTGAGGATGGGTCGCACTGCTGCGCTATCTGCTCACCTGACGACAAAGCCTACATCCTGGCACACACACCCGACCTGACAGGTCGGCAGGCTAGGTGTTCATGTATGCGATTGACGCCTAGCAGCACCGACTTGGCCTTCTTTGAATACAGGGGGCCAGGAAGTAGGATTGCGGTGGAGACTTGCAAGTGCAACTACCACCGTGTCGCACACCAGCGCGATCCCAAGCGGGTGGACCCCAGCAGTGTAGTCGAGCTTGGGAAGTGCTCGGGTTTCGTGGCCAATGGTGGTCACGAGTACGATTCATACTACTGCGGTCACGCAGGGTGGGACTGAGGAGGACTGATATGTCAACGAAGGCAGAAGTGCGAGCGCGGATCAAGGAAGCGGAAAAGGCGCTGGAAGAGGCACGACGTATGGTCAGCAACGACCTACACGGTACCTTCACCTCGGAGGACGCACACAAGATCGCCATGGCGCAGTACGAGTGTGGGAAAGCGTACGAGCAACTGGACAAAGGTAGGAGGTAGTCCCATGAGTCAGGCCGCCTACACCAAGGCCCTTACCGAGTGGGCCAAGAAGTGGAAAGAGGAGAATCTGTCCGAGGATGTGCGCAAGCTCATCTCCCAGGCCAACTACGATCTCTGGTATGGTCCCATCAATGACGGGGCTGTGGGAGATCCTGCCGAGGGGGACGAGGAGCTGAGCAAGTATCCCGGCTTTACCTCCGCATGTGAGAAGATTCGGGAGGAGTGCGATGAACTCCCCTCCGACCTCTACCTGGATACGGATACCGGGGAGGTGCGCCAGTCCGAGCCCGAGCCCGAAAGGTGCGAGACCTGTGCAGGTACGGGCGAGGTGGAGGCGGAGGAGGGAGACGGTGTGGAGAAGTGCGCAGACTGCAACGGTCTGTGTGGCTTCGAGCCCGCGGGTGACTGGTGGCATGTGGAAAGGCGCGAGATCCGCCACATCATCCTCGGTAAAGAGTTGGCGGAGCACATCTGAGCATGAAGGAGTATGAGGTAGTTGTAGTCATGTACATCGAGGCCGAATCCAAGGAGCAGGCCCACGCACAAGTGGTGGAATGGATGGACGAAATGACCACCTCCACCGACAACTTCCCCAAAGGGTTCGCAGGAGCAGGGGTTACATCAAAGGAGGATGTGTGATGAATCGGTTGCAGGCTATCCGACAGTTGAAGTATCAATCCCACATGTCCTTCTCCAATGGGGACGGTACCTACCTCGTGCTCTTCTACGTGAAAGAGGAGGTGGAGTACGATGATGTGTGGGAAGCGGGGGTGTGGTGCATCAACTCCTCCGTCCCCAAGGAGGGATCATCCGACAAGAAGGACTGGCGTAGGCTGACGTGGCAGGAGGTACACACCCTCTTCCGTCAAGCCTACCCTCGGCGGACCACGGGGCAGTGCGACTATGTGCACGAGTGTGGGACGGACTGCCTGTGTCTCCACATGAAGGGAGATCACAACCACTGTAAGAAGTGTGGGGCTGCCACCTGCATGGTGCACCTCTGCTTCACCTGTGAGACTCAGGCCAACGAGATGAGTGTCAAGATCACTCGTCAGATGGCGGAGTACAAAAACACCTTCGGCATACCTTTCAAGAAGGATGAGGAGTTGTACGACCACTTGACGGGTGCGTACGATGACTACGATGACTACATCCCGCGCCTACGTGGGGACAGGGAAGACTTCCACGCGGATGGGTGAGCCTACTCATCACCTTTCTCTACCGTGTAGCACACGACCACACGTCGTATGTGTACATCGGAGGTAGGTCGGTAAGCGCCCTGCTCTATGGCGAAGTGTTTCATAATGTGGGTTCGTATGGTCCCGGCCATGTATTCGTAGGAGGTTGGGACCACTTCAAACGCCTGTAGGGCAAAGTAGATGAGAGCATCTAGGTCGATTGCCTTGTAGTTGTATGTCTTGAAAACTCCTAGAATAGCCTCCTGTATGCGTGGACCATCAAACTGATGAATCTCTACAGTGGGCCGTTTGCTGGGACGAAGTAAAGGGATGTAGGCGATTGGAATAGGAGTAGAGGGTTTCTTTCTCTTCACGAAAGCAAGCATAGCGAAAGGGGAATGTAGGATGCAATTCGATCAAGGCGACAGAGTGATCACGCCCACGGGTGGCGCGGGTGAGGTTGTCTACAAGCGCATGAAAGCTCCTACCTACTCCGAGGTGGAAGTCTACAGTGTGCGCCTGGACGCCCGTAAGGGTGACCCCACCTACACGGGCACCATCTACAAGCCCGAGATGCTGAAACCGGAGATAACGTAAGGACACTAGCAGTTCACCGCTTACATAGTAGGTTTATGTAGGCCACAAGTTCAAAAGGTAACTGTCATGAAAAGTGATCGAGTGCGCAAGCAAGTGGTTGACAATCCAACAGTTCTAGTGGTGGAGGACGACCTGGACATGTTGGAGCTGTTGCAGGAGATTCTCTCACATAGTGGGTACTGTGTGATTACTGCTGCCAATGTGCAGGATGGTATCCACATGTTGGAGACCATGACCTTCTGTGTGGTGGTGACCGACCTTCACTTGCCGGATGGGAACGGCAATCAGATCCTTGCACACATCAGGGAGACGGAGGCGATTCACACTCAGGTTATCCTCTGCACGGGGATGGAACTCCTACCTTCACTCAATCATCACGACTACGACGACTATCTGACCAAACCTGTGTGCCCGGACCTTCTGACCGACACTGTGGCAGCATGTCTGGAAACCAGGGGCGCCAACATACGAAGGGAGAAGGTGGCGTGAAAGTCATTACCATCATCACCAAAGCCAAGACGTTCAAGGTGAACGAACAGGACCAGATCACCTACGCCGATTGGACCCACGCATCCGACACCTGGAAACTACGTGGGGCCATGGAGTTTCGATTCGGGATGGTGGCCAAGATATACACACCTGCCGACATTCGGGAGGGACGTGTGCCCTGGTTCTACAAGAACGGCAAACAGCGATGCCATATCATGGACTACGACCATGGCGCCTACCGTGTGTGGATGTCGCCTGGACTGGTCGATGTCATGGTGTCAGAACACGAGGAGCGGAGGGCCAGCTAATGGCGACTGACATCACCTTACATATACAGAAGTGTATGACTAAGAAGGAGCGTGAAGCCTTCTTGAACATCTTCTGCATGAACAACCCACATTATCGTGGGGCGCAGGTGGCCGACGTTCTCAGCATCCTTCACGACACTGACTCACATGTGGATACCACGGACGCCATGTTCGAGGCCCACAAGGAGGAGATACTTCCCTACCCGGTCGGACTGTATAGCATGTGCTGCTACGTGGCCATCTATCTCTGTCTGGGTACGGAATGGAACACCATTCACTCACTCATGCAACGGTTCAACCCCAAGACCGCATAGGGAGACACATGCAAACACAATTACCGACAATCATCACCAAGCACTTTCATGTCACGGAGAGTGGTAAGGAATACCACCTTCGCTGCAAAGGGTGCGAGAAAGAGTACAAGGTGGCCAAACCTGCGCAGGGTAAGGCTATCAACAACCTGATGCTCCGAGCCATCGAGAAGCACACCACCACCCACACATACCCGGAAGAGGACTTGGGTGAGGATATGGAGGAGCAGATCCTCCAGAGTAGGTTCAACGGGGACCGCGACCTCATGCGTGCGGCCGAGCGTGGAGCCGATACCAGCTACGATGAGAAGGGGGAGCCGGTCGCCCTACCT
>AP72_2010_repI_A001DRAFT_1000232_pt1 | contig 12425 bp, 19 predicted proteins | sample AmaPasrepliIA001_FD_9535 | JGI IMG/M metagenome (IMG submission 9535)
CGAGCCGTATGAATCGCTGCCTGCTCCCAGAATGACCGGCGGGCGAGATTCTGGCTGTCGTAGGTCTTGAGAGCTTCGATGCGTCGCGACAGATCGGCCAATTTGCTCGGGTCTGTTTCGGCGTCCAGAGCAGCCGTGAACTTCGTCAGCGACATTGGCGCCGACGACGAATACAACTCAGCGAGATAGTTGGCCATCTTGGGCCCTCCGCGATCCGTTGCGACCAATCCTTGCGCGGCCCGCATGAGCCGCTTCCTCAATCAATCAATCGTCAAACACCCGTTGACCCGTCGAAGTCCCAATTCGAATAAGTCGCGATCAGCGACTGCCAATTCGAGTTGCAACTGTTTGATATGTGCGTCCTCGGCAACGAGCAAAGTAATGATGGCCGACTTGATCACATAGCGAACCGAATCAGTCAGAGGCACAAACCGCCCGATGTCGGCTATGGCCGTTTCGATCCGGTCCGATCTGTTTGGCCGTATCATCCGTCGTTTCTCTTAAAATCCGCAGCCGGCTCCCTCTCCGGCTGCGGCCAAACGTGAGCCGCTTGCCTCGTGCTTCCTCGATGTCTCAAAAGACGCGACCGGGAGGACGCAAGTAAACCCAGTCGCGTCGAAGGCGGACCGCCTACGAGGCAGCCGCTTGTCGCTTCCACTCTTTAGGCGTGAAGTATTCTCCATTGGCCGGCGCGATTGGCTCGGGCAGCCATGAGCCGTAAATGATCGTGAGCCGCACCCAATCCAAATTCTCTCGGTCTCGTTTCGCTTTGCACCACAACAGCCGCGCGAAACCGATCGTTGCGACGTCGGCGTGACAATTTCGGCACAGCATGATTCCGGCGGTGCGTTCGTCGCTTCGTCTTGCCCCTCCGGGAGCATGATGCCATTCGAGCCAGCAGCATTCTGACGCGAGCCCGGCTAACGTCAGTTGCCAGCCGCAGCATTGACATTCGGCAATCTCGGCGTGCAAGTCCGCAATCCACTTGAACCGCGATTTACTCGACAGGCGAACTCGACGTGCCGGCTGTGATGACCAGCCCGCTGCGCCCAAGCGATTGCCAAGCAACCGCCGCACGTCGCCGAAGGCCACATCGTTCATGTCCAGCAGCTTCGTCATGCCGTAGCCGCCTCTTTCTTCGCCCGCGATCCGCGTGGCGTGGTGATTGGTTTCCCTTCGAGCGGCAACCCGTTGGCGTCGAATGATTCTTTCCGCTCGGCCTGCTCGGCGCGAATCCGCTCGCCGGCTTCGCGAGACCATTGCGCCGCTTGGGCATTCTCTTCGTCGCTCAAGTCGAGTTGCATGATGTCCGAATCGGCCGCGTTGCGGTCCTTGAGAGTTTTGCAGGCGGCGTAGCGCTCGCGGATCGTGTCCAGTTGGTTTGTGGTTGGCGGCTCTTGGCTCTGCTGCTCGGGGGCCGGTTCGTCGATGCCTTCGTGGGATTCATCGGTTAGCTGATTGGCGTCGTCGATGTGGTCGAGGCATTCGTCGGTTGTTGGCTTCGGCAGCACGAGCGGCGCTCGCGTGACGCGGCTGCCAGTTTGCCGCACGCTGCCTTCAATCTCCCGCTCGGCTTCGTCGGGATCGACTATGCCGCTGATTGAGAACGCCTGTCGGCCGCATTGGATCGTGGCCTTATGCCGGAGCATCCGCCGCGGCCACTGACTCCACGTCGAAGTGTTCCGCCTGCACTCGGCCATGTATTCGGTGACCTCCGTGGGATGCGAGCGGTCCTTGCGATAAATCCGGCAAGTCACGGCTGAGAGATTGCCCTTGTCGTCGAAGTGATCGACGTACTCGATACCGTCCATCTGCGGGTGGTTGTTGATGATCGACAACCAGCCATCGACGGACACGATGGTTTGCACGCCGCCGCCTTGCTTGGGAAACGCGAAGATTTCCTTGGTGAACGGGTCGAGCTTGTGCTTGTTGGCGACCATGAAGAAAGCGATCATCTCGGCTTCGGTGCCTTTACCGTTAAACACCGTTTCCTTGACAGTCTTGAGGAAGTGGGCCGGCTCGACGCCATACTGATCGGCTAGCGCCTGAATAAGACTGCGGCGGGGCTCGGTTGCTTGCTGCGAGCCGTTCTGTGCGATTGCGGTTGTCATGGTTAAACCTCGTACTCCTGATAGGCCGCATAACGCGGCAGGCTGATTCGGTTTACTCCCTTGGAAAACTCCGGCAGCCAGTCGCCCGATTCCAGGCAACGGGCTAGCTTGTTCATCGTGATCCGGTTCTGTTCACGACCCAGCCGCAAGGCGTCGTCGTCCAACTCAAAGATGGCGACCGTATAGGGGGGCGCCGTCTCGACCGCGACGAATAAGAATTGCGCCCGTTCGCCGGTCAATGCCTCGTGGCCATCTAGATAATGAGCGGCCTGCGCGAAGTAGCGATAGGAATACATGCTGCGGGCGAACGCCTCTGGCGAAGCATCGGCGGCAGTTTTGAGGTCAATCAGAATCCCCGCTGTCGCCTTGTCTCGCAGGCTCTTGAGCCGCAAGCCAGTCTCTTCGTCAATCCACCAAATCGGATGCTCGCACTCGCCTTCCAAGGCGATGAGCTGGCTTGCCTCATCGTGGCACAGAATCGACATGGCGCACGCCTTAGCAATGGCTAACTCGTCCTGGTCCGCGACGACGACGCCCGGCGGCATTTGCGCCATGAACGCCTCGTGGTTCGCTTTGCCGTCTTTCGTGCGGCGGTCGAACTTAGGCGGCGAGATCACCTTGACGTGCGGCTGCAAGACGAGCAGATGCAACAGTGTTCCAATCCGCATGGCTCGGCTCGGCTCATCGGGCGGAATCGTGCCAGCGATGTAGCGACCGTGAAAGTAAGCCGGGTTATGGCGGAAGTCGCTTAACATGCTCGAACCGTAATGGTCGATTCGGGCGTGATAATCTTCTGGTGAACAATCCCACTCGCCGCAGGTTGCTTGAATCTCGGTGCTCATTGGTTCTCCCGCTCGCGTTGTTGCAGTTCGTGCCACTCGGCGTCGGTTAGTTGACTCGCAACAAGTTCGCCTTCTATGAGAATCGTGCAGCCACGGAACCGCATCGCTGAATCTTGCAATTGCTTCCCAAAGACGACCCCGGCAACCTCGCGGAACCGCTCATCACGCTCACGCGCCAATCTCGCCCGCTCCCGGCTCTCGTCGTCGGCGCTTTGATGGATGGCGTCGGGGTTCATCCCGTTTCTCCCGGTTGGCGGCGTTGTCGGCTCCGGTCAACGTTCCGTTCCACAAGCATCGCATCAGCAATCTGATATGCCTTGTATGCGATAGCTTCGTCGTTCGGGAATAAGGATGGACAGCCCGCGAGACTCGCTAGCGAAGCCGCCGCGAAGTAATCGCGGAGCGTCAATTGGCAGGCCTCGCCGGGACTGTCATTGATTGCATCTCGGACTTCACAGGCGGCTTCATATTCGGCACTCATGCGGCCCCCCGTTTCTCTTCCAGCAACTCATCTCGGACAATGACGACCTCGGCCGGGCATTCGAACGCGAGCTTGACTTTGTTTCCCGAAATCTCGGCCACGATAACACGCATGACGGTCGTACCGTGGACGAGAGTAGTGCCCTGTAATTCCTGCCGCGATATGACGAGCATGGGAAATCCTTTTCATGGTTAAAGCCGCCCGGACTCGCCGCATGACTCTGGGCGGGACGAGTAATGAACCGTCCAGCAACGGCGAGCCGGGCATGGTCTCCTAAGCCTTCCTCAAAGCCTTCGCCTCTTCATCTGTTAGGAACTTGTCGCCAACAAACCATTCCTGCGGGGCGGCTTCGAGCGCCTCGATATACTCGTCGCACGTGCCTTTCCATTCCGGCGCGACCTTCGCCAGATCTTCCGGGTTCCTGCGAAGCACCTGAATCACAATTCCTTTGTGAACTTGCATCGGTTGCACTCGTTCTATTCCCATCATTTCACTCCCAACCGCCGCCGGGTCGGTTTTGTTTTGAGCACCGCGCCGCCGCCGGGGTTGCCAGACCGACGAGCGACGGCGCGGCGATGAACATTCACCAAGACGAGTGATAGTAAAATGAACAACCCTCAAACGCTGGATTGTCCAGCACGGCTTCAAGTTGCTTTATCGTGTGTTGCAGGGCTCGCAAGTAGAATTCGTCGTAATCCGTATTGCCGAAGAAGAAGCCCGATTGAGTTGGCAACTTCGCTTCGGCGATTCCGACTTGGGCAATGATGTGCCCCCGCTCGGTTAATGCCTCGATTTTTCCGTCGGGATGATATCGCGTTCCCGTACTCACGTCGCCCTCGACGCTTTCCACGCCATCGAGAACTTCCTGGCACAACACAATCAGTGCCCGAATTTGCTCGCGGCTCACGTAGGCGTCCCGGCAATCGTCGTTGCCGTCTTGGCAGTTGTGGACGAACCAGCGATGAATCTGATTCGCCTTCCGCCAATAAGCGACGGTCACGCTAACCGTGAGCGATGGCGAGTCATCGCAGCGGTAGTCCGTTCCGAGAGATTCCCGAATGATTCGGTCGTATTGCGCTCTCTCATCGGCGGAACTATGCGAGTATCCGCTGACGTATTTCTGCGCCTGAAGGTACATGTCTAATCCCATCGCTCGTCTCCTATCGTGAAAAACTCCACCCGACCATTTCCTCACGCTCGAATCCAGCCGCCTCGCACGCCTTGTCCTCAAGCTCTTCGCACAGGTCGTTGTCTGCCAAGACGCGAAACCGCTGTTCGTAGTCGGCCAACACGTCCGGCTCAGTCACGACGTAGTCGGCCTCTTCGGTCGAGCGAGTCAGGCTGAGCAGCTTCACGGATTTAATGTCCGCGCCCAACTGCGAGGCGACGGCGTTGATTCGCATCGTCGCGTAGAATACCGGGACATCTTCCTCGAAGTCCCCGAAGCAATATTGAAAGTCGAACGAGCACGCGATTGACCGCAGGGCTTGGCTTGGCATCGGAGAGTCCAGACGCGGCAAAGAGACCGCAAAAGAGGCTTTGGCTTTGTCTCGACTGACGGGCGGTTATCACGCCGGGCCGTCAATCACATTTCATTCATCGCGTGTAAGTCTACAAAGGCGTGAATACTTTTGCAAGTAGAATTCCAAAAGATTTTTTCGACCTTGTTTTGCCGAGAGAAACGGCCGATTTTAGGACTTCGGGGCCTTGGGGCGCCCCGTCGGATTGGGGCGGAACTTCCGTGCTTCATCCCGGCGGATGAACCAGCGACCGGCAATGATGGTTTTGCTAAGCCGGTTTTGCTCGCAAAACTGGTAGACGCGCCGAACCGAGATGCCCATGATCCTGGCGGCCTGACTGGGCGTTAAGAGGCTTTCGGTATCGACTGCTGGCATGGACATGGCCCCCTATTGTACACGGGCGGGAATACTTTACAATCAAAAACCGACTTGAGCGGGTGATAAGCGGAAGCCAAAGCAGACCGCCCCCCTCTCTCGCGATTAAGGGGCCGCTCAAGCCGGAATTTTCAAGCTACGTTTGATTGGCCTCTCGTGCTGGGTGCGGCCAGCCTGGTTCGGATCGTCCGCACACTTCTCTCCGTCGCTACGGCGAGCGACGTGGCAACTGCCCGCAGGAAGACTTGAACTTCCACGGGATTGCTCCCACCAGCTCCTGAAGCTGGCGCGTCTGCCAATTCCGCCATGCGGGCTAATCTACGCAGTCTAATAGGCGTGCCCTCCTGAACGGGGTAGACGTTGCTCCTTTCAGGCATACGCCTTGCGTTCGCTCCACGCGCCCCAGGGGCGGAATCTGGGAGAGTGAGCCATGATGCTCATGGACTTCGTGGAGCATTACGCTTTGTGTCGAGATCTTACGGCGGGGTACGTCGAACAACTCGCTATCTGCGTCAAGCGGTTAGAGCAATTCGCCGAACGCAAGCTAGCGGTCGCAGACCTGGATGACGCACTTGTCAATCGGTGGATTCGGCATGTGCAATGTTTTCAATCGCGGCAGACTGCGTGCGATAAAAGGCGCGGTCTGTTGACGCTCTGGAAAGCGGCAGCCGAAGAGGGGCTTTGCAAGCCGCACGGAAAAATCCGGCTCGTGAAATTGCCCGAAAAAGTCGTCGATGGTTGGAGCGCCGCCGAAGCGAGTCTGCTCTTGAAAACCGCCGCCGCGATGAAAGGAAACCAGCGCAAAGTCGGCATTCCGAAATGGCTCTATTGGACGAGCTTCATCATGGCGAGTTGGGATTCGGCCCTGAGACTTGGCGACCTACTCGCTTTGGAACGCTCCGACATTTGGCCAGCGCCCGGCGGCGCGGGGCTGCTGTCGATTGTCATGCGAAAAACGGGTCGCCAGATTCGTTTGCAATTGCGCCCGGCGACGATGCAGGCGATTGACGCCTCGATGCAGTTCGGCGGCAAGCGAAAGCTAATCTGGCCGCTGGGCGGACACCGCGAGGCGTGGTACAGACAGTTCAAGCGGCTCGTGAAGAAAGCCGGATTGACCGGCACGAGTCGCTATCTGCGAAGAGGCGCATCGAGCGAGGCGGAATCATTGCAAGCGGGTGCCGGTCCTGCGTTGCTCGGTCATCGGGACGACGGGACAACCTTTAGGCAACACTATCTAGTTTCCCGCATCGCGCCGCCCGTGTCCGTCATGCCGCCGCCGATTGGCTAGAACGCGGGGATGCTCTATAATCAAGTTGCTATCCGCTGCGTGGTAGGTTCACGGCGCACAGTGAACTTGTCGGATGGCACGCCCCGATGACAAGGGGCGTTTTTGTTTAATGCGGCGGCTTCTCCGCTTCCAGTTCCTTTTGCAAGAGCGCCATTGCCCGCCAGGCCAACTTCACTGAATGGGCGATACCATCCGTATCGAGCGTACCACGCTGTAAAAAATGCCGCATCAGCGTATCGGCTTCGTCCGTGCTCTTGTCCCGCGCCCAATGCAGCGGAAGTCCCGGATTATGCTGCTGGTTGCCTTTCCAGCTTAGATGCGCCACGGCCACTATGGCATCGGGGAAGTAGTCCAGAAAGCCCGACGCGACGGGGAACTGCTTGCGCTCTTCGGCGGTTGTGGGGAGCGTGGTGCAGCGGGTTGGTGCGCCGCCGAGGCCGGGTTGGCGTGGGTCGTCGGTCATTACTCAAACCACGGGTGCTTAACCGGATGAATTTCCTTCATGGAAACCGCGTCAAAGACTTTCAATCTGTGAAACTGGGCGAACGCGAGTTCGACAGTCGCGCCGGTCGATTCTTCCCAGCCGGGCAGCAAGGCAATCGCATCGGCGGATTCCAAGAGAATCAAATCGAGTCGCAAGGCGCGGTTCACAAAGTCAATATCCACCTCCTGCCGGTCGTCGTATTCATCGAATCCCAACGCACGATCGACAGCCGCCGGAGAGTAAACCGTCCATCCAGCGAATTCCCAGCGGGCGAGGGCTTCGTCGAAAGCGGGGAAGTTCCATTGCGGTCGGCCACGCATGGCGCCAGCGAGGTAAATCGATTTGTGAACTCTCATGCGACAAACAGCGGTAAGGCGCGCACCAACCCACGGTCGCGGTCGATGACGCAAAACGATTGGAGCGGCGGTTGATAGTCCGCCTTAATCTCCACAGAGAACGGCGCATAGCCAATGAGCGAGCCGTTACAGAGCCAATTCCAGCCCCACAGCCATTGATGGAGGTGGCCGAAAATGTCTAGGTCCGCCCGCCGCGATTTGTTCCACGCCGCGATCGCTTTGTTGATCGGGATCGAGATCCCGCCGACGCCGCCCCAGTAGCGGATCGCGTCCCCGTGGTGGAAGCGGACTTGCCGGCCCTGAATTTCGAGCCAGTTGTGATAACCTTCCGCGATATTCCATTGTACTTGTAGATCGTCTCGGAACCGTCTGGCCAGATGCAAGTACAGATTGCGCTCGAAAGAATTATCCGCTCCGGTCGCAACCCTGCGCCGTGGGGTTGTGCGCCCGTGATTACCGAAACAGGCAGGCACCACGATGCGGGAGAGCTTTCCATGTGCGAGTAACTTTCTCAATCCGGCTTCGAGACAATCAGCCGCGAACATCGTGGCGGGCAGCGGGGCAAGCTGGTTCCCCTCCTGCAACTCTTCGTGAATATACCCGCTAATCAAATCGCCGAGAACGGCGACTACCATTTCGTCGATTCTCGATAGGTGCCGGGCATCCTCCAACAGCAACAGCGCCCGGTCGAACGTGTTGGCGATTCGCTGGGCGGCAATCTCTAGCGTAAACTCATTCAGCCCGTTCACACGCTCCGGCTGCACCAACTCTTCGACGTGCCAATCGGACAGCACGAGAACGGCCGTGCCGTCGGCGTCACGTTTTCTCGTTGGCTTACTCGGCACGCGGACGGGTTTGCGGGCCGCCAGCTTCGTCAGCGTTTCAATCTGCGTTTCCAGCCGTTCCACGCGATTGACGGCAGCGTGATATTTCGACTCTGCCTGAGAAACTTTCACGCGCAGATTGCGCACGATCCTGTCGCGCTCCAACGCCTCTTCCGGCTTCGGGTTCGCTCGCTCCGCTGTCCGCTCTGCCAGCGTCTTGCGTTTCACGGCTGCCCCTTGATCCAGCGCCCGAAGTAGGTCACGCCGATGTCGATGTCGTAGCCGTCCTCTTTCAAGTCCTGCAACAGCCGCTTCGGGCCGTAGTCCCAGCCAAGTTTCACTTCGCCGGAAATGACCTTGGATTGCAGGTCGAGCAATTCACTCTGCTGGTCCGGCGGCAAGGCATCGAACCATGATGGCCGGCGATGCTTCCGCGCTTCGCGGGCTGCGGCGACTCGCTCTTGGGTGCGAGAGACAATGCCCTTAGCCTTAGCCATTCTCGTCCTCTCTCAAGAGTCCCAGCCGCTTCAGCGCCCGCGCGGCGTCACGGCAGAAGTGGTCCACAAACTCTTCGTTCAAGTGCCAGTTCGCCGCGTGCAGCATTTCGTGGATTAAGACCTCCACGAGTTCCGTGCCTTTAAGTCCGGCTTGAATCCGAATCGTCTTAGACGGCGTTTCGGGATGCTCGCAGGTGCCGAGATTGCGGCCCAAGTGCGGCGCAAAAGAGAGTCGCCACCGCTTGCCAAGAATCGTGACGCTTCGGGGTCGGTCCATCGCGGCAGCCTTGGCCGTGGGTTCCGTCTCTACTTCAGCCTAACGCGTATACGGGCGTTGACTAGTCTGATTCGGGGGTGCTAGCGGAGTTCTCATATTGCCTTCAGCGGCCACACAAATACGAAATACCAAAACCGTCGCCACAGGGCCGCGCAGTACCAGCCGAAGCGGTTGAGCCATGCCTTTCTTTTCAAGCACGACGGGCAAGGCTGGATTCCAAGCCAGTGATGAATTAAACGTGCCGTGTGGTCTCCAAGCCCCGCTGCCATGCATGGATTCAATACTTTTGTCGTATCGACACCTTCCAAGGCAACAATCGTCAGGCCGCAAATCCGGCAAGTAATCCTGTCGCCAATTGCATATTGGTCTGGGAATTTGTGCATCAGATAGCCGTTATGGTCGTGTTGCCAGTAGGTGCGCTTCTGCAACGAGTTCCAGATGCGCTAAACGGCAACACCACCGACGCAAACCCGCAATTCGTTCCTGTACCCGCCGCAAACCATGTAGACGAATCGGCCGGAAATCCTGCGGTATTGACATGCAAAAAGATTGATCCACCAAATGAACTACCGAAACATGCCTGAATAAAAATCCAACAGGATGCATCGCCGGGCTTAATCCACAATTGCCAGCAGCAGCAGTTGCCCGGTACTCCGCACAATACGACTGTCGCGCCATTCAGCGCAGAGCAGTTCGTGCATACATTGTCCGTAAATGCATCGGCCGCGAATGTAATCTGTACGCATCGGTGATAAGTCCCAACGTCGCAAGCTACGCATGTTGTGCAGGGTGGCCCGGTTGGTTGAGGGTTGCTTCCGTCGTCGCATACGCAGGTGTCGCCGGAGCAAGTGGGTGATCCATCATTGCACTTTGGCGCGTCGCCGTTCGAGCATTCGGGTGCTCCGTCAACGCAATGACAATGACAACAACTCGGCGTTGAAGAATCGGCACAAGTCCAGACTCCGCCAGAACAAGTCGCATTCGAGCCATTGGCGCACGTCGGTGTTGACCCATCGTCGCAATTGGAGCAACCGCAGCAACAGTGATCATCGTATAAAAACTTGCCGCCAGCAAAGAGGAATGCACCGGCCCTAAGCCAAAATGTATTTGTAAAAATGAATCCAAACATATATTATGGACACGCGCCGGAGTCATACCACTTCAACACGCCACTAGCATCATGTCCGAGCGCTTGAATATTCGCGGCGTTGTATCCAGTGACATCCGTTAAGTCGTCGCCGCCGAGTACCATATGAGCGCCGTCGAGCACGGGCGCGGGCATGGCAGCCCATTCCTGATTAAACCAGTCCCACCACAGCACACACGGTTGATTCTTGACGAGCTTGATAAACGCTCGTGCCATGACGCTGGCCGCGCCGTCTGCTGGATCGGCTAGCTGATCGTCTTTGATGAGAACTGATCCAGTCGCCCCGGCTGCAATGTTGCTCGTATCGACCTTGCCAGTGATTGGGCGCTGAATCGGCGCGCCAACCAGTTCATTCGCATATCCGTCCCACCACACGAGCAACCAGTCATCCATCGTCCAGGCTGTCAGCGCATGGACGTTAGAAAGCGTGAAGGTAGTATCGACCGGAGCGCCCGAAGCGGAGTTCGGTTTATAAACATGGACGGTTCCGGTTGCGCCTTGCGCTACGCTGCTCGCGCCCGTATTCTTGGCGAGGAATTGGACATTGAGCGGTATAAGATAAGGCTGACCGTTTGGCGTGTTTTTGTACCAGTCCCAACACAAGAGACAGAATTCATTTTGCGCCATCGTGCGATAGAACGCATAGCATCCGCTGAACGTGACGGCGCCGCCGGTCGGGTCTGTTTCATCGCTCTGCTTAACTTTGGCCGTGCCGGTTGCTTGCCACGCTATGCCACCGCTTTGTGTCACCTGGACAATGAGCGGATAGTTGAGCGGGGTGGCGAAGTATTCATTGTTCGCATTGTCAAACCAGACCATCACTTTTTGCTGTCGCGCCAAGTGCGTCAAGGCGCGGGCGCTCGTTGTGAAGATGTTATTTCCCTGATCGTCCTGAATCTGAATTGATCCAGTCGAACCAACAGAAATATCCGTCGTGCCGCTCGTGACGAATCCCACCAATGGCGCGGCAATCTGCTGATCGAGCGGATACCACTGGCCGGATGCGCTGTCCCATAGCAAACGAATAAAATCGCCGACGGCATAAGGATACGGCAATTGGTTCGTGACCGTTACTGAAACGCCGAGGTCATTTCCGTTGATGTCGTATAGTTCAACAACCCCTGTTCCATTAATGCCGCCAGATAGTCCGGTGATTTTCGTAGTGACTGAGCCATAAGTCACCCAAGCCCCGGCAACTGCCGCCATGAATACCCACAGCTTTGATTGCCGATGCTGCCAAACAAAAACCTTGGTTCCGTTTGGAAGGTTGGAATTTCCCCATTGGTATGCATAGACGTGATACGTTGAAGTTCCGGTTGTTTGCGGTGCTGGCGGAGTGTTGCTAGACGTGACTTTGTAAACCTCCACATCGTAAGCTTGCCCGGCGCCGCCCGGCTGGGCGTAAATCTTGCCGAACTGGATCATCATCCCCGGAATCGGCAACCACTGCCCCGCCGCTGGCGAAGCGTAGAACAAGTGCCGCTCGCCCGTGAGCCGTAGCCCTTGGTCGGGGTCGGAGACTAAAGAGACATCATTGGTGCTGTCGGACCACGGATCGGATGCCGTGTGGTCGTAATTGAAGTAGTGAAAGTCCTTGTCTTTGTCCTTGGACTGCAAATTGGTTTGCAGCTCGCCGAGCATGAACTGCGCAACCGGATCATTGCGAACGGCAACGCCCGTAAGCCCGCGTGTTGGCGACATGCCAGCCGAACCGCGAACCGTGAGAGCCTGCTGAACGGCGTCAACCAGTTCGGCCAGCCATTCCTCGGTAATCGGGTCGCCGACTTTGAGCTTTGTCAGTGCCATTAGGGCGTATCGTAGGCAAACAGGTCATCGAAACCGTTGTCCGTCAGATCGGTGTCGTAGGGAAAAATCGCCTTCCCCGATTTGTCCGCGATGACGTTCCACTTCTCACCGCTGGCATCCCCGATATAGAAGGCGTTGTGGCCGAACGTTTTGTTCGTCTGCGTGCCGGGGGCTTCCATGACGCGGAAGTGATGCGCGACGGTGTAGAGAATCGTAGCCGCGATTTGGAACTCGTAACGCACTTGCGAGCCGACGTACCGCACATATCCTTGCGAGTGATTGCAGAAGAGATTTTCGTTGACGGTTCCCTTCAGCTTCCGCATCGCCGTGAACGGCGGTTTCGTCACGCGATGCCAGACAAGCCGCAAGTCCTCGGTGTTGATCGGAAGCGGAACGGTAATGTCTTGCGGAATCGGC
>AP72_2010_repI_A001DRAFT_1000233_pt1 | contig 12403 bp, 8 predicted proteins | sample AmaPasrepliIA001_FD_9535 | JGI IMG/M metagenome (IMG submission 9535)
ACCTAATATACCGTTTAGGTACCCTTTAAACCTAATAAAGATGAATAACGCTAGTCTTTCTTGTATTACCGCGACTGCTGGCACAAGATTTAGTCAAGACATGTAGATAAAAAATTGTCATTTCTCATCATTTTATCTAGAATTCCACATAGTAACATTACCTTTTTATTGGTTTTTAAACTATGATTTCCTCCAAGTTGCTGGTTCAGTCCTTAGACTATTGACCAATATTCCTCACTGCTGTACTGTACGTATTGGGGTTTTTTCAGACCCAATGTGATCAATAAACTTCTCAGTTTTGATTACAAATATTAGCTAGCTAAAACATTACTTTAACTATTGCCTATTTGAAACAATTAAAGATGACCTAAAGCGAATATCTTCTTTTGTTTATAAACTTATATATATAAATACTCTTTATATAAGTTTATATAAAGAATATTCTTTATGTAAGTTTATATATTCTATAAGGAATTTATTCCTTACTTTAGGGTAATTAAATTATTTTTTACTCACCTGTACACCACTTTACCTTAAATAATAAGATATCGTACGATTAGCATGTGTCAAGCATTTGGATAGCGTTCAATCAGAGCCATCATCAAACTCACTTAAACAAAATTTTACGTTATAATTCATACATAATATTGTAACATGTGAAATTTTCACATATACATTATAAGAAATAAGTGGTTCGAACACCTAACCTTCCGTGTGTAAAACGGTCGCTCTACCAATTAAGCTAATTTCTTTTAAATAAATATATATATATATATATATATTTATTTAAAAAATTATACAATAAACAACTTAAATCTCTCTCTTATTGTTACCAAACATGAAGTAACACTTATCTATATTTGTAAAAAGTTGAAGAGATTTAATTTATACAGTTTTACAGCAATATATTATTAGGTAATATTTCAAAACTATACAAAATGCATGGAACTAATACAATAAAAGCGAATACTAAAGGCAACAAAACAGTTCAACAAAATGACATTAATTGATCAAAACGTATTCTAGGAAAACTAGCTCTAACTCAAATAAAAACGAATATCATAAAAGATGATTTTATTCCTAATATTATACCACAAATTATACCTTCTATTAAAGGATCACTTATAACCTTGTTATCATTTAATGAATAAATAAAATATTTAAAGTGTTCGTAGCTAAAATAATCTAAGTAATTGGCAAAATTAGTTAAATTACCTCCAAACATAACAGAAAAGAGATAATCTGAAAGATTAACTATAATAACAGTAACAATATCCATAAAATACAGCATATAAAGTAAAGGCACAATATTTAATAAATATCCTCCTAAAAATAATATACTAGTTAATATACATATAAGTACTATACTAGCATATTCAGCTAAGAAAAAAAACACAAATATTACTGCAGCATGTTCTGTCATAAAACCACTAACTAATTCTGATTCAGCTTCAGCTAAATCAAATGGAGCTCTATTTGTTTCCGCTACAGAACCTATGAAAAATATGACAAACACCGGGAACAAAGGCATTAAAAATCAAACAGCTTTCTGATATTCTATGTTTACAGTTAAATTTAAACTACTTGTTAAAAATACAACCAATAAAATAGCTGAACTTAAAATTAATTCATAGCTAATTAATTGAGCAGTACTCCTCAACGATCCTAAAAAAGCATACTTAGAATTAGCTGATCATCCTGCTAGTAAAATACCATATGTTGATAACGAAGACACAGCCAATAAATATAATATTCCTAAATTAAAATCAAATATTGTTAAACCTGGAGCATAAGGTATAACACCATATCCTAGTAATGAAAACATTAAAGTTATTATAGGTCCCAAGAAAAATAAAATAAGATTTGCTTGAGTAGGTGAAACATATTCTTTAAATAAAAGTTTGAAAGCATCAGCAAATGCTTGTAAAAGACCATAGTAACCCACTATATTAGGTCCCAACCTTCTTTGCATACTTGCCATTGTTTTTCTTTCTGCTACTGTCACATAAGCCACTGCTAGTACTACAGGAATAGATAATAAAATAACTTCAAAAACAGAAACAAACGTCGACAAATAAATCATTTATGTATAATTTGTTAAATATAATAAATTATATTTACATAATTAATTGTAATTTATTAAAATAAAATAAAATGTATTATGTAAACATAAATTGAAAATAGCTATATATCTAACCAAAAAAATTTTTACTATTATTTATACAATTAATAACTACATAATACTAATAAAAAAAATATTTAAATAAAAAGAAACATCTAAATATGAAAAAAATACATATATATTTTTTTCTCAGTTCATATTTATGTATTTTTACAATATACTTATATATAAAGACATCATTAACCTGATTTTAGTTAAATAATATTATACTAATGTTAAAACTTAAAATATACTTCACTGTTCAATATGTATAAAAAGATCTGATTTTTATACACAATATTCTCTGTTACGCTAATATGAATTTTTATCCTGATTATATTTAACTAAGCTTCAGATTTTCCTTTTATGCATATATAAATATATATATGTATCTTTATTTAATACTTTGTGTTTAGTCAAAAATTAAACACAAAATAAATTATTATATCAAAAAATTGCAATTGATATATTTATACCAAAAACATATTAATTTATTTAATATATAATAATAAACCATAATGCAAATCATTATTATTATTAATTAAATATAAAAGTTTGCATTAACATTGAAATAAATCATTAATTATTTCATATCGACATAAAATTCTAATTTTAAATTAAAGAACATAAGTAATATTACCAAATAACTTTCACTTAAGAATCGATCTTATGTAAAAATATTATTAACATTTCACTTTATTTACTAAGCTAATGAAAATACATTTTTTTTAGTAATTAATTACTATTATCGTTAGTATTATCGCTAGTGTTATAATTATGACAACTACTAATATTACTGTTACTACTACTGTTACTGTTACTATTCTCTTGATACAAGACTCCATCATATTGTCTATTTAACAAAGGAGTTTACATTCATTCATTATACTTACATACCTTATAAAAAAACTTTACCTCTAGAATTATTATTTATATTTATTTAACTATTTAATGTAAGTCAAGAGCATCTTTTATATAACTACAGGATAATACTACAAAAACTTGGGCCTGGATAAATGCTATTGCTAACTCTAAACCAGAAAACGCTATTATAAAAGCCAAAGGTAAAAAGGCTATAAAGAAATAAACCAGTCCCGAATTCATTATATTATAAGTAAATCAGCTTAAAATATTTAATAACATATGTCCTGAAAAAATATTAGCTGCTAATCTTAGACCTAATGAAATATTTCTTGTCAAATACGATATAAATTCAATTAAAACTAATAAGGGAAGTAAACCTAAAGGACATCCTGCTGGTACAAGTAATGAAAAAAATTTAATACCATGTTCTTTAAAACCTAATATTGTTGCACCTAATACTATAGTAAAACTTAATGAAAATGTTAGAATAAAATGGCTTGTAGAAGCAAAACTATAAGGTACCATACCAATTAAATTGTTAATTAAAATGAACAAAAATAAACCATACATAAAAGGAAAATAAAATTGTCCTTTTTTTTCGTTAATTTGATTGATCACTATACCATGAATAGTAGCATATATACACTCTTGACTAATAGATCAATTGTTAGGTACCAATCTATTTAAGTTGTTACTAAACAAGTTAAAATTTAATAAAATAAAAAAACTAATTATTAAATAAAAAGATATATTTGTTAAGGAAATATGTATATCTGCAAGTATAGGTACACCTATACTTATTAAATCTCTTATTTCAAACTGATCTAAAGGAGTTGCTATCAAATTAAAAGTCATTTTTTTTACAAAAATATTTAATATTTAGATGTATTAAAATTAAAAGTAAATATTATATAGACGAATTAACGTATATATATATATGTTAATATTATTTAAAATAAAATTACTCCCATATAAGACTTGAACTTATATCCAAATATTAGAAGTATTCTGCTCTGCCTATTAAGCTAATGGGAATGCCGAAAAAGACAAAATTATTGGATGAATAACAATTTAACATGCTGCATATATTAATTTACGTATATATATATATATATATATATATACGTAAATTGCACTATTCATACGCTATCATATATAGTAAAATTTTATTTATATTACAACAATAACAATAATAATAATAGTACAATTATCCTGTTATATTATAATTAAATATAATATGAAGGTAAACTAGATGTCAAAGGTAGAGTCACAAATGCATGTGGCTTAGGTGGACTATTCAAACATCATTCTAAGCTGTTGTATAGTCTGTTTAACATAATTTGTATATAATCAAAAAAGAACTGAGGTACAAATCAAGGATACCTTTCCGCAATTTCTCCGTATGCTAACTGATTGTATACTATATATAAAAACAATACAGTGGCTATTACCGACACTATAGAACCAAAACTACTTATAAAATTTCATCCTGCAAAAGCATCAGGATAATCACTTATTCTTCTTGGCATACCCTGTAAACCTAAAAAATGTTGAGGGAAAAATGTTAAATTAACTCCTATAAATAAAATTCAAAAATGTACTTTACTTAACAGCAAGTTATAATCTACCCCTAATATCTTCGGAACTCAGAAATATCAAGCACTAAATAAACCGAATACTGCACCCATACTTAAAACATAATGAAAATGGGCAACAACATAATAAGTATCGTGAAATGCAATATCCAATGATGCGTTAGCTAAAACAACACCACTAAGACCACCAATGGTAAACATAAATACAAAACCTAATGCAAACAACATAAAAGGTGTAAGATACAATGATCCTCCATAACATGTAGCTAATCAACTAAATATTTTTATTCCTGTAGGCACAGCAATTATTAAAGTAGCTGCTGTAAAATAAGCTCTTGTATCCACGTCTAGACCTACAGTATACATATGATGACTCCAAACTACAAAACCTAAAACACCAATAGACATCATAGCATAAACCATACCAAGATATCCAAAAATACTTTTATTTGAAGCGGCCGAAATAGTAGTACTAATTATACCAAAAGCTGGTATTACTAATATATAAACTTCAGGATGACCAAAGAATCAGAAAAGATGTTGGAACAAAATAGGATCACCACCCCCAGCTGTCTCAAAGAATGAAGTATTAAAATTTCTATCTGTTAAAACCATTGTTATTCCTCCTGCTAATACTGGAAGAGATAATAATAAAAGAACCGCTGTTACTAACACAGCTCAACCAAATAATGCTAATTTATGTAATCTTATACCCGGAGCTCTCATATTTAATATTGTAGTTATAAAGTTCATGGCTCCTAATAAACTACTTACCCCTGCTAAATGTAAACCAAAAATAGCCAGATCTACACTGGGTCCACTATGACTCTGTATACCTGATAAAGGAGGATAAAGAGTTCAACCTGTACCTACTCCGTTTTCTATACAACTAGCAAATATAAATAATAATAAACTAGGCGGTAATAATCAGAAACTTATATTATTAAGTCTTGGAAATGCCATATCAGGTCCTCCCACCATTAAAGGTAATAAAAAGTTACCAAAACCTCCTATTAATGCAGGCATAACCATAAAAAATATCATAAGTATTGCATGGGCTGTAATAATACTATTATAAAGCTGAGCATCCGATATATATTGTACACCTGGTCCAGATAATTCCAATCTAATTAAGACGGAGAAAGCAGTACCTATTAATCCTGAGAATAAAGCAAAGATTAAATATAACGTACCTATATCTTTTGCATTTGACGATAAAAATCACCTTTCTGCTCAAAGAGAAATTTCAGATTTTTTTCTAACTATACAAGATTCCAAATTAATTTTCTTATATTCTTCTCCAACCACATAAGATTCCATATTATATTAAACAAATATATACATTTATTTATTTATTAAAAATTTATGAAAATCAATACCCATAATATAATTATATAAAAAACATAACAAAACTTTAATACAAAATATCGTGACATAGAGTTACATTCACCCTTGTCCTATACTTTATATATAAATTTTATTTTTATATTATCATTCATACATATATATATATGAATGATAATATTTAAAATAGGGATACAAAAGAATCGAACTTTAAATTTAAGATCTGCAATCAAAATACAGGCCACCTGCATGTATCCCTTACTATACATCTTTTTAATGGTTCAACAAAAAAGTGATTAATATAAAGGAGAAATATATATTAATAATGATACAGAATAGTGCAAGCCATCTAATACAGGTATAGGATAAATACCCAACAATACTGTATATAAAACTAATACAAATAAAACAAAAAATTCTCGCTTATTTAAATCAGGAAGATTAACTTTAAACAATTTAGAATATTTACCTCCAAAAGCTATTCTATTAAACATAAATATTGTATAAGCTGCAGATAAAACAATGGAAGAACATGCTAAAAGACCTAATAAAGGTAGTTTTTCAAAAGTACCATAAAGGCTTAAAAATTCACCTATAAAATTAAGTGAAAGAGGTGTTCCCGCATTACTTAAACATAATATAAAAAATAACACAGAAAATAAGGGCATTACCTGAGTCATACCTCTATAAAAAGTAATTAATCTAGTTGAAGATCTATCATATAAAATACCTCCAACACATATAAATAATCCGGAAGAAACAAAACCATGAGCTAAACCTAAAGTTATACCTCCTTCTATACCTTGAAGTGTATTACTAAATACCCCCAAAACATAAACAGCAGCATGTGAAACAGAACTATAAGCAATAAGTTCTTTAATATCTATTGTTCTCAAAGTACTAAAACTAGCATAAATAACAGTAATAACACCTATAGTATAAACTAAATAAGTACAGTATATTGACGCTTTAGGTAAAAAAGGTAGAACCAATCTGATTATACCATACAAACTCAATTTCAAAACTATACCAGCTAAAATAATACTTCCACCTAATGGAGATTCAACATGTGCTTTTAATAATCAAATATTTAAAAAGATCAAAGGAGTTTTTACCGCAAAAGCAATAAATATACCAGAAAATAACAATAACTGCGTATAATAATTGAAATTAGTTTTATATAAAGCATCAAAATCAGTAGTACCCATTATATTATACATAGCTAATATTGAAAGCAATAAAAACAATGATCCTAACAATGTATATAAAAATAAAAAGAAGCTCGCCCTCACTCTATTACTCGATCCAAAAAGTCCTATTAGAACAAATAATGGAGGAAGTATGCTTTCGAAAAATATATAAAACAGAAATATATCTAAAACTAAAAAAACAGCCAATAACAATGTTTCTAGCATCAAAATTAAAATCAAGTATCATTTTACGTTTTCAGATATCGAAGTTCAGTTTGATAATAATGCGATAGGCATAATAATAGTAGTTAAAAGTATAAAATATATAGATATACCATCTATACCTAAATAAATATTGTATCCCATAATATCATATGGTTCTTGAACAAATTGAAACTGATTATAAGAAAAGTCAAAAAAAACAAATATAACTAATGATATAATAAAATTTATCACAGATGCTGAAAATGCTATCCATTTTATTGATTTTAAATAAACATAAGAACTAAAATTAACAAATAAACCATGTAAGTTAGTAATTATAATAAATATACCTACTAAAGGTATAAATAACAATGATAAAAGTAACATTAAAACATAAAACCACTAAATATATTCCTTTATAGAAAATGAATAAATATATTTATTAAAAGTTAGAATTATATAAAGCTTAACAAAATAAATGATAATCATATTTATACAATTACTTATTATAACTAAACCTAGTAATAGCCAAAAATCCAAACAATACCATTAATAAGATAATATTCTGTACAATCATTAAAGAAGAGATAAAAATGTAAATAAATAAACCAGATAAGATATACAATGCATAAGATGTGATTACCCCTGAATCAAGTTTAGAAATATTCTTACTTAAGTTAAGCAAACCTATTTCCAAACCAAAAGGTCCTAAATATTCTATAGATCCTTTGTCAATAACTTTAGTTGTTTCACCTCCTATCATAAGTACTTTATCTGTAATATACTTATTATAAAAAAATTCAATCAAAAAACGTTGACTAAAAAATCCAAATATATTATAACCTATTCTAGATAATTTAAAGCTGATTAATTTATTTGGTAATATTTCCGAATACAAAATAGATAGAAAAGTGAAAAAAACAGTACAAATTAAAGGTAATATTTTAAAAATAATAGGTACAGCAAACTCAGTTTCTATGACAATTTCATGATAAGGATTAATATACAAACTATTATCCATAAAAAATCCACTACCTAACCCTATAAAAATATCTTTGGTCAAAAAACCAAAAAATACAGAAAATAAAGCTAAAATTATTAAGGGTAAACTCATATAAATATCACTTTCGTGAGCAATTTTATAACTTTTAATTGGTCCATTAGGATTAGCTAAGAAAGTTAAATATAAAACCTTAACTGAATACAATGTAGTGAATACCGCAGCCACAACTGCGACAATATACACACTGATGCTAGAAAAATAAAATTGCCCATATGCAGACTCTAAAATAAAATCTTTAGAATAAAATCCAGTCATGAAAGGAAAAGCAACCAAACTAAGACTAGCTATTACCATAACTGAATAGGTTAAAGGTAAAAATAATCTTAACCCTCCATACTTTCTGAAATCTTGATTATATCCTACAGCATGTATAACTGACCCTGCAGCTAAGAAAAGAAGTCCTTTATAAAAAGCATGATTAATTAAATGAAACAAAGCTATGTTATAAGATGATAATCCTACAGCTATTACCATCATACCCAATTGACTCATTGTTGAGTAAGCTATAACTTTTTTTATATCTTGTTGGAATAGTCCTACAAGAGAACTAAACACACTAGTTACAGCTCCTATCCACAAACACAATATCAAAACAGTTGAACTATACTCTATTAAAGGTGAAGCTCTCATTAATAAATACACTCCTGCTGTAACCATTGTAGCTGCGTGAATTAATGCAGAAACAGGTGTGGGACCTTCCATTGCCATTGGTAATCATACGTGAAGACCTATTTGAGAACTCTTAGCCATAGCACCTATTAAAAGACAAATACCTATCAAAGTTATTATATTTTCATTAATATAAGGTGCTATAGAAAATACCGTACCATAATCTAAACTACCTATAGATCATATTATTATAAACATTCCCACTGTTAGAAAGGAATCTCCTACTCTATTCGTTAGAAAAGCTGATACAGAACTTTGATTTGCTGCTATTCTTGTAAATCAAAAACTTACTAACAAATAAGAACAGACACCAACACCCTCTCAACCTATAAACATAACAAGCATATTATTAGCTGTTACTAATATAATCATCATAAATGTAAATAAACTAAGATAACTAAAAAATCTTTGATTGTGTGGGTCATGACTCATATAGCCTATAGAATAAATATGAACTAAAAGAGAAATAATTAATACCGGTATTAACATGGACACTGTTAACGAATCAAAATTAAACCCTCATAAAATATTAAATGATTCAGAATCTATTCATCTAAATAGTTTAACTCCTACAACAATATTATTAAATCCTACTTCAAAAAAGGACATAGCTGAAAAAATAGTTGTAATTAGTATAAAGATGCAAGTTAATAAATGAGACCCTTTTACACCTATTTTCCTTCCAAAAAATCCAGAGGATATTGAACCTAATAAAGGAAAAATTATTAAAGCTAAATACATTATTTGTATCTTATTGCAATACTTCCTCTTAATCTATAAAATGCAACCAATATGGCTAATCCCACAGCTGATTCAGCTCCCGCTATACATATAATATATACTGCAAAAACTTGACCTAATATATCATCGAAAATAAATGAATTAATTAATATTAGAAAAGTTACAGCCAATAGCATTATTTCAATGGATATAAGCATTAAAATAATATTCTTTCTATTTAAAACAAATCCTAAAATACCGATTAAAAATAAAACTAAAGACAAATTCATAATAATTTATAAACACACGTGTTCATATATACATATTATTTGTGTATATAAATCTTTTATAAGACTTATATTTTACATTTTTTTCAATATACTTTTAATATAATTAAAAGCATTTACATGAGCTTATAGCGCTCTTTTACTTCTTAAATCAATATTCTTGTACTGTTTAGAAGAAATACTAAGAGCATTCTTTCCTAATTCAAAAATAAAACCTAAAGTCAATAAAACCAAAAAAATCAACATTACAATAAGACCATAAATACTATTAACATAACTACTCACAGCATAAGGATATACCAACAATATTTCTAAGTCAAATAACAAAAACAATAATGCAAATATAAAAAAAGAAATATTGAATTGAGTTCTGTTTTGATCTAAAAATGAATGAAATCCACATTCAAATGCTGTTTTTTTTTCTCCATAAGGATTATGGGGAGCTAAAATTAAATTAACAGATAATAAAACAATACACAAAATTGGAATAAAAAAGAGAAAAAAAGTTAAACTTTTCATTTAATAATAAAAAATAATAGAAGAAAGTATACTAGTTATATTCAATCATTCTTTAGGAATTAAGATAAACAATAAGATTATTAATGTAAATATTGAAGTTGCATTAGTTAATGAACCTGAAATAACAATATTTTTATAGTTAAAGTTTACAATACTCTTCTTACTTTCACTTCCTATATAAACCAAAGCATTTAAGTTATTAAAATTAGGATTAATCTTTTGGTCATTTTCTTCGAAAAAGATACTTTTAACCACAAATAGATAATATACAGCACTTATTACACTAGTTAATATTGCCACCAAAGTTATAAAAACATATCCATTATCTAATGCCGCACTTAAAATCATCTGTTTTCCAAAAAATCCAATCAAAGGAGGAACTCCTATAAAAGAAAATAAAGTTATTACTAAACTAATAGATAACATTGGATTTATATTAAAATAACCTTTAAGTTGAGATATCAACTGTACAGGTGAATTATTTACATCTTTCAAATAAGTTTCTTCTTTTACAAATGAACTATCTTTATATACCATGTAAAAAAACGAATAACCAATAGTTATCAATAGGATAAAAGCATTTAAATTTGAAATTGAATATTGTATAAGATAAAATAAAAAGGCCTGAATAGATTCTACACTATTCACTGACAAAGCTAATAATAAAAACCCTAAATGAGATATTGTACTATAAGCATATAATCTTTTTATTCTAAATTGAGTTAAACCTAATACTGACCCTATTATTAATGATAATAGTGAACTTAATATTAAATTATTTATTCAAGTAACATTTAAAAAACTATTACTTGTGTAATAAACTAATTCTAAAAACATAATTAATATAGAAATTTTAGCTATTATAGCTACAAAAGTTGTTACTATTGTAGGTATTGCATCATAAACATCAGGACTTCAAAAATGAAACGGAGCCGCTGCCATTTTAAACAGAAATCCTACTGACATTATAAGTAACGAAGTCTGTATGGTATATAAGTAAACACTTGGTGTGTTAGACAAAATATATAAGTTATTATAATTAAAAAATTCTTCAAATACTATATTGTCAAAAATATTATTTACTAAATATAAACCATCTAAACTTGTATTACCTGTATTTACATATAACAAACCTTGACCTAAAAGTATAATACAAGAAGATAATCCTCCTAATAAAAAGTATGTTAGTCCCGCATTTGTAGACAATTCAGAATTTCTATAAATAGTAGAGATTATATATAAACCATAACTTTGTAATTCTATTGATAAGAAAATAGTTATCAAATCATTGCTAGACATTAAAAAGATAGCTCCTGATACAATAAATAATATGATTAAAGGATATTCAGTTAATTTGAATTGTTCCCCACTTTTGTTAAAAATTTTTTCGTTAGAATATCTAAGTTTAAAATATATAATATGATACAATGACGAATATTTTTCAATAAAAATTTTACGTGGATAAAAAGAAGTTAATAATAATATTATAGAGCTTAATAACATTATAAAAAGAGCAAAAATCTGACTGTGACCTTTACAATAGATCAATCCTCCAAATAAACTTAAACCTTTGTCAACAAAAATTAAATTCAAATCAAAACTAAGCAAAATAAAACAATAAAAAAGAATAAGCAAAGTTGTTCTAGAAAGCAATATAGATTTGTCTCGTCTAGATGATACGGCATTAGATAAAATAAGTAATGTTAAACTGGTTACTAACATATATTTAATATTGATACACTTATATATATATATATATATATATATATATATATATATATATATAT
>AP72_2010_repI_A001DRAFT_1000234_pt1 | contig 12391 bp, 11 predicted proteins | sample AmaPasrepliIA001_FD_9535 | JGI IMG/M metagenome (IMG submission 9535)
CAGCGTGCATATACGGCAGCTGGGCCGTGAGTCGCGCAATCTCGCCGGCGGGAAGTTCCTTGATGCGGCTGCGGTAGGGCATGCCGCTCCTAACCGCGTCAGGATCGCCACGCAAAAACTCAATGGAAGTAAAATCGTGAAGCTTTTTGCTTGGCACATAACTGAACCGGCCTCCGGTCACATGCCGCAGCAACGCGCTGAAGCTGGTATCAACCGCAGCCAGAATGATGCGCCCATCTTGCTCATCCAGCAGGAGTCCATTGGCTCTCGTGGCACGCAAATTCTTAAGATCGAGCACCAGAGCATCGTCAATGTCGCTCAACAGTACTTTGTCTCTCAGGAATTCTTGAGGCGCGAGTTGCCCGGCTTCTACGTCTCTCACCTCTATCCGGAGGTTCTCGTGATCGACAGACACCACGTCTTTCCAAGACAGGACTTCCCTTCCGTGACTCCGGTGACGAAAGATAATGTGCGTTACAGGCGGATAATCTTCAGCCAGCAGTTCGACTATGAAATCAACTATCTTCCCGCGCCGGCCGCGGGCATCGCACAATGAGTATCGGCGTAGTTTTGAGAACAGCAGCATTTTTGATCCCGGATAATCGCTTCCGACTTGGTTGGTATACCTGGTCAGTACCTGGTCACATCAATTCACTCGGCGCTTGAGAGCGCCTCTTCGTTCAAAGCAAAAGGATCTCTGGGCGGCTGCCGCACGGTTGCGGCTTCAACCGCGTAGACCAACGAGAGTAGCGCCGGCCGCATGTCCTTATCTTCCGTAGTAATCTCGACGCCGGTGGGAGAGTTGAAGGGCGTGATAAAGAGGTAACGCGGTATTTTGTGATCATCTAGTGGATTCGTCGGCCCGAGTATGAGCAGGTTATTCTTCCAGCGCGCATATCGATGCGCGGAATGGGCCTGACGCTCCCAGCGCAAATTCCCGTCAGCGGTTAACGAGGTAAGTTGAGCGAGCAGTTTTTGCCGTTCACTCACAGCTTGAGCGTGGTCCAAGGCGCCCTCCATTACACGAGACCAATCCTAAAATTTGCGGATTTCTTTCTCTTTTTCCCAAGAAGTCCAGGTAGCAGAGCGGGCATTCAATATCAATTGTTCGGCCAGATCGTCTATTGTACTTTGGTATAGGTAGGTCAATGTCCAGTCAGCGATATCTAGCTTTGGAAGGGCGTCGTTCTGTCTTCCCTTTTCTGTCGGGCGCGGCGACTCTCGCGGCGTTGACTTTCGTCTGCTTCCGCTATGGCGTCAACTCAACTACGGTCGGTCTACTCTTTCTCATTGTCGTGGTGCTGGTTTCGTTGCGGGCCAGTTTTTTTCCCGCCGCGATCATTTCGCTGATTGCTTATTTATGCCTCGACTATTTCTTTACCGAGCCTCTGTTCACGTTAGGCATGAATCAAACGTTGGATTTCGTCGCGCCGGTAGCTTACCTGGCCACCGCCTTGGTAATAACGCGGCTGATTTGGAGTGTGCGACGAGCGCAAGAGGAACGAAGGCAAGCCGAAGAGAGGCTTCGTTCGTCACAGGCTGAACTCGCGCATGTGAGTCGCGTGTTGACGATGGGTGAACTGGCGGCTTCGATAGCCCACGAGATTAACCAGCCACTCACGGCAATCGTAAGCAATGGCGGCGCGTGCTTACGCTGGCTGTCAGCTGAAGAACCTGATCTGGAGGAGGCGCGCGCGGCAGCGCGGCGCATTGTTCGCGATGGACACAGTGCGAGCGACATCATGACCCGCATTCGCGCGTTCCTGAAAAAAGCCGACGCCCAGCGAGGACCGGTGGACCTTAATCGCACGATTCAGGAGGTTGTCGCTCTCACGCAAGATCAGGCAGCTGCCAGTTCGGTGACGCTGCGCACAGAGTTCTTGGAAGACTTACCCAGAGTATTAGGTGACCGGGTGCAGTTACAGCAGGTGGTACTCAATCTTGTCCTTAATGCTATTGAAGCAACGTCGAAGACCGATAAGCGCACTCGCGAGATTCGCATTACCACTCTTCAGGCAGGACCGAATCAAGCGATTGTAGAAGTAAGCGACTCCGGTCATGGCATCGATCCGCATAGTCTCGAACATATCTTTGAACCGTTCTACAGCACCAAAGCTGAAGGGCTCGGAATGGGACTCGCCATCAGTCGCTCCATTGTAGAGAGCCACGGTGGTGAGCTTACCGCGATTGCAAACAATGGTGACGGCGCAACCTTTAGATTCTCTGTGCCGCTATATCAGCAGAAACTTCGATGAACGATCAGACGACAACTGTATTCGTCGTGGACGATGACCAGTCGATTCGAGAGGCTCTTGGCAGCTTGATTCGATCGGCGGGCTTGGCGGTGGAGACCTTTGCTTCCGCGCAGGACTTCCTTGACCGCTCCCTCGCTGACACGCCCAGCTGCTTGATCCTCGATGTAAAGCTTCCGGGTCTGAGCGGTCTGGACTTGCAACAGCACATGGCCAAGGCCGGCATTGATATTCCTATTGTTTTTATTACCGGACACGGCAATATCCCCATGTCCGTGCGCGCCATTAAAGCGGGCGCTGTCGAATTTCTCACTAAGCCATTTCGTGATGAAGACCTGCTCAATGCGATCAAAGAGGCAATCGGACGTAATGATGCTGCCCGGCAACAGCGGGCGGCAAACGCAGAATTGCGTGAACGTTACGAATCACTGACTCCCCGTGAACGAGAGGTAATGACTCTGGTGGTTTCGGGGATGCTTAACAAGCAGGTTGCAGCCCAACTAGGAACCAGCGAGATCACGGTCAAAGTTCATCGCGGACAGGTGATGCAAAAAATGAAGGCGGACTCGCTGGCTGAACTGGTGAGAATGTCCGAACGGCTGGGAGTCGCGCGCGGCGAAAATCGTAGCGGCCACGCGTGAACGCACCTCTGTCGCCACTCCTATACGAACGTATAATAGATTTATCCAATCACCGCTGGTATTAGATCGATATCCAGGAGATAACGGTCGAAATGCGCGGTCTCCCTCTCATTTCAGTCGTCGACGATGACGACGCCGTCCGGGAATCACTTCGCGGTTTAATCAGATCATTCGGGTTCGCGGTTGAGGTGTTCGCTTCGGCCACGGATTTCCTTAAATCCGACCTGACCCGCACAAGTTGTCTGATTTTGGATGTGCGAATGCCAGGTATGAGTGGCGTTGAACTCCATCGCCAGTTGAAAGCTCGCGATTGCCATTTACCGGTGATTTTCATTACCGCTCATGGCAACGAAGCGGGACGTTCGCAGGCTCTTAGTGAAGGCGCGGTGGATTATTTATTCAAACCGTTCAGTGAAGAAGCCCTTATGAACGCAATTAACGCGACCCTGATTTCGGCCTGAACCGATCACGAGTTCGCCAACCTTGGGGAGACCATGAGACGCATTGTTCTCACGATACTGATTCTCACAACTGCAGGTTACATCGCGCACGCTCAAGAGAAGCCGTCACCTTCGCCATCGCCTTCTCCTGACAAGGAACTGTTGAAGGTCGAACCGGCGACGCCGGCGCAAAAGGCTGATACGCCACCGAAAATCGCCGGCGAGCCGGACGATAAGCAGGGGCCGGTTATCACCAACACCGACTTGATTACCTTCAATGTGACAGTCACCGATGCCTACGGCCGCTTCGTCTCGGGTTTGACCCAGAAAGCATTTTCGGTCTTCGACGGAAACGACCAGCAGAATATTACTTTCTTTAGCGATGAAGACGCGCCGGTAAGTGTCGGTATCCTGTTTGACTTGACGGGCTCCATGAGCGGCGAGAAAGTGCAACGCGCCAAGACGGCGCTGTCTCACTTCATGCAAACCAGTCATGACAAAGACGAGTATTTTCTGATTACTTTGCAAAGCGGGCGCGCATTTCTGACTATGGATCGTACCCGTAACAGTCAGGCAATCCTCGACAAACTGACCTTCGTCCAGACAAAAGGAAATACCGCTTTCTACGATGGCGTGTACCTCGCTGCAGAAAGAGTGCAGCGCGGAGTTTATACGAAAAGAGTCGTGTTGGTGATCAGCGACGGTCAAGACAACAACTCGCGTTACACGTTCAATGAACTGCGGAAGGCGTTGAAGGAGTCGGACGTGGCGATCTACTCGATTGGCATCGAAGAGGGCGGCGGCGGCTCTTTAGCTATGGAAGGCTCGGGGATCCTGGATGAGATCTCCGGCGTGTCCGGCGGCAAAGCCTTCTATCCGCGCAGCGGCGCGGAAATGGATGACATATTCGAACAGATCGCCCTGGAACTGAGACACCAATACTCGATTGGTTACAAGCCGACGAACTTCGTTCCCAATGGTGTATGGCACAAGCTCAAGGTGAAGGTTTCGCCGCCGCGCGGACTGCCGCGTCTCTTCGTTCGCAGCAAGGAAGGATACTTCGCGCTGGCTAATCCCAAGTGAGGTAAATTGAGCTTGAGGCTATTACGTCTCTTCTTTTTGCTTTCGTTTGGAACCGCAATCACGGTTTCGTTTTTGATATCCGGTCGCGCGCAAGCGCCTTCAGGGCCGCGCACAGCTGGATCGCTGCCTGTTGCTTCGCCGAATGAGTTGCCACAGACCACGCCCACGCCCATTCCGCAAACTGGTCCAGGTCGGCGCATCGCGCCTCAATTGGGAGCGCCTCCGCCGCCTCCGATCCTGAAGCAGAAACCACCTGATCCCACCACGGCCGAAATCAACGAAGGTGACATCCTGAAAATCTCCACGGATCTGGTGACGATACAAGTCCGCGTCATCGATCGGAACAATCGCCCGATCAACAACCTTACCAAGGAGCAGTTCAGAATTTTGGAAGACGGAGTACCGCAACCAATATTCTCTTTCTCGCGGGAAGAGGTGCCGGTGATTTACGGATTGGCCCTCGACAATTCCGGCTCAGTGCGACCGATCTTCACCGAGATACTGGATGCCGCCCGAGTCATTCTTAACAGCAACAAGAAAAATGATGAGACCTTTCTGGAGCGCTTTATCAGCAGCGACAAGATCGAAACCATTCAGGATTTCACCCCAAACAAAGAGTATTTGATGGACGGCCTCGAAAACATGTACATCGAAGGCGGGCAGACGGCGGTAATCGATGGCGTTTACCTCGCCGCCCAACACGTCGCCGATTACAAAAAGGGCAACGACAGCGATCGGCGTCGCCGCGCTTTGATTATCGTCACCGATGGCGAAGATCGGGCCAGCTACTACAACGAGACACAGCTTTTTCAGATGCTGCGTGAAGAAGACGTGCAGATTTTCGTCATCGGTTTCGTCAACGAGCTTGACGCTGACCGCGGCTTCATTCGCAAAAGTCCAAAGGATAAAGCCATGAACTTGCTGAACAACATCGCAAGTCAGACGGGTGGACGCGTCTTTTATCCTCAATCAATCGCCGAGCTTCCCCAAGTCGCTAATGAAATTGTCCGCGATCTCAGAACTCAATATGTCGTCAGCTACGATCCAACAAACAAAGCTCACGACGGCAGCTATCGTTCAATCAAAGTTTCTGTGGACCAGGGCGCGGACGGCGAGCGGCGCATCGCCTTAACCAGATCTGGAAGAACCGCGCCGCCTGAAGGTTCCGCTGTGTCCCGCCCGATGACAAAGCCGGCGAATACGCCGAACACGAAGCGTCCTTAGGCAGTCAATTATTTGCCTTGGTGTTGTTTCTTCCTATGATCGAAGATGGCGGTGCCGCATTCTATTGATTCTTGGGTTCTCCGGTTGTGATGAAAACAGCTCTGCGAATTTTCATGTTCCTATTCGTGCTTGTGGCGGCCGAATGCGGTGTGGCTGAGCAGGTCGAGGCTCAGTCCGCCAGTCAGCCCAGCCGGACAGGGCAAAATGAAAAACCGAAAGCCCCCAAAGCTCAGGAAGTCGAAATTCTTCGCGTCGACACGAATCTCACCAATGTCTTCTTTACTGCGACGGATAAAGACAGACGCTATGTGACGACCTTGACGCAAGCGGATTTGAGCGTCTTAGAGGATGGCAAAGCGCAAACCATCTTCACATTTCAGCGAGAAACAGACCGGCCGCTTTCATTGGCCATCCTCGTGGACGTAAGTGCTTCCCAACAGGTCACCTTGCCCTTGGAGAAAACTGCGGCACGGAGGTTCGTCGATTCCATTGTGCGATCGGGAAAGGACGAGGTGGCGGTTATTTCTTTTACTGGCGACGCAACTATCGAACAGGACCTGACGAGTGATCTTCCGAAGTTGCGTCGGGCGATAGATCAAATCGAGGTAGTCTTTCCGCCCGGATACATCGGCGGAAACATCGTGGTAGGCTCACCTAATGCCAACAGCCGACTCGGGACGACCGCCATCTGGGATGCGATATGGGCCACATCCCAGGATCTCCTCCCACAGGCAAATGCGCAGAAACGCCGGGCCATCATTCTGATCACTGACGGTGTCGACACCAGCAGCTACTTGAAGAGATCGCAAGCCATCGAACGCGTGTTAAAAGCTGATGCAGCGGTTTACGCGATTGGCATCGGCGACAGCCGGAACTTTGAAGGTGTGGACAAAGGCAGTCTGCGCAAGGTGTCGGAGCAAACCGGCGGGCGCGCCTACTTCCCAAAGAACGAAGCAGATCTTCACGCTGCCTTCACTGAGATCGAGCAGGAACTCCGCTCACAATATCTGGTTGCGTATTCGCCGGAAAACAAAAATCGGGACGGGGCTTATCGTCAAGTGGAAATTGAGATCACTAATCCTGTGTTGAAAAAGCAAAAACTCCATCTGAATTACCGGCCCGGCTACTTCGCGAACACAACTGCAACTGCTGCCTCGCAGCGATGAGCCCATGCGCAGAATCGCCATCATCACTGCATCTGTGACCGTGCTGCTAGTCGCCGTGGTTCGCCACCAATGCTCACGCGCAGGACCCGCGCGGTGGTCCAGTCTTTGCTTCGCCGACTCCGCCGGCAGCGCCATTGCTCAAACCCGCGCCAATTGAAGATGTCGTCAAGGTCAACTCGAACCTGATCGTGGTTCCTGTTTCTGTTAGCGATAGTAAGGGGCAAGCCGTTCACGGACTGAAAGCCGAAGACTTTCGGCTCGAGGAGGAAGGAAGGCCGCAACAGATAGCGCAGATTGGAGACGCGGAACAAATTCCTTTAGAACTGGCAGTTTTGCTGGATGTGTCCGGGAGTGTGAAAGGACGTTTCGGTTTTGAGAAAGAGGCTGCTACCCGTTTCATCAGAAGCACGCTCAAGCCAACAGACCGAGCTGTCCTGTTCGCGATTGATTCCACTCCGCGTCTGGTGCGCGCCAGAGCCGATGCGGATAAAATTGCTGCCAGCTTGCAATCGGTCGAAGCCACTGATTCTCCGACGGCTTTCTACGACACTGTCGTCGCGGCTGCCGAGTATCTACGCAAGAACACATCGCCGCAGCATCGGCGCGTGATTCTAGTAATCTCGGACGGCGAGGACACGTTTAGCGATAATGTTCATGGCATTAACGCAACCGCACAGTCACTCTTGCGCGCTGATGCTATTTTCTACTCCATAAATCCTGAGGGTCAGAGTATCGACCTAGATGCAATCGCGCGGCGCGGACAAAACGAGATGCAAACCTTGGCTACCAGCACGGGCGGCTCCGCGTTCATTCCTTCAGCGCCCCAGAAATTGGACGATATTTTTCTACAAATCGCCGCGGAACTCCGTTCGCAATACTTGTTAGGGTATTACGCCAAAACGGACATGCCGAAGGGAGCGTTTCTCCGTATCGCAGTCGAAGTTCCTAATCAGCCTGGGCTGAGGATTCGAGCACGTCAGGGTTATTACGTTACACAAAACTGAGGTCGATTGCTGAATGGAACTCAATGGCATGTCGATCCCCGCTTTTTCCCGGCTCATTTTGCTGGTGACAGCTTTCTTCTGCGCATTGGTGTCATCAGTCCCGGCCCAAAGTCAGGATGATGTAGTCAAGATTGAATCCAATCTCGTCCAACTGAATGTGGGCGTGGTTGATCACAAAGGCAATCCCGTCACCAATCTGTCGCCAAATGACTTTGTAGTCTACGAAGACAATGTGCGGCAGCGGATCGTCAGCTTCGAACCGGCCGCAGCGCCCTTTAGTCTGGCGTTGCTGCTTGATGTCTCAGGATCGACCATTACGTTTCGACAACAACTCCAGCAAGCCGCGCTGCGTTTTCTTGACGCACTTGGTCCGGGTGATCGAGTCAGCATCATCGCTTTCAACGAGAAGACAAAGACGTTGGCTAATTTCACTTCCGATCGCCACAAGCTGGCGTGGGCTATTTCGATCGCAGACGGGCGCGGCGGCACCGAACTGTATTCAGCGCTCGATTATGCCTTGCGGCAACTCGCGCGCGAAGGTTCCAGACGTAAGGCGATCATCGTTTTGACTGACGGCCTCGATACGCAGATGCGAAATGCCGATCGGTCCGCCACCGTCAACGCAAATAGCAATGAGGAAGCTCTGTCTGCCGTAAAGCCTGAAGCAAGCCGGCCGCTGAATGCCGTTCTCCATCTCGCCGATCAGCAGGGTGTAACTATCTATCCACTGGCGTTACCTTCCGGCGATCCGCGTCACCTTCCCATACCGACGCCGCAATTGACAGCTATCTATTCTGCGGCGCACAAGCGGCTGGAGACGTTGGCCAATCGCACGGGCGGTCAGTTGAGCGAGATCCGTCGGCTGGACGAGATGATGAAAGTCTATGTGGAAGTGGCTGCTGATTTGCGACGGCTGTACACGCTGGCCTACCAACCACCGGGCGATCGCGCTCGTGATGGTCGCTGGCGAAGCGTGCGCGTTGAGGTTAACCTGCCTGATTTAACTGCACGTTCCAAGCCCGGGTACTACGCGCATTAGTTCAACTGGGATTGACCAGCATACCTGGCCCAGCGATGTAAGGCCGAGACTGCACGATGTAGATTTGCCCTTTCATGTAGACCCACTCAATGTCCTGATCTTTTTCAAAAAATACACGCTTAATATCCAGAGCCGCCCGCGCCAGTCCGCGAATGACTGAATCGGTGAGCACGCTTCGCTCGCCGGTAATCGGAATTTCTTTCACGCCGCCTTTCTCGTCAAACGTTAAAAGGCTGTCTTCCTCTGATCTGGTCAGCACCTGAATCGCGTTTGTCTGTGGACGAAATACCACCTGCTCGGCGACCTTATGTCCTTCGACCACTTTGATTCCCAAGCCGCGCTTGGCGCTTATGTAGATAGCATTCTTATCATCACGATCGTAAGGATCGGCGGTAATCATCACACCGGCGCTGTCGCCGTTGATGCCTTCCTGAATTAAGACGGCCATGAAGATCTTTGAATGATCGACGCCGGCGCGTTCACGAGCTTCGTAGGCTTCGAAGTTCCAGACCGACGCCCACACGAACTTGATACCTTCAATCAATTGATCATCGCCGCGCACATTGGGCGCGGTCGAATAAAGTCCCGCACCATTAAAGTTCGGCAAGTCTTCGCTGTTGGTCGAACTGCGCGCGAACAGACCCTTACCAGGAAACTGTGCGTGTGCCCGTCTTAAGACTTCCGCGCGCAAAGACTCGTTCATCTTTCCTTTCTGAATCTGCGTGCGCATGCGCGCGAGATACTCGCGGCGATAGGCCGGATCGTGAACGAACTTCTGATCGTTCAGCATCGCATAGATCGGATCTTCGAGATGGTTCTCTTTGATGAATTGATCGTAGTAGTAGAAAGGGATTGTGAACCCGTCAGGAATGATTACGCCCGGAATGCGAGCGTGCATCATCTCGCCAAGATTTGCAGACTTGGCGCCATAAGCAATCACGTCTTTGGCTCTTTGTTCGCTTAAGCCGGCGAGTCGCCTGGCCGAAAGATCATAATGCGGCCTCATGACGTCGAGCCGCGCTTTAAGCCGCTTTTGGTATTCATCCAACTGTTTGAGATCGGCGCGCGCGAGCGTGTAGTGATCGCGCAGCGCGTCAAACGAAACCCACCACCCGTCATATTGCTTCAACAACTCCTGCGCGTTCTTGATGTAGACGTTGGGCACGCCCCATGACTTCACCAATAGATTAATGTGCGAAAGCGGCGTGGAAGGCTTCGTGGTAATTACGCCGGCCACTGGAGGAAGGCTTACGGGAACCTCGTTTAAGACCAGAATTTCATTGAAGCCAATCTCTACATGTTCATCGAGCTTCGGAATTATGTGAATGCGACCCAAACCGTGAGCTACGTTGTAAGCTTCGTACTCCTGTTGCCGCATAATTTCGCTTTGCAGCACGCGTTCGAGATCTTTGATAGATGCTGAAGCCTGTTCCTGGCCGAGAGAATTAGGCTTGAAAGCGACTTGGGTGAAGAATGTTTCATTAATTCGATCGGCGGCGAGCTTGATCATTTCGGCGGAAGCCGTGTCGCCTTCCCAGAATTCAAAGGTGTAGCGACGGATAGGAGTCTGNTANCCAATCGTGCCCATGATGAANCGCCGGTTAGGGCTTTGATATTCATTCTTGGTGAAGTCCTCGCCCCGTTCTAATGACAGATAAGTACCGTTGACGAAATCTTTGTGGAAGGCGTAACGCTTGGTATTAACGTAATAGATCTTATTGTGGTCGTTACGATCGATCACGAACAGCACGTGCGGCAGCGCGTATGACGTGTCAGTGTAAACGCGCGCGAGCTGATCGAACTCGGTCTGTGAAGTGATGCTTGGCAGAGACTTCAGCGTTTCGTCCTGCCACCGAGCCATGGGCTGTTTAAAAACCGGCACAATCGAAAAGAGCAGTGTGAGTGTCAAAAGCCTATGCATCTTCAACCTTCCTAAAAACATCGTCATTGCCAATTGACTAGGCGCTTGGCAGCCGGATCAAAAACCAGCTCGTCAGACCGATCAGAATTCTCAAGCCAAGCCTGAATCGCTTCCAGCAATCCCGCAAATTCAGCAACTAGTGTTACATCCGCTTCATCCCTAAACCAGAGATCGAGGTATCGTTCATCACCGTTCGAACGTTGCGGCTCGAAGCGAACGGTCATTTGCCGCAAGCGCTCATCATTGGAGGTGGCGATNGGATAATGAATTATGCTTGCGCGCCNTGTTTCCNGGGCGGTGGTGAATTCTTTACCCTGCAATGGCAGGATGCTTTTGAAATCGCGGCCCATTTGAAGACCCTTGTNCACTGGGTTGTCGTCCGAAAGTTCGTTGAAATTCATCGATGTTGGAATCTTCTGATGGCGACCACTCGATTGGGTTGTAGTAACAGCCTGTCAACGAGGGAATCTATTATACTTTCGTATAGATTGATCGCTCTGACCTGCTGGGTTATCCTCGCCGCAAGTTGTCGGGCGTAATCTTCTGAAGTCCAATCGTCTCCCCGATGCAGCTCGTCAGCAGCTCGGTGATTGCTGAGTCTCTAGAAATTTGCGGAGGCAAAGCCAATGAGAAAGGCACATAGGGTCCTCTCCGCTCAGTCCGGTTCGATCAAAACTTACCACAAATTTGTCAGCGCCTTTTCGTTTCTCGTGCTGTTTGTGGTGGGCGCATTGTCGGTCCAAAGATCAAATGCTCAGACTCGCCCGCGGCGGGTTACTGACGGCTCAACGCAAGTCTCGACTCCTTCATCTCCACAACCGCCACGTCCACCTGTGCTTGGTGGTGCGAATTCCACCGGTCAGATTCCGAATACACAAACGCCGCAACCGTCACCGAGTGGGCCGGAGGAGGTTAGCGCCGGCGATGTGGTCAGCATTAACACGACACTGGTCACAATTCCCGTGAGCGTAATGGATCGTAACGGTAGATACATTCCTAATCTCCGCAAAGAGGACTTTCGCATTTGGGATGATGGCGTCGAACAGCAAGTCGCCTATTTTGCCTCGACTGAACAACCCTTCACGGTCGTGCTGATGATTGACACCAGCGGGTCAACCCATTTCAAGCTTGAGGAGATGCAGGACGCGGCTATTGCTTTCGTCAATCAACTCCAGACCGACGATCGGGTGATGGTTGTCTCATTCGACGACAAGATCCGTTTTCTAATTGATCCGCCTACCAACGATCGGGTTGCGTTGCGAGAGGCGATCATGAGAACCCGCACGGGCGGTGGAACTCGGCTCTACGATGCCGTTGATCAGGTCATCAACCAGCACCTCAACCAGATCAAAGGCCGAAAAGCAATCGTGCTATTTACCGACGGCGTCGACACGACCAGCCGTAAGGCCAGACTCGATGACAACCTTCGCGATGCTGAAGAACTCGACGCGCTCATCTATCCCGTACAGTTCGACACCTACGGCGACATGAATCTGGGAGGCTCGTGGCCTGGCCCGCAACCGAGATCGAGACCTAGTATTCTGGGCAGCATCATATTGGGTGGCGGTTGGCCCGGTGGCGGCTGGCCCGGTGGCGGCGGTCGCGGCCCCGGTTCGACCCG
>AP72_2010_repI_A001DRAFT_1000235_pt1 | contig 12390 bp, 9 predicted proteins | sample AmaPasrepliIA001_FD_9535 | JGI IMG/M metagenome (IMG submission 9535)
CGGAGGACATGGCGAGCGGCGCGGTTCAGCAGGATCAGGAAATCACAAATACGTCGTCGGCCGTGGAAGAGCTCACGGTGTCGATGAAGCAGGTGTCGAACAACGCAGAAGCCTCGGCCGAAGCTGCACGCCGCGCGCTTGATGCTGCGGAACAAGGCAACCGGGCCGTGCGCGACACACTGGACGGCATGCAGCGCATTCGTTCTTCCGTGCAGGCTACGGCGAAGAAGATCAAATCCCTCGGTGATCGTTCGCTGGAAATTTCGGAAATCATCAACGTGATTAACGACATCACCGAGCAGACAAACTTGCTCGCACTGAATGCTGCAATTGAGGCAGCACGAGCCGGTGAGGCGGGACGCGGATTTGCAGTAGTCGCCGATGAAGTTCGAAAACTGGCAGAGCACTCGCGTACTGCTACGAAGGACATCGCAGCTCTGATCAAAGCGATTCAGGCTGAAACGAACGAGGCGGTGGTGGTGATGGAGGAGGGAACGAAGGAAGTGGAGGTTGGAGCCCGACTCGCAGATCAGGCAGGTAAGGCCCTCGATGCTATTTCAAGCGTCGTTCGCCAATCAGCGGAGTTGGTGCAGGAGATCTCGCTCGCTTCCAAACAGCAGGTGCGCGGAACGGAAGGCGTTGCCAACGCCATGCAGATCATCTCCAACATCACTCGCCAGACTTCGCAGGGTGCTCGGCAGACCGCGCGCACAGTAGAGAACATGGTGAAGCTCTCGGAACAGTTGAATGAAGCTTTGTCGCAGTTCCGCACTGCCGGTGGAGGACCAATAGAGGTGAAGGGACTGACAACCGCGGCGTTCCACGCGGTTAAAGCGTAAGTGGAGAGGTAGGCAGGAAAAGTAGGGCGTTAAATGAGCGGCTTGATGGATGAAGCGAATCCGCCAGCAATCAGCGAGCATGAACTCGCAGAGATTCGTTTGTTTATCGAGCACCGTTCCGGGATTCTATTTGACGAATCGCGTACGCGATTCTTATCAGGTCGTGTGGCCAAACACCTGAAGCATCGGGGATTGGCACACGGCACCGACTTGCTGCGTTTAGTCAGTGCCTCTAATGCAGAGTATGAAGCTCTGCTGGAAATCCTGCTGACGCAGGAGACATCGTTTTTTCGCTATCCGGCTGTATATGAGGCGCTAGAGAAACGAGTGTTGCCTGAGTTGCACGGAAAAAAATTTTGGGATAACCCGCGCTCGCTGCGTATCTGGAGCGCAGGTTGTTCGACAGGAGAAGAGCCGTACTCGATTGCGATGAGTTTGCAGGAGTCGCTCGAGTTTCCCGATGCTTGGAACATCGAGATTCTCGCGACCGATATCAGCCGTCACGCACTCGATGTAGCACAACGAGGGCAGTACTCCCGTCGCGATTTGGCATTCTTGGCTGCGGAAAAGATCGACGCGTATTTCGCGTCGAGCTCCGATGAGCAGTACCGGGTGAAGTCGAGGTTGCGGAACATGATCACCTTTGCGCAGATGAATCTGGCGCAAATGGTGTACATGGGACGTTTCGATTGCATTTTCTGTATGAACGTTCTGATCTACTTTTCGGAGAAACTGCGAGCAAAGCTGATACGCCGCTTCTACGAATGCCTGGAACCCGACGGCTATCTCTTTCTCGGCCATGCCGAGTCAGTCGCGAAAGCGAAAGTAGATTTTGAACCAATCGTAATAAGCGATTCGCTGATCTATCGGAAGTCCATCGCGCGCACTGCGCTGCAGGAGACCCTGTGAGCACGCCAGGAGCAGAATTCGTCGAAATCTTTTTGCAGGAGGCCTCCGAGCACCTGCAATTCCTGCGCGAATACTCCGGCATTCTTCAGGATCCTTATCCGGTTCCCGAGGACATTCATCGACTCTACATCTCGTCGCATACGCTGGAAGGCAGTTCGGGCTCGTACGGATATCCGCTTTTTCGAGAAGTAGCCAGCAAGCTTAGCCATATTTTCCAATACGCAATGAATGCTGTGATTGCGCCGGACGCGACTGCCGCACTGGTGGAGTTTATCTCTGAGGGAATCGCAGTACTCGAATCTGATCTGCTGATGATCAGCGCCAACGGTGTCGAGAACGCGGAGGAAATCGCGGCGTTCAAGCAGAAATATGCGTTCGCGTTCGAGCCCGCGCCGGCTGCTCCGCAACCAGTCGAGGACTATGTTGCACCGATCAATCTGCACACGACGCCGGAACTTCCACTTGCAGTGGAGCGTACTCCTGTGCCGCAACGGGCGGCAGTTCAATCGAATGTCCCGAAAACATCGAGTGCGCCGCCGTCTGTGACGCCTTCTGAGATTCCCGATCTCGAACCGGATGGCGAGATCCCTCCCGAGATTCTGGAGTTCTTTGTTCCAGAGACGGAAGAACATCTACAAACAGTTCAGGATTGCTTGTTGGGGATTGAAACGTCAAGCGATCCCGAAACGGTCCATCGACTCTTCCGATCGATGCACACGATCAAGGGCTCCGCAGCTCAAGTGGGATTGCAACGAATCTCGCATGTGGCGCACAGCGCTGAGGACTTGATTGGCCGCGTTCGCGATGGAGAGATCAAACCGACACAGCACGTCATTGATCTCTGCCTCGAAACAGTCGATGTCATCAAGAAGTTCATTTACCGGCAATGGCCAGATGAAGCCACCCTGCAGAGCAGCGTGAAATCGCTCCTTGGACGGATGAAGCAGCGTGTGGCGGGAAGTGACGCTGCGGAGGAGGTGAGGGAGACTGAACAGGATTCTGCTATATCAGTAGATTCGTTAACAGAGTCTGCTTCAGCCATCTCCGATTCAGCGCCGACGCAGAAAGTGCCGGAGTCGCCGAAGCCACAGCTTGCAGAGAGTCACTCTGACGCTGAGCCGGAATTTATTACTGGCTTACGCAGCATGGAGCCCGCGGCGCTGCCGCAGTCGAAGTCAGTCCGTATAGCCCTCGACCGTCTCGACAGCATGATGAACGTAGTCGGCGAGTTGGTGATTAACCGAACGCGAATGCTGGGACGCCTCGCAGAATTAGAGCGTCTTGCGGATGTGCTCAATTTCTCGAAAGGGCGAATGTCTGACAAAATCGCCGAGTTCCAGGAGAAGCATGAGTTCAACCGCCTCGTAGGCGGATTTACATCTTCATATTCCTCGAAAGGAATCGCAGCCTCGGCTGCCGGCTTTGATGACCATTCCGAGTTCACTGAACTCGAGATGGATCGTTATGACGACTACAACATTCTTTCGCGATCACTGACAGAAATTTCTGCGGACGTCACTGAGGTTCTTACTCAACTTGACGGATTCGTGCGGCGCGTCGATTCCGACATCGACGAGTTCACCGGTCTGGCTCACCGTCTGCAAGATGAAATTACGCAAGCGCGAATGGTCCCGATCGGGAACCTCTACACCCGCATCTCCCGCACTGTACGCGATGCCGCGAAGGCAGCGGGAAAGCTGGTCGAACTGAGTCTGGATGGAGCTGAAACAGAACTTGACAACAGCATTATTCAGCAAATTTCCGATCCATTGATTCACCTTGTCCGGAACGCTGTTGCTCACGGCCTGGAGAACACGGAAGAGCGCTATCGCGCCGGCAAGACGGATCACGGCAATGTCGCGGTTCGTGCATACCACCGCGGTAATCACATCTACATAGAAGTTGAAGATGATGGAAAAGGAATCGAGTACGAGCGCGTCCGCAAAGCGGCAGTGAACAATGGAATGCATACACAGGAGCAGGCCGACAAGCTCAGCGAGCGCGAGTTGCTGGAGCTCCTCTTCCATCCGGGCTTCTCAACTGCATCGCGAAAGACTGAGCTAGCCGGCCGTGGCGTAGGACTGGACGTAGTCCGTGCCAACCTTACCGCTCTGAACGGCGAGATCGATGTCGATACGCAAGCTGGTCTCGGAACACGCTTCACCCTAAAAGTGCCACTCACTCTGATCATCTCGCAAGCACTATTCGTTCGCTGCGGCGAGCTAAACTTTGCGGTGCCGCTTTCGTTCGTGGAAGAGATTCGACGCGTGCCGGCCGGAACGGTCGAGGAGATAGGTGGCAAGCTACTCACCAAGGTTCGCGATGCTGTAACAGAAGTTGTTCGCCTCGATTCGCAACTAGGGCTATCCAAGTCTGAGCCGGTGAATGGCTACTATCATCTCGTGTTGGTGAGCGTTGCTGGTCGTTCAGTCGGTGTAGTCGTGGACGAAGTTGTTCGTAGAGACGAAATTGTCATCAAGAATCTTGGCGAGTATCTGCGCAACGTAAAGCTATTTCCTGGGGCGACAATCGCGCCTGACGGAAGCTTGATTTTGCTTATTGATGTAAATCGCCTGGTTGCAGGGGAGTCGATCGAAAAGCGCCCACTGATGACGAGCGCAACAGCAGCACGAATCTTTGCTCCGGGTGCGGCTGCCGTTGCTGCCGGCCACATTCCGAGTGGTGCAATTGAGCGCGTGTCCGAGAAGGTTGTGATTCTGGCAGACGATTCCATCAGCGTGCGCAAGTTCGTAGGCCGCATGTTAGAAAAAGCTGGATATCGTGTGCGCTTAGCTGGAGACGGTCTTGAAGCGCTGGAAATCGCTCTCCAGGGACACTGCGACTTGATCATCACGGATCTGGAGATGCCACGCACAAACGGGTATGAGCTGATGATGCATCTACGGCAAACTCCCGAAACGAGACACATTCCAGTGATGGTCGTTACGTCGCGAGCGGGCGAGAAGCATCGCGATCGCGCGGTCAAGGAAGGGGCGTCGCAGTTCCTTACTAAGCCGGTACAGGAAGAACAATTACTGGCCGCGGTGCAAGAGTTAATCGGAGCAGCGCGTGGTGGCGCGCTGAGTATGGCGCAAACGGTTTGAACATGACTGGTTCGAAGAAAATTCGGGTCCTCATTGCTGACGATTCTGCATTCATGCGGAAGGTGCTGCACAGCATTCTTCTCGCAGAACCCGGATTCGAGGTCGCAGGCGAGGCGCGCGACGGACGCGAGGCTGTGACGCAGGCCGATGCACTAAAGCCTGACGTGGTGACGATGGACATCAACATGCCTCATGTCGATGGTTTGCAGGCTACTGAGCAGATCATGTCCACAAATCCTCGTCCAATCCTTGTTGTGAGTTCCGAGTCCCGCGAAGGGGCCGAAGTGACTCTAAAGGCGCTCGAACTGGGCGCAATCGATTTCGTCGCCAAGCCGACCAGCGGCGTGGATCTGGATATGAGCAGCGTGCGCGACGAACTCGTGCGCAAGCTGCGGGTCGCGGCCAAGGTGCGTGTGGTTCGGACTGCTTCGCGTACCAAACTCGGACAGGAAATTGCCAGCTCAAATCCCCGCACTGAAGCAGGAGCGAGTGCACCGACGAAGTCCGAGGAGCCTCGATCGAACGGCTCCCCGCCCGGGCCCAAATCTCAGAACAAGTTTCCGCTGGTAGTCATTGCAGCTTCGACAGGCGGCCCTGCCACACTAATGAAATTCTTTCCGCTATTCCCACGCGAATTCCCTGGAGCAGTGATCGTGGTTCAGCACATGCCGGGTAGTTTCACTTCGCAATTCAGCCAGCAACTGTCGGAGACATGCGCAATTCGCGCGAAGGAAGCCGAGGCAGGCGAGATTCTCGTTCCGGGAATCGTATATGTGTGTCCAGGATCCCATCACTTGCGTGTCTCGTCTACGGGCCGGGTGATGCTTGATGATGGGCCTCGAATCCTGGGATATCGTCCATGCGCAGATGTCACACTAGAGAGCGCTGCTGCCTACGCCGGGCCGATGTCTATCGGAGTGATTCTTACCGGAATGGGAAATGATGGAGTAAGAGGCGTGAAGGCAGTGAAGGATGCCGGCGGTTATGTGATTGCGCAGGACGAAGCTACCTCGGTCATTTTTGGCATGAACGGAGAGGCGATTCGCACGGGCGCGGTCGACCAAGTGCTGCCGATCGACGACATCTTTGGGGCAATCGAAAAGAGACTCGCACAGCTTCAGTGTACGGCGCGAGTAGGAGCTGTATGAATCGCTCGCGATTGGAGGCCGTCGGCAAAACGCAGTCTAAATCTGGCGAGACGATGATCCTTTTCTCGGTTGGCGGATCGAAGCTTGCAATCGCGGCGAGCGCAGTGGACGAGATTCGCGATCTTAGTGGATTAGAGAAGTTCAGTTGTGAGCCCGCGAGTCCAAAATTTGGCAAGGTGAAGCAGGTTTTCCAACGTCAAGGGCGTCGATATTTCGTTGTGGACTCTTGCGAGCATTTTCATCTCGCGATGGCGCGACCTTCAAGGTTACTGGTCCTGCGGCACGCCACAACAGCTGTTGTCGTCGACGCGATTGATTGCATGGTCGAGCTCAACAGCATGCAGGCACTGCCACGAGCTTTTTCTGGCGAAGAACGCAATTGGTATCGTGGGCTGGCAGTAGTGAAGGGCAGAGTGATTCCTGTCGTACGGCCGGAGTCCTTTTTGAGTAGCACAGATGTCGCATTCATCGAGGCATCATTGCGGGTTGGCGAAGCAGGTGCGCGCTCAGGGGCTGGAGCATGAGTTTAGGAAGTAAAGCGCGAGACAATTTTGTCATCTTTCCTCTCGGAAGGAAGCGCTTTGCTCTGTCTGCAGAACAAGTGCACGAGCTGTCGCGTCAACAGGAGCAAGGCGAAGAGGAGCAGCAAACCTTCCCCCATACGACGCGAAACCTGACTGGAGTCGTATTGCGCCGTAATCAGATTGTTCCTGTTGCCGATATAGCACCGGCGTTAATTGGACCTGACGTCCCGGAGCGAAAGTTCTACCTGATCGTAAACCTCACTCTCAGAGGCAGGGTAAGTCGGGCAGCAGTTCCCGTAACGGGAGAATGCGAACTAACCGGGGCAGATCGTCTGCCGTCAAAGAGCAAGTTGCCACAGTACGTATCGGGATTGCTGTCTGTCAACGATGAGATTGTGGAAGTGCTCGACCTCGAACGCTTGCTCGCTGGAGAGGTTCGCGCATGAATACGCAAAGCTCGGCCAAGGTCCTGGTGATCGATAGCAATGTCTTCTTTGCGAAGCGTCTCGGCGAGGCCTTGAAACAGGAAGGAATGGAAGTAACACACAGCACGCAGGCGGCATATGCGTTGACTATGTTGGAATGGGATGCTCCTTCAGTGATTTTGTGCGCTACCAATCTGAGAGAAATGAACGCGTTTGATTTGCCGCGCATCGTGCATGGCGATACAAAGACCTCCCATATTCCCATTGTGGCACTCGGCGATGGTGGCGATCATGCGCTTATGGCAGCGTTTCGCGCCGGATGCGATGACTACGTNGATCGCAAGTTAGGTCCCGAGCACATCGCGTCGCATGTTCGCGCATTCCTGAAGAGCCACCAGGAGGGTTTCCAGCCAACGCAAATGCTGGGAGGGTCGGACACTGCGCTGAGTGGTAGTCTTTCCCACCTTGACCTTCTTGGAGTCATACAGATGTTGTTGCATTCGCGTCAATCAGGGGCTCTGCACATCAATGCGGTAGATCTCGACGGAGTGATGTTTTTCGACTCCGGAGACATTTCTCATGCGGAAGCCGGCGAGCGAATTGGCGATGATGCGGTTCTTGAAATCGTGAAGCGCACGAACGGAATCGAAAACGGAGTCTATAAGTTTGTTCCAGGTGCTACGGCGGCAACAAGAACTGTACTGCGATCGGCAACGGAACTCATGCTCGATGCCTTGCGTGAGCTCGACGAAAGCGCAAGCTTACTGGACGGGGAGGTTTAAGTGTCTAGCACTCCTACAGTGGTCTTTATCGATGACAGCGCAACCATGCGCGAAGTCATCAAGATCGCGTTTCGCCGCGAAAACATCGACGTAGTCGCCTATGCCGATGCTGCCAGCGCATTGCCGAATATTGAGCAGGGCAGTCCTGACGTAGTGATCACCGATGTGATCATGCCTGACAAAGATGGTTATGAAGTTTGCCAGCACATCAAACAACACCCTCGTCTTGGCAACACTCCAGTGATCCTGATGTCGGGGGTGGTGAACCGTGCTGTAGCGGAAAAGGCTTTCTCTGTAAAAGCCGATGAACTGATCCGTAAGCCGTTTCAGCCGCAGGATCTGATCACGCGCGTGAAGCATCTGCTTAAGCCAGAGCCCACTGCTGCTGCTCCCCAGGCACAAGGCAATGCAGCCGCTGCACTCAGCAGCATCTTTTCCGCGGCGCCTGCTGCAAATGCTGCAGCAAGACCGCGACAGACGATAGCTGCGGGATCGCCGGCTGCAAGTGGCATATCGCCTTTGAGTCAGGAAGCCCCACCTGCGGCTGCTGCGTCGTCGCAAGCAGCAGCAAACGGGACGGCGTCGAAGCTTGCCCCAGGAGCATCGAACGACATCAGCAAATTGAAGATGGAGATCGGCAGGCTGGAAGGGCTGGTGAAGAAGCTGCAGTCGGAACTTGCAGCCGAGCGCGAATATGTTCGCTCGCTAGAGGAACATTTCAAGACCGCCCAACAGGGTTAGGCAAAACTCATCTCTTGTTCTGGGAATTAGTTGCTCGGAGTGGAACGCAATCAAGTAATCAGCATCTCTTTCGAACGTAGATCTTTGATGGTATCCCGCAGCTTCGCTGCCTTCTCGAATTCAAATTTCTTGGCTGCCTCGCGCATCTGCTCTTCCAGTTTCGCAATATAGCCGTCCAAGTCTTGCTGGGATCCGAATTCGGGAACTGATTCCACTGCTTCGGTGAGTTCAGTGGCATCTGGATCGACAATCTGCGCCAGCGAGTAATCGAGCGGTCTGACGATGGACTCTGGAGTGATGCCGTGTTCTTCGTTATAAGCACGCTGGATTGCACGGCGGCGCTCCGTCTCATCAATCGCTCTCCGCATTGAGTCGGTCATTACATCAGCATAAAGAATCGAGCGGCCATGCAGATTGCGAGCGCACCGGCCGATGGTTTGAATCAGGGATCCGCTGGAACGGAGAAAGCCTTCTTTATCGGCATCGAGCACTGCCACGAGCGACACCTCGGGCAAATCTAATCCTTCTCGCAGCAGGTTGATTCCGATGAGCACGTCGTACTCGCCACGCCGCAGATCGCGAAGGATCTTGATTCGTTCGAGCGTCTCGACTTCAGAATGCATGTAGCGACAACGCACGCCGACCTCACTGTAGTANTCAGCGAGATCTTCAGCCATGCGTTTTGTCAGAGTCGTAACCAGCACTCGCTCTTTTCGTTCTGCCCGCAATCGAATTTCATGTAAGAGGTCGTCGATCTGCCCCTTTACGGGCCTAATCTCAACTTCTGGATCAACCAGACCCGTGGGTCGGATTATCTGCTCGACTACGACGCCGGCAGACTTGGTCAGTTCGTATGGACCCGGAGTCGCCGAGACATAGATCGCCTGATTTACGCGCGTCTCGAATTCCTCGAATTGGAGCGGCCGGTTGTCCAATGCAGACGGAAGTCGGAAGCCGTATTCAACTAAGTTCGCTTTGCGTGAGCGATCTCCATGCCACATGGCGTGCAACTGTGGAACAGTTTGGTGCGATTCGTCGATGAAGAGCAGGAAATCACGAGGCACATAATCGAGCAGCGTGGGTGGGGCTTCCCCGGGCAGACGACCAGAAAAATGACGCGAATAATTCTCGATGCCGTGGCAGTATCCGACCGATTTGATCATTTCCAGATCGAATCGCGTGCGTTGGTGAATTCTTTGCGCTTCGACTAATCTGCCCTGCTGTTCCAGCTCTTTCTCCCACCAGGCCAGCTCTTCCAAAATGGAATCGATTGCGCGTTTTTTGCGATCGGGAGCCAAGACATAATGGCTCTTCGGATAAATTGGCAGGCGTGCGTACTTCTGCTTTACCGTTCCAAACAGGGGATCGATCTGCGAGAGCGACTCGATCTCGTCGCCAAACAGTTCGATCCGATAGGCCATGTCGTCGTAGGTCGGAAAGATTTCGATTACATCGCCCCGAACTCGGAATGTGCCGCGGCGAAATTCTGACTCATTGCGATCATAGAGAATTTCGACCAGGCGACGCGTGATGTCCTCCCGCCGGATCTTCTGGCCTTTCTCAAGGAAGAGCAGCATGCCGTAGTAAGCGTCGGGCGAGCCGAGACCGTAAATGCAACTTACGGAGGCAACGATTATGCAGTCTCGCCGCTCAAACAGCGACTTAGTAGCCGAAAGACGCAGTTTGTCCAGTTCATCGTTAATCGTTGCTTCCTTCTCGATGTAAACGTCGCCCGAAGGAATGTATGCCTCAGGCTGGTAATAGTCGTAGTACGAGACGAAGTACTCCACCGCATTGTTAGGGAAGAACTGTTTGAACTCGTGATAGAGCTGCGCAGCCAGGGTCTTGTTATGAGCGAGCACCAGCGCGGGACGATTGAACCTCTCGATGACCTTGGCCATCGTGTAAGTCTTCCCAGACCCGGTTACGCCGAGGAGAACCTGATGCTTCTCGCCCGCGTAAAGGCCTCGCGACAGCTCTTCGATCGCCCGACCCTGATCTCCGGCCGGCTTGTAATCGCTTAGCAGCTTGAAATCCATAACAGAAGCCCCACAGAGTGAAAAATGAACTGGTGGGTATCTCTCTATTTTGACACAGCACACCAAACCATCATCAGAGGAGAACACTCATTTCACGCTGTGCAGCGCCTTCTTACCTTTGAACAACTTGATCCAGTCGCGTGGACTCTCCACGAGCACATCCGGCGGTGCCGTTTCCAAAGTGTGGGGCGCCAGACCGTAAGTGCAGCCAACCGAATAGATTCCAGCATTCTGCGCGGTGACGACGTCCACGTCAGAATCGCCGATGAGCACCGCTTCTGACGCTTCGCAGTTCGCCTCACGAAGAAGCTTGCGCACACCAAACGGATCTGGCTTTTTGGTTTCGAAACTATTGCCGCCGTAAACCTGAAAGAAAAATTCATTCATGCCCAAGGCATCGACGATCGCGCGAGACGGTCCGACAGGCTTGTTGCTGAGCACCGCCATCTTCCTCGGAAATGTGTCAGTCGAGCAGAGCTCTCGTAGCGCATCAATCACGCCGTCATAGACATAAGTCGTGTCCAATTTATGCTTGCGGTAGTAATCGAGAAAGAACTGCAGAGCGACATGGAGAAAGTGCTCGTCTTTGGGATCGCCTAAAGCCCGGCGAACAAGCATGGGAGCGCCGTCGCCTATGTAGGAAGCAATTACTTCCAAGGGCAGCTCATGCCGTCCAAAGTGGCGCAGCATCGCGTTGACGGAATTTCCAAGGTCCTGGCGTGAGTCGACTAATGTGCCGTCAAGGTCGAAGATCAAGAGCCGCAGCTGGCGAACGGGGATTTCACGATTAACCTTCATTGCTTTCAGTTTATCTGCGCTGAGTAATCGCCGTAAGTCCCGAGCGGATTCTGCGTCTATGATGTTCCGCGATCTCTTTCTTCGCCATGAACAAGACTTGGGCTTTATTCGCCAGCTTCTTACTCACCTCCGTACTCTTCGCTCAGACGCCGGATCCAGCAATACTGTCCGAAGCGAAGCGCATCAAGGCGATCGACAACCATTCACACCCACCGAAGCTGGTAGCAGCGGGAGAGAAGGATGAGGATTTTGATGCTTTGCCGTGCGATCCGATCAGCCAGATGGATCCTCCATTCCAGACGCGGCCCGAGAATCCGCAGATTATGAAGGCATGGAAGGCACTATGGGCATATCCGTACAGCGACAACAGTCCGGAACACGTGAAGGCTGTGATCGCGGCAAAAGAGAAGGTCAAACAGCAGCAGGGAGACAATTACGCGAACTGGGTTCTCGATCAGCTTGGGATTCAAACGCAGTTCGCGAATCGCGTAGCGATGGGACGAGGTTTGCAGCGACCGCGATTTCGCTGGGTGCCGTTCGATGATCCGTTGCTGTTTCCAGGAAAAGGCCTAACTCCATCCTCTCCCGATCGCGAGTACTTCTATCCTCGCGAGCGCCAGTTGCTTAGGCGCTACATGGATGAACTAGGCATAAGCCAACTCCCGTCCAATCTCGAGGAGTACAAGGTTCAGGTGATTACTCCCATCTTGGAGCGGCAGAAAAAAGCCGGAGCTGTGGCCATCAAGTTTGAGGCCGCATATCTGCGCTCGCTTGACTTTGGTCTACCGAGCAATCAGATTACTGACGCAAATTCGATTTATCGCTCAGCAGTTTCAGGCGGCGTTAATTCAGATCAGGACTATCTCCGACTACAGAACTATCTGCTGCGATACATTGCAGTTGAGGCTGGCCGTCTCGGAATGGCGGTGCACTTTCATACCGGCGGCGGATGCGGAAGCTACTTCGATCTTCCTGGGTCAAATCCCTCTTTGTTGAGTTCGCTGATCGACGATCCAGCTCTTCGCAAGACTACGTTTGTCCTCGTGCACGGCGGAGCGCAGACCTTCAGCAAGGAAGTCTC
>AP72_2010_repI_A001DRAFT_1000236_pt1 | contig 12354 bp, 29 predicted proteins | sample AmaPasrepliIA001_FD_9535 | JGI IMG/M metagenome (IMG submission 9535)
ATCACTGAATACTGGTCCAGTGAGAGATGATTCGCCCAGAACGTTAGAAATCTTTAGCCTGCTCACGCCGGCCTCCTCTCAATTATAGTGCCGACCGGCTCACCTTGCAAGGCCGCTGTGAACATTCCTGGTTTCAATCCATTGACAATCTGTACTTGTTCCACATGGCGGGAGGTTTTCCATGTGTGAAAAAGCTGATGGTCTAGGATACATTCTTCTGGAAATTGATCCAGCAATTCATCCAGATAAATGTGGGGAATAAACTCGGCATTGGAATGCTTCTTAGGGTCTGCCGTATAGAGACCGTCTTCATCCTTGATGAAGATTACTTTCTTCATTCCCAGAACTTCTGCATGAGCAAAGAGGCCGAAGTCCGAACCATGGGAAGGAACGATCCCTTCCTCTGGAGGTGGTTCCCAGAAGTGGAATGGGGGAACAGAAATAATAATAGGGAGCATTCCGCCCTTTAGGTAAAGGGGAAGCTCCCAGAAGTGTTCGCGCTGCATGACAATAGAACCATGCTTTGCCAGCAGTGCATTGAGAAAGACTGCATTGGCTTCCTCCATGGCGCCTACCAATTGGGCGACACCACCAAGAGGAATGCCTAAGTCCAAAGCAATTGAGACGGTATGGCGGGTACGAGTACCTCCACCAACACCAACTACCATTGGAATTTGACTTTGTTTAGCTTTAGCAATTTCATCAACCAGTGGTTGAATTGCACTCTTACCACGGTCGAAGATTGATTGGCCACCTACGCTAACCATGACGACATGGGGCAGAATAGCAAACTCATCTTGTGAGGCAGTCTTGGCAATGGTCTGCCTATTAACCAGAGATTCTTTCATGAGATAGGATTTGATATGTGTCCTACCATCATCGGTCTCAAACTTATTTTCCGACATTATTCTCTCAGAGGTGGGAGGCTAGTTTCAATAGCACATATACCACCACTCCGAGGAAACCGAGGCTCAGAATCGCGCCTACGATCCAGATAATCCAGTAGAACTTAAAGATCCCGAATATCAGATCGAAGAGGGCGTTGTGACGCTTCTCGAATTCTTCGTGATTCATTTGATACACCTATCCCTAGCTAAACAAACCTAGTACGAATCCCAATGTAGCTGCACCAATAGCACACCACCAGAGCGCTGTTATTAGCCAGTGCTCTTGGGGGTCGGTGTCCATGGTGAATTACTTTGTAATGGCTATGAGCTTGCCGTCTTCAGCTTGAAGAATCTTACAAATAGAGCCATCGATTTGGCGATGTCCAACAACCTTTTCGGTTCCATCTAGCTCTACTAGGTCAAGATTCCAATCATCGGCGACTGACTTTTTCCAGTCGTCAGTTCCACTAAACACAAATGCATAAGTTGCACTGCTCATTTTTTCTCCAAGAAACTAAGACAGTTATTTCCCACTGTCAAGGGGAAGCTTTTTAATAGATTCAAGGATGCCGAGTACGTCTCCTGGGGTACCGCGCATCATGTTATCTGCCACTCTTTGTTTGGCCTCCTGGTATCCATCCAGGAAAGTGGCTAGGCTTTCGAACCGAGAATTGTTCAAGCTCAATTTGAGCGAACGATCAATTTCTAATGCCAGAGCATATGACTTCTGTTGAACCATTAAGAACGCTCGACATGTTCTCTGGTTGCAAGAAGCTCTTTACAGGTAGTGTACGTAGCCTGCCATTCTGGCGAGGACTTGATAAGAACTCCGTCCTCCAGAAGTTGGTTCCTAGTGAAGTCACACCCGCTATCGCCACAGTCGCACTGGCCGCTGCTTACTCTGAGCAGGCGGTTCTTGTAGGCGAGAAGGCGTTTGGTGGGGAGTTTTTCCATCTCTTCACGGGATAAGAGTTTCATTTCAGTAGCTCTCGGCTAAGTATTCTCTCTGCTTATTCTTTCCGTTCTTACGCTTTTGATCCTTAGAACGCATCTTACCGCTCTTCCTGGCCTTTGCAGGGATTGCGTAAGGGTTACGTAAGGTGTCCTTTTTCGTTTTCATGATTGGTAGTCACAGTGGGACTCGAACCCACATGAGGGTTTACCTCGGGGGTTTTTAAGACCCCGGCGTCTGCCATTCCGCCATGCGACCATTCTGGTTCGGGTACTAGGATTCGAACCTAGATAGCGGGATTCAAAGTCCCGAGTCCTGCCGTTGGACGATACCCGAATAGATACGGTGTACTAACTATATCACCTTATTGGCAGGTTTATGGAGTCCCGTAAAGAACTTTGTGGGCAATCATTACGGCAGCTCCCACTAGGGCTAGGACCCCGAATATTGTAATGGTTACCTCGAACACTTTGAAGAGCGCCTTCCACAACCCAAATTTCTCTAGGTAAATTGAACCATAGATAAGTCCATTGATGGCGAACATAGCCGTCATCAATGACGACACGCCTACTATGAATGCAATTACCCAGCTCATGGCTCACCTAAAAGAGATTCGGTCCTGGTAGACCACAACCTGGAGACTGAATCACAGATAAATCTACCAGGACCGATATCTCAAAGATCATTCACTCTGCTCTGAACTCTCAGCAGCAGGTTGCTCCTTGCCGGCAACAAGCTGACCCAGCTTGGCAAACGCCTTGGCGAGAGCCTCGGGATCATTCTCATCACCCGTGAAAGCAGCTTCCAGAACCTTGTCGAACTTGGCAAGCTTCTCAGTTGCTTCCTTGACCTTCTTGTTGTGCGCCTTGAGATCCTCGGCGTACTTCTTAGCCTCTTCAGGCGTATAGGTCAGGGTCACCTGAGCTTCCACCATCTTGCCATCAACCAGATGGAAGACCTTCTTGGTGGGCATGCGAATGGAATCCAGTTCACTCTGGAGCGAGGCGCGCTTGGTGAGCGCCTTATCCAGAAGATCCACTCGTTTGGCTAGCTCACGTTCCGTGAGCACTGATACCAGGCGCCCACGGACCTGGGGCGCTGATCCCTGCAAGGCACTTGCAACCTCGGCAAGAACACTCGCTCCCGTGCTGACCTTCGACTCGTTGTTTTGCGACATAGTAATTTCTCCGTGCTTCCTTGATTTTAGCGGACCACATGATCCACTTCTTGTTGTATTCATCAAAAGAACATGCAGACCAACCGCGGTCCCATGCTCGTTTCAGATGATGAAAGGTTATCTTCATCCGAACGTAGTGGTTGAGAAGTTCAGGCAATGAAGCTTCAGCGAGACGTATAGCCTCGGTTATCTCTCGATCCCATTTTTCGAATAGGAGAAAGATCATATCAACAGATAGGAATGCTACCTGCCGATTAACTTCTTGTTCAAGTTCACTCAACAGAGGGCTTGTCATCTGGGTAGAGTTCATCATGGGATTTCCATTCGTTAGTGATAATGTCTCTACTCCACCCTTTATAGTGGGGAAAATTAAAGGCGTGGGCCACCCATACCTGGATTACAATACGAGGTTCTGGTTTCTGGGCTTCGTCCTCACCCATCAAGTAAACCACGTTAGCTTTCCCTTCCCGCCATACCGTACGAAATGGGGCGCTAAAAGCTTCTTCAGCCATTTTGATTGCTGACTCCAAATCAGGAGCACGAACAATACAATTGGTATCTGGCCCGTCCCCGCCATCTTTGGGATTGCCCCATTGAGCAATGTGCCACAGTTTCATTGGCAGGAGACTAAAAGTGAATCTGGATTGTTGCCCACGTTGCGATGAAGAATCTTTCCATGTCCCCTGTGGTTACACACTTGGGCGACACAGACTTCATCAAGCAACCCATTGCAATGAACCAGCAAACCTGGCGTACCATCTTCCAGCTTGACCTGGGAAGATTCGGCATGCTTACCGCATGCGCACAATAGAAATGCCAATAGGAGAATCTTTTTCATTGTCTTTCTCAATAGCCATGCCTACAAGCATAGCAAACTAGGGTTCCATCTTCTTGGTTTGGTTCCGCGTATGGGAAGAATTCTTTACATTTTTTGCAAGTGCAACCGTCAGAATCTTTTTTCTTTGCTGCAACGGGAACGGCTAGATCAATCCCATCAATAGTAATCTGTTGATTTGGTAGGGGCACTGAGGGCAAAGTAATGGTATACCATCCACCATTGATAGGGACATAGTTGACACCACCCCCGCCACCAGCTCCAATATAGATTGTTCCGCCGTTATTTGAATTATTTCCAGAATTATTACCAGTGCTCATATTAACTTCCTTGTGGGAAGTCTTATATCAGCCTGAATATTTCTGGAATTATTCGTCTTCGTCTAGTTCGTCTTCATCTTCCAGACGTTCAAAGTCCGGGTCAACGTCTTCTTCGTAGTCATCCAGGCTGACCAGCTCACCATCATCATCTTGTTTGAGATTGGTGTAGATGACAATCTGTCCCTTGCTATTGGTTTCGATTTCGAAACCGGCCGGTAGGAACTCTTCCAGCGCTTCTTCTAACTCTTCCAGATTCATTGAATTCTCCTATATCAGAATGATCTGCAACTCCAGCACGTAAGTGTGCCGTCGTCATGATTGGGTTCCGCAAACTGATAGAAGTTCTTGCACTTCTTACAGGCGCAACCATCAAAGCCATTGACAATCTTCATCACCACACGAAGGTCGGGCGATACCAGTTTGCCGTACTTATAATCTGATTGATTATGCACATAAACAATCTGATTATTTTTAGTCCCATTTCTACCTCTTGCATTGGTAGGATAGGGCTCATCTGCTTTCCATCCGAGAAGAAACGAATTCTCCTCACGATTGAAACCTATAACTGCACCAAGGATTGTTCGCTTGGTAGGGTGGTCTGAGATTGCTCCGTCACTATCTATATAGAAACGGTAGACATCACCAATTTGAGCTGCTTTGAGATTCATGATTGGAAGGTGAAAGAAAGAGGCAAGTTTTCAGATCCTTTCGGACACCGCTACTAAACTTGCAAACTTGCAGTCTTGTTTTGGTGATCTAGGATCACGCACTCTTCTTGGCCGTGCGAGCCGGAACAGCCTCGCCCGGACGAGCAAGACGCTGAACACCACCGCCCTTGCCCTTCTGCACATCGAGACGACCCGTGTTCTCCGCACACTGGCCCGTGACATACGCATGAACGCGCTTCACGAGAGTGCCGAACGAAGCCGAATCCTGAGCAAGACGACCAGCGGCCGTATTGCAGAGGTAGGGCATCGAGATGCGCTCACTCGTGCTGCCATCGAACACCGCCTCAACGGCCGTTTCGATCTGCTCCGAGGGGATCTCGTTCTGAGCAACCCACTCGGTCAGGGCCTTGGCATACGCATTCGCGCTCGCCGCAATGTCAACCGAACCATCCGCACCACGCTTAGTAAACTGATTCATGTGAATTCTCCATCAATGTTTGTTGTTTGTCGTTATCGAAACATATCAAGAGAGTCAGAATTGGCCCGCTTGATATTGCCATCTACATGATTGTAGATGAACATCTTTTGTTTTACTGAGCGGCCTTCTTTTCCGCCATCTCAGCACGTTCCTCATCGGTCGGATTGTAGATACCACCGTGAGCACCCCGCTTGATGATACGATCCGGGTAATCATCCGTCAGGATCTTGAGAGTCGTATAGAGCTGAGGACCAGTCTGATTGAACTCCTTGGCAAGTTCCTCCGCCAACTTGGTGGCTGGAATCTTCTGACCCTTCGGGAGAGCTTCGATGATCTCAGAAGCCTTCTCAAAGAGTACACGAACCTTATCGAGGCGAGCCTCTACGTGAGCCTTGTTGAACATTGTAATCTCCTTTGCGTTTCTTTCAGTAGGAATATGCGAAGGTATCAAGCCAAACCTTGGCTGCCTTTCGCGCACGGCTAGGAGCATCCTTATCGGATGCAAGATTGGTCATCACTGCTTCAGTGATGTCGTGCATATCCAATGCAGGACCGCTCAATCCAACCACCGTCAAAGACGTGGGACGATCAGTCAGGCGGAATGCAGCTAGTTCACGAGCAACCTTACGGTTGAAAGGATCAGCAGGATTGAGAACTGAAAGCCCGTACTCCACCTTCCTGCCCTTGACTCGAATGGCCACGCACCCCACGGGGGTTCCAGAGGTCAGCACCCCGTCCACAACAGGGTAGCTGCTACGAAGATACATAATGCGATAATCACTCATTGGTTTCGGGCTCCTGGGTTTCAATCTTTGTTACGTGAAACTTACCATCTCGTAAGTTTCTGTTCCTGTTTGCGACTAAATGGCGCGCTTCATCTAAAGCTGCCATCACTGTTTCAGCTTCTAAAACCATCTCATAAGATTCGCGAGTAACCTTTTCGATGGTAACTTTGTATCTAGCGACTGCCATCGTAAGCAGGCTCCTGTGCCTTGTCAATGGCTGACCGCACATCCGCTCGGAATTGAACGTGAGGTTCAGAGGTGGATGAATTGTTACGAAGCAAATAGGATGGATGATAAGTAGGCATCACCAAACTTTTGCCACGCTTGAAAAACTTACCTCGGATTTTGGTAATCCCGAAGGTAGTATTGATTAGATTGCTCACGGCCGTATTACCGAGAGCGACAATCACTTTGGGATTGATTACTTGAAGTTGCCCCTCCAAGTAATCGATACACTGATTTACTTCTGTATCAGTGGGGCGTCGGTTGTTGGGCGGCCTGCATTTGACAATGTTGCAGACATAAATGTCTGTCGAAACATTGAGACCTAGCTCGGTGAGAATCTTGTCCAGAAGTTGACCAGAGCGGCCCACAAACGGAGCACCCTGAATGTCCTCATCTTCACCGGGAGCTTCTCCCACAAAGCAAAGAGAAGCAGCAGGATTGCCTCGTGAGAAGACCGTGTTAGTCCTAGTCGCATGAAGGTCGCACTTGGTGCAGGATTTTACTTCATTCTGAAGTACTTCGAGAGATTTCATTTCGCTTTTGCAATTCGTAAATGACTACTTCAGTTTGAAGAACACTGTGTTGAATAGAAAGAGAAGTGTCGATAACATAATCAGCCATCTCCACTTTCCGTTCAATGCTCATCTGAGCCTCAATTCTAGCCACCGCCTCCGCTTCCGTCAACTGGTTGCGCTTCATTAGTCGCTCAATTTGCATATGTCGTGGACACTGCACCACAATCAGCGGGCGATAGCGGTCTGCATTTCCCATCTCGCAAATTAGAGCTGCATCATAACCCACAATTGGATTACCCTCTGAATGCAGTTTGAGAATCTGAAGTGTAGATTCTTTATTGATCAATGGCTCCATGATCCTATTGATCTTATCCAATTCCTTTTTGTTGGAGAAGACTAGCTTGGCCAGAGCCGTACGATTGAGAGTCCCGTCAGGATTAATGAAGTCTGGACCAAACTCCTCTTGAATAGCCCAGAGCCCATAAGATCCTGGAGCAACCACATCACGGGCCACCATATCGGCATCCACCACAGGAATATTATAGGCACGGAGAGTCTTGGTGACCGTGCTTTTACCCATGGCAATCCCGCCAGTTAGACCAAACGTAATCATGTTCTTACCGTTCTAATCAATGCTAAAGCAGCATCGATGTTCTCAGGGTGAGAGAGAGTAATCTCTAGGAATAGATCAGCGATGGTATCGTCGAACTCTTCCAACGCCTTGTAGCTCTTGACGTTGATTTTGGGACGGCCAGCTAATTCTGCCAGCTTTAATCGAACAGGAAATTCCCTTTCGATCTTTTCCATCAATGCTTTGTATTCTAGGTCTGTCATGGGAGTTAGTTTGGCCACAGCTTTCTGAGCGAGTGGCCCATGTCCTAGTAATGCCCGCGGCACACGCATCTATTACTAGTCAAGTTAGTCCGGTTTTATAGAGGCCCGGAAACTCGGGGCAGTTCGGAGTACGACTTCCAAACGCCTCCACCACCTCGTGGGTTTGGACCCCAGAGGGATGATCTTTAGAGAGGGATGGTCTTTATCTGAAGACACTTTCCATCTACATATGAGCCGCCTTTGGACTCACATTCCTGAACTCGATTGCCGTAGTCCATAAACATACCCACACAAGTAACAAGCGTGAGCGCTATAAGCAGAACTGGTAGGACCCAGTAAAAGTTCATATCTCTCATGCCCGTAGTACCTTGAGGATCAAGCGGGTAAGTGCGACTTGTGCTTTATGGATATACAGCTCCATACCAGTCAGTCGGGTAAGTGCGGGTTCTTCTTCCGACCAGACCAAACCATCATGGGTAACCACCTTGGTCACGGTTTCCTGGCCGTTACGCTCCCCGAACCATACTTGGTCCCCGCTGCTGTAAACTTCATACGTTCTCATTCTTCTTCTCCGATTGGAAAGCCATCCTCATCGAACAGCTCTGGAAACATGGCGTGGTCAATTTCCCCACAAGCAATGCAGTGTTTGACCCAATGACGGCCATGTTCACATTCATGACCTTCTCCCTGCATGAGAGTATCTAGTACTTGCTTTCGGACTTCAGGGTCAGGATCGTCAAGCTTATGATAAAGCTTTCGTCTTTCCTTACGCCTTTCTTCCCTAGCCTGAACGATAGCTTTTTGCTCATCATTTAGACGAGTAATGCGCTCTTGAATAAGAGCGTCGTATTGCTCATCGTTCAGCTTTGAAAGCCACTCTTCGTACTCTTGGGGAGACATCAGTGATCCGTTCGTTCGGTGATGTGCTTGATGACTTCGCCAGCACCTTCCTGAACCTTCTTGAGCTTCTCACCCAACCCCTTGTCAGGGATAGCTTGGCGATATTCCTCAGACTTCTTCTCCACTTCCTTGAAGAACTTCTGAGCTTCCTGAACCTTTTCTTTTGACTTCTCACTCATGGTACTACCTCTTTTATTGAACCGAAGCTTTGGTAACCTTCCCGTTATCCAGCTCCACGCAGATGCGGTCTGTACGAGTATCTTCGGGATACTCATAGTAGGAGTCTGTATCGATACGAATAAGGCGGAAAATCATATTGAGAGCCTCCGCCTTATTCTGTGCGCCCTTCTTGGAAAGACCTAGAAAATCATCTGCTACGCTCATGATCCACCTACCTGTTGTTGTCGAATTCGTTCGATGTTTTGAGCAGCACGCTTCATGTATTCCACACGAGAAGCGTTAGCGCTATGAATGGTAATGACCGGGATAGGAAAAGTCTTATCGTTGTAGACAGTCTCTTCCAACCAATCGATCACTCGATAGCCTTCCTCCCGGTTCTCACCCAAATCATTATCCAAACTGAGGTGGGTTACACGACGAGATTGGAGCCAGTAGATGGTTTGGTAGACCGTATGAGTACGGAACCATCCTTCAGGAGTCTGACGCTCATCATCCATGTAAAGCTTGATCTCACCATGGCACCAGCAATCGCAGGCACCACGTTCACAACAAGCACTCTCATGGTAGGTGTTGAGGGTGCAGTGAACTGCACACGTGCACATGTCCTTCTTCATAGGTTGAATTGATGTACCAGCGTTTCTAGCGCTGCTACTTCCCTCTTCAGTTTGGCAAGTCGATCGGTAATGTTAGCTCCGCTCAACTTGAGATTATTCTTTTTAGCAAATGGGAGAATGAGTTTGGGGTCAGCAAACTGGATGGTCATATCATTGTCATCGAATCGAAGATCGACACCATCCATCAGGCTAAAAGAAGAGTGATAGTCCTTGCGGGCCATCTCTCTAATCTTTTGCATTGAACCTTCCCAATTGCCCGTGAACTCCAAATAGGAACTGGAGCTACCACCTTGAGACTGAATCTCCCAGGTAGAATCAGCTAGAAGCTTTTCCTCTAGGATTGCCTGAGAGATAAGCGCGTCCCTTTTAGAACGAAGCTCGTACGCTTGTGCGCCCAGAGACGAGGCATGGTCTTCCAGAGCCTCAATCTCTGTATCTAGGGCGTCTAGTTCCGCTTGAATCTTCATTGGCTTTGGGAATATTGAACGGCGTATCCCATAGCGCAGGCTCCCAAAAGGAAGCTGATGACACACCATTCAATGGTAGCTCGGAGAGAAACAGTAATCTTTTTCTCTTCCTTCTTCTTTTTTTGCTCTTTGATCTTAGCCGAAGTTGTTTCTCCAAACTCAATGCACTCTTTAAGAGTTTGGACTCGTTGCAAACGTTCCTCCTCGGGAACGCCTTCAGCAATGAGGGCTTGATCAAGATTGTCGAGACACTCTTGTGTTTCCATTACTTTTGAAGGTTGTAACCTTCTCCTACCAGTTTGACCTGCATTCTGGAATCAAGTTTGGGCTCATAGCGCTCAGTGAGAGTGTTGAGGACCCAGCCTTCACGTATGTGTTTGCCGCCCAGCGTTGTCAACCCCTCGGCCAGCGGATACATATTTTCTTTACCCAACCACAAGCCTCGATATAGTTCTGGAACTGGATCAAGACCTACTTGGTTGATTAGATCAACTCTCTTTTGATAATCCAAGTACCTCATTGTCTTGAGGTCCCAGACATCAAAGAATCTGATCTTGGTCATCAACCTACCTTCCGCAATGACTGTATCATAACGGAAGCCTTTGACCTGACCGTAAACTTCCCCGAAGAAGACCATATTGGGAACTTGGGCCAACTTGTTTTCTAGATCATATCTGATGGCGATATCCCACCACATATCATCCGGGTCCATCTTCTTGTAGTAGTTGCGGGACTTCACCCAGAGTCGTGTTCCGTCATGAACAAACGCCGCATTACTCCCGTGGATCTTTTCCGTAAGAACGATCTCCTCGCCTTCTCCAAGACAAGCAAGGTACTTACGGATACCATCAATATCATATTTAGGAATGGCCCAACCTGATGGCGCTTTTTCCGCGTTCGTACCCTTGGTCCTTTTGATACCTGGAAGGTTTTCTTCTTCCAGCTCCTCCCACTTCTTGAGGGGGATGAGATCCACAATGGAATCTCCCGCCTTCAGGACATTCACTTCCGATGGAAGTGGGTCACACATCAACCAGAAGGGCATGTAATCAATCAACATGCCTTGGCTGTAGATGCCTCGAATCTTCTTGGCCTTGATGATACGGTATTTCTCAGGCACTTCACCCACCTTGAACTTAGGTCCAAGCTGGCGTTGCTGCATCACACCATTCTCATCTTCGTACTTCTCATATGCTTTGGGGCATAGGAAGTAGAACTGATCTCTATCTGGGACGATAGAGTCAATGGGAATGTATCCGGCTAGGTCTCCCACCTTGTATTCATCACGTTTGGTAATGACGGGATAGTCCCCGAGTACGGTGCAGATATCTAGGGCATCTGCATCTGGATGCTTACGCACCTGTTCAATTACTACTATCTGTGGCTGCCAGTCGCTCATTATCTTTCTCAATTATCTTCTTGATTGCACTGCCATCGCCCCATCGGAGCCCAGCAGACCGATCACCATTGACACAGTGGCCAACGGTATATCCGGTAAGAAGATCACTTCTCTTTTTGCCTTGCTTCCCACACATAGCCACGCTCTCCCTAACCCTTGCTAGGGCGAGGGTAGCTTGTTCCTTGTAGGTTCCGCATGCCTCCAAAGCCTCTTGCTTGGAGCGCGGATGCACTTGAAACAATCCGTGGGCCTGTCCGTTATCTCCTTTGACTTTACAGCTAGCAACACTCTTACGGAATCCACCAGATTCCCAGCGAGCAATCCTAATAAGGATCTCAACTTCCTGGGGATCTTGAGTGACTTCCGTAATGGAAGTTACAACTTCTGCTACTGTTTGTTTGTCGTACTGCAAGCCACCGTTAGTGTGATCCATGAGGGAGGTGGCGAAGATAATGGCAGCTTGCAGCAAGGTCATTACGTTTTCCTTTGGTTACTGTTGAACGCAACTGCTGGTTGCGTTTGACCACTCCTGTTGGAGTTGCCAAGTACTGTTGGAGAGAGTGACACAGCTTGAAAATGTCCAAGCACATTTGTCGCCAATCTCGGCCCCAGAGCTGTCATACCAAGCGGAAAGATCCGGGTCGGTAATGGTCTCCATGAACTCGTGAGAGGTGACATTGGCCAGGGATTGCGTTCCCTCTGAAAGAGTATTGCAACCCAGATTGACTACATCGAGCAGGTCACATCCAGCTACGCCAGTAGTATTGGGCATGTAAGCCACCTTGATATCCACACCATTGCAGGTGCCGTGGCTATGCCATGCACAGTAGTTACTGTGCGGGAAGTTGGAGGTGTAAACGAAATAGATTCCGTTAGGATCTGGCTTGGCTCCATTGACAGCAATGGCCCTACAAGCCTCACTGACAATGGCAGAAGTGTTGGGGGCTCCACGTGGAGGAGTAGAAGTGTCCGTCCAATTGGTATGGAAGGAGGAGGTAACTGATGCCCCTCTCATGTACTGAGTACCAATACCCAGGAAGCTGGTTCCATTTAGACCAGTGAAGAGGGAATCAATCCCTGCCTTGGTATCAGAAGGCCAAGCCGCCGAATTGCCCCAC
>AP72_2010_repI_A001DRAFT_1000237_pt1 | contig 12343 bp, 10 predicted proteins | sample AmaPasrepliIA001_FD_9535 | JGI IMG/M metagenome (IMG submission 9535)
CGGAGCACAGATGAAGGCTGGCCTTGACCTGCCGGATGGAGTCCGCCAGCAACTCAGCGTCCTCATCGCTTGCGCGAAGGATATGGAAGGCGAGGCGCTGCGCAGTCTTGCCGCCGATTCCAGGCAGCTTCTTGAGTTCGTCGATGAGGCGTGCCATCGGCTCTGCAAATTTCGACAACTTGTCCTCTCAAAAAGAAACTGTCATCCCTCGCTCCGCTTTGATGCATGCTTGTACAACTGCGATTAGGTTTTGCGGAGCGGGGGATCTGCTCTTTTGTCGACTGATAAACAGCAGATCCCCCGCGCAAATTACGCGCGAGGGATGACAGTATCTAGATTATTCAAATCAAAATCGGCCCGTTAATTAGAAACCTTGCACTCAGAACGGCAGGTTCATGCCGCCCAACATGCCGCCAAGGGTCGATTGCATGGTGCTGTCTACTTTCCGGGAAGCCTCATTAACGGCCGCGGTAATCAGGTCCTGGAGCATTTCAACGTCTCCCGACTTTACTGCTTCAGGATCAATCTTGACGGATAGCAATTGCTTTTGGCCATTCATCTTCACACTAACCGTACCGCCTCCGGCTGAGGCTTCAACACTGGTTGCGCGCATCTTCTCCTGAATCTCCTGTGACGCGCGTTGCGCCTGGGCCAGCAATTCCTTTGGGTTGAATTCCATCCTTGAGGGAGTCTCCGATCTACTTCTTTTGACGAAGATCAACTACGGTACGAACTTCAGCTCCAAACTTCTCCTGCATGCGCTTCACGACGGGATCTTCTGCTGCTCGCTGGCGAGCTCCACCGGCGCCGTTACCGTTGCCGTTTGCTGCGCGTTCTACCGAAGCATTCTGAGGAGTGCCTCCACCGGAAACATTCAGCCTCATCGCTCGTCCAAAGAGCTTGCTGGATTCTTGAGTAAGCAGTCGTCTGGCATCGGCGCTCAGGCTTAGATCAATGACTTTTTCCGAAATTGGAAGACGCAGATTGATCTGATTGGTTTCCAAAACCCATTCCCCGCGCGCCAGCAGATCGGCTGCTGTCTCCAGGCTTTGCGCTTCGAGGGCTGAAATCAACGCAGCTCGTAAAGTCCAACAGAGACTTCTTGCGGAACAACTGCTGGTTCCACAATCGGCTGAGGAATTTCTTCGATGGCTGTTGCAGTTGCAATTACCTTGTAGCCGGCCGTGGCGCCCTCCACGGAACTTACAACCGACATCTCTGGTTCGGAGCTTCGCACCTTACGCAATCGATCCGCTTCAAACGGCGAGACTCGCTGTTGACTCTGCGGCGTGGCTCCGCCGCCAGAAGAAGCAAAAGCTGAAGTGCCGGGCGATCTCAATCCGGTGCTCAATGGCACTGGCCTGGCCTCGGAAAGTTTTGGAACTGCCGAAAGGATCGCTCGAGCTGGTTGATGCGTGGCTTGTGTTCCGCTCCCGGCAGTTTGGCTCAGGAATTCTTCGAGAGGTACAAGGCGGCTTGCATGCACCATCTTCAGCATGCCGAGCTCAAGATGGAACCGCTGCTCCTGTCGATACCCAAGCTCATCATGCGTGCGAAGAATAATGTTGAGAAAGCGCGTGAGGTCTTCCTCGGAAAACATTGCGGCTATACCAGCGACCTTCTGCCGTTCATCGGTCGAGATTTGCAGTAATGGCGAATCGCCTCCTGCCACTTTCGCCACCAAAGCGTTGCGCAGAAAACGAACAAGCTGCTTCGCGAAATGCGACGGACTCTGCCCTTCTGTAATTAAACGATCAAGAATCTTCAGCAGATCTTCACTCGAGTTCCGATGCACGCATTCCATCGCTTGCACCAGAACGTCAGACGAGACGGTTCCCATTAATCCTCGCACTTGCAAAGCAGTTAGCAGCGCTCCGGAAGCGTCTTCAAAGACCGCGCAGCACGCAATCGCCTGATCCATGATGGAGAGGGCATCTCGCATCGACCCATCACCCGCTTCAGCCAGTGCAGCGAGCGCATCGTCTTCGGCTTTTATGTTCTCCTGCGTTGCCACATCGCGGAGCTGGCGCACAATCTCATCAAAGCGCACAGCATGAAAGCTGAAGTGCTGGCAACGAGAGCGAATCGTTTGCGGAATGTCTTCAGGCTGCGTAGTCGCCATCATAAAGACGATATGGCTGGGTGGTTCTTCCAGAGTCTTTAGCAACGCGTTGAAGGCGGCGTCAGTAATCTGATGTGCTTCGTCGAGAATGTAGATCTTGAAACGGTCACGGGCAGGACGATAACGGGCAGCGTCACGTAGCTCGCGGATTTCGTCGATACCGCGATTTGTGGCGGCATCGATCTCGATTACATCGACGGAGCTTCCTGCACGAATTTCGTGGCAAGAATCACAGACACCGCATGGCTCCGGCACCGGCTTCTCCGCGGAACGACAGTTGAGCGCCATTGCCAGAATACGTGCAACGGTGGTTTTTCCTATTCCACGATGCCCGCTGAAGATGTAGCCGTGTGCGATTCGCTGCTGCGTGATTGCGTTCTGCAGGGTGCGAGTAACGTGTTCCTGCCCTATGACGTCAGAAAATTTCTGTGGCCGGTATTTTCGGGCGAGAACCTGATAACTCATGGTGGGACTCTGCTGATTATACCTGCGGAACAGGAGCCTTCAGCAGCCAGCATTCAGCACCCAGCATTCAGCACTCAGCATTCAGCCAGTGAATCTTGCGGTCAAAAGCAGCAGACCCATTTCTACTCCTGCACTTGCAAACGAAGGTGAGAGGGCCTGACGACGTTGACCGGCCGAATGCTAAGTGCTGACTGCTGAGTGCTCATGTGTGCACGATTTTGTGTGCTAGCATCGAGCTTCGATGACTTCCGGCAAACTTCAGGTCGTGCCTTTAGGCGGGCTCGGGGAGTTCGGCATGAACTGCATGGCTCTGCGCTGGGGAGACGACATCATTGTCATCGATGCGGGGTTGATGTTCCCGGAGTCTGAGCTGCTCGGCGTCGACATCGTTGTTCCTGATATTACTTACCTGCTCGAAAATCGTGACAAAGTTCGTGCCATTCTCCTTACCCACGGCCACGAAGACCACATCGGTGGACTTCCGTGGATTCTCTCTGAGCTAAATATTCCGGTTTACGGAACGGAGTTCACGCTTGCTCTCGTCGAAGGCAAGCTGGAGGAGCACGACCTGCTCGACTCTGCACAGCTCAATGAAATCACAGCAAACGAACGTTTCCGCATCGGGCCGTTTCTTATCCATCCAGTTCGCGTCACTCATAGTCTTGTGGACTGTGTGGCATTGGCGATTCATACTCCTGTAGGAGTCGTAATTCATTCCGGCGACTTCAAGGTCGATCCTACGCCAACAGATGGCAAGCTCTTTGACCTTCACCAGTTCGCGGAGTACGGCAAAGAAGGCGCGCTCCTACTGCTGCAGGACTCGACGAACGTGGAGCGTCCCGGCTATACACCGAGCGAACGTGCCGTGCGTCCACGATTCGAAGAGATATTTACGCGTACTAGGAGGCGACTCTTTGTCTCCTGCTTCTCGTCTTCTATACATCGCATAAAGCTTGTCGCCGACATGGCTTTCGAGCACGGTCGGAAGCTGGCTCTGGTTGGTCGCTCTATGAATGAAGCCACTGAGATCGCGCTCGACCTCGGCTACATTCACATTCCAGAAGGAACTCTTATCCATCCCGGGCAGATTCGCGACTTCGCTCCAGAAAAAGTGTGCGTACTTATCAGTGGCACGCAGGGTGAGCCCATGTCTGCCATGTCGCGCGCTGCGGTCGACAATCACAAGCACGCAAAGATCGAGCCCGGCGATACCGTTGTTCTTTCCTCGCGCATCATTCCTGGGAACGAGAAGGCGATCTATCGCATGATCGATCACCTTTATCGTCGAAATGCGAACGTTATCTATGAAGATGGAGCCGGCTCACCCGTGCACGTCAGCGGACACGCCAGCCAGGAAGAGCTTCGACTGCTCATTAATCTTGTACGCCCCAGGTACTTTATCCCGATTCACGGTGAGTATCGCCAACTCAAACGCCACGCGGAGCTCGCATCTTCAATGCACGGTGCAGTAGGAAGCGTGATGATGCTCGAGAGCGGCGAAGTACTCGAAATCGATGAACTCGGTGCACGGAAGGCGGGGAAAGTAACCGTCGGGCGAGTCTGCATCGATTCCGGGTCAGCGAGCGACGTGGTCGAGGACCTCGTGATTCGCGATCGCCGTCACCTCAGCGAGGACGGCATCGTTTTACCTGTAATCGCAATTAACAAGCTGACGGGCAAGGTCGAATCGATCCCGGAAATTGTGATGCGAGGCTTCGCGGCCGCTGGCGCAGAAAATGGCTTCCTCGCAGAGGCTCGAGAGGTAATCAGCCGTACTCTGGAGCAGTCGAGTCAAGAGGAAAAAGCTGACTACGGTGTCATCAAAGAGAAGATCCGTCAGGATCTGAAGCGTTACATTAATAAGAATACCAGTCGTCGGCCGCTGATTATGCCCGTCATTCTCGAAATCTGACCGGTGCGCAACCAATCCATAAACTTCAAAGAGCACGCCCTTTGATCACTCTCGAAAAAATCCAGCAAGCTCAAGAACGGCTGCGTGGAGTTGCCTTGCGCACGCCTTTGCAACGAGTTTCATTCCGGGAGGGGGAGATTTACCTCAAGCCGGAAAATCTCCAGCCCATTGGTTCATTTAAACTGCGCGGCGCATACAACAAGATCGCGACATTTTCTTCCGGGCAGCGAGATCGGGGAGTAATCGCTTATTCCAGTGGGAATCATGCGCAAGGAGTCGCATACGCAGCGCGCGCAATGGGCTGCCACGCAACGATTGTGATGCCCGATAATTCTCCGCAGCTCAAACTGGAGAAGACCAGGGCGCTTGGCGCGGAGATCGTGATCGTCGGTCCATCGAGCGAGGAGCGCAGAGCGCGCGCAGAGGAACTTGCACAACAAAAAGGATATGCCCTGGTTCCTCCCTACGATGATGAAGCAATCATCGCCGGTCAAGGAACGATGGGCTTGGAGATCCTTTCGGATTTGTCCGATGCCACGACCGTGCTGGTCTGCGTGGGCGGCGGGGGCATGATTAGTGGCATCGCTGCCGCAGTGAAGAACATGCGCCCAAGCCCAAAGGTTTATGGAGTGGAATCGGAGCTTGGCGCTAAGGCCAAAGCGAGCTTTGAAGCCGGCAAGCGTCTGACCTTTCCTGCCGAAGAAACTACGCGCACCATCGCTGATGGACTGCGTACCCAGAGTGTAGGGGAGTGCAACTTTGAGCACATTCAACGTTACGTGGACGGCTTCATCAGTGTGAGCGAGGACGAGATCCGCGAAGCTGTTCGCCGTCTCGCCTTCGATGCGCATTTAATTGCAGAGCCCAGCGGAGCTGTTCCGCTTGCAGGAGCACTCTTTCATCGAAATGAATTTCCTTCCACTGGTAAAACCGTCGCCATTGTCAGCGGCGGAAATATCGCGCCAGAGATGTTGAAGGCGATTCTCACCGAGAGTGAGAAGGCTTAGCGCACTTCTGTACTGAGAATTAGCGTTGCGGCTACGTATAATCAAGATCTGCGCTGATTTCTCATGATCCAGACCTTATTCGGCAGCCTCGACGAGGAAAAAAATAAAAAGCCAGGCTTTTTAGATCGCATGAAGGAAGCGGTCTCGCGCACGCGCGAGAACCTCAGCGATCGCATTGACGAAATCGTTGCGTTTAACAAAGACATCGATGCAAACACGCTGAACGATCTCGAAGCCACTCTGATTGCCGCCGATCTTGGTACCGCAACGACGCATGAAGTGCTTGAAGCGCTGCGCGAGCGCGCCACACACAAGCAAATCGGCGATGTAAATGAGCTCAAACGACTTTTGAAGGAACAAATCGCTGGGCTTCTGAACGGCGCGTCGAATGTGCCTGTTCGCCGGGTCAATGGACCCGAAGTGGTACTGATCGTCGGTGTTAATGGGACCGGTAAGACGACAACCATCGGCAAAATGGCGAGTCTTCTGCGTGGCCAGGGAAAGACCGTCTTGCTTTGCGCAGCAGACACCTTTCGAGCCGCTGCCATCGAGCAATTGGAAATTTGGGGAAGTCGTACAGGCGTGGAGGTCATTAAGACCAAACCTGGCGGCGATCCGTCGGCGGTGCTCTTCGACAGCCTGAGCGCGGCAAAAGCACGCAGAATAGACTACGTGATCGTCGATACCGCCGGCCGTCTGCACACGAAGCAGAACCTTATGGCGGAGCTCGAGAAAATGCGCCGTACCGCGCAAAAAATCATTCCCGATGCGCCACACGAGACTCTCCTCGTGATGGACGCAACCACCGGGCAAAATGGCCTACAGCAAGCACGACAGTTTACGCAGTCAGCCGGCGTGACAGGTATAGTTCTCACCAAACTTGACGGCACCGCGAAGGGTGGAGTGGTAGTTGCGATTTCACGTGAACTTGGAGTTCCAGTCCGGTACGTCGGTGTAGGCGAGAAGGCCGGCGACTTGCTCCCCTTCGATTCGCAGTCGTTTGTGGATTCTCTGTTCGAATAACAACAATGACCGAGCTCGATCACGAACGCTACATGCGTCGCGCACTGGAATTAGCGCTCGGAGGCATCGCGCTCGCGTCGCCGAACCCTCATGTCGGCGCTGTGCTTGTAAGTTCAAAAGGCGAGATCGTCGGAGAAGGCTCCTACAAATATGACGGCGTAAAACACGCGGAAGTGCTTGCAGCCGAACAGGCTGGAGAGCGTGCTCGAGGGGCAACGCTCTACCTGAATCTCGAACCCTGCTCACACACGGGACGCACAGGACCATGCGCTGAGGCAATGATTGGCGCGGGCATTGCTCGTGTGTTCGCGAGCATGGCCGATCCCAATCCGCTGGTCTCAGGAGAAGGATTTGAGCGACTCCGCTCGGCTGGTGTCGAAGTTCATACCGGTCTGCTTGAATGTGAGGCGCGCAAATTAAATGAAGCCTTCGCGAAGTACATAACCACACAGACTCCGCTCGTCACTCTAAAGGCGGGGATGACCCTCGACGGAAAGATCGCACCGCCTTTCACACCTCCAAGCGAAGGGGTGGGCTTGGGCGACGCAGCGGGTGGATGGATCACGAGCGTCGAAGCTCGGACCCATGTTCAGGAATTGCGGCACGCTGCGGACGCGATCCTGGTAGGCGTCAACACTGTGGTTACGGACAATCCGTTGCTCACTGATCGCACAGGATTGCCTCGCCGGCGAAGGCTCCTGCGAGTCGTAAGCGATTCCAAGCTGCGGCTGCCACTCGACTCGCGTCTAGTGAAAACAGTAGACAATGATCTGATCGTCTTTTGCTCGTTTGCGGAAGAAAAGAAGCGTCGAGAACTGGAAAAGCGTGGGATTCGCGTGGAACAGGTCAGGCTAGGGGCGCTCGACGGCCGGCCTGATATCGCCGCTATCATTCAGCGGCTGGGAGAACTGGAGATTACGAGCCTTATCATCGAAGGCGGCGCACTCGTGAATTGGACTGCGCTTGCCGCCAACGTAGTCGACAAGGTATTCCTGTTCTACGCGCCCAAAATTCTCGCCGGTACAGGATCCGTCCCATTCGCAAGCGGGCCCGGGTTTCCGCGCATCAGCGAAGCTGCCAGGGTTCGCTCGATTTCGCTTCACCGCTTCGGCGAAGATTTTGCGGTTGAAGGGTACATCAAAGATCCTTATGCACCGGTAGAGGCGAAATGTTCACAGGAATAATTCAACAGACCGGAACCATCGTCTCACTAAACAAAAGTAACCGGACCACGCGCCTCCGCGTTTCGGCGCCGGGGCTCACGTCGCAACTGAAGGAAGGGGACAGCATTGCGGTCAGTGGAGTCTGTCTCACGGCACTCTCGCCCAACCAGAATGACTTTGAAGCCGATCTTGCTCTAGAGACTATCGCGCGCACTTCCCTCTCGCGCCTGGCTCCAGGAGCACTGGTCAATTTGGAACTTCCTACGCCCGCCGGAACTCCGCTCGGAGGACACATAGTCCAAGGTCATGTAGACGGCACCGGAAAGCTGCTCTCTCTTGAGCCAACGGGCCCCAGCAGCGAGGATCGCTGGATGAAGATCGACATTCCTGAAAGCCTCGTTCGCTACGTGGTCGACAAGGGCTCTATCACCATTGAGGGCATCAGTCTGACCGTTGCGAATGTTGCCGGAACCAAAGTGACGATCGCCATCATTCCGCACACGTACCAAGTCACGAACCTGCACGGGCTACAGACCGGCGATCCGGTCAACATTGAAGTCGACGTGCTGGCACGTTATGCGGAGAAGCACCGCGAGACGGAGCGAAGATGGACTATTGAAGAATTGGTTAGCCGGGGATTCTGATCTTTCTACACTTCTTGGATGAACACTTGTCCCTTGTATGGCTCGATTTGGAAACACGCAAACACCGCAAGGGCATTCCTCTAGCTTCGCCTGTCCAATTTTGCTATGTGCAAACTGTATCCGACAAACGATTGCGAGGGATCTCCGTCCAGGATCCCTGCTTGAATCGTTGGCTCATTCCTGCGACTCTAGTCCCATATGGAAAGCCTTGACGGCCATAAGCAACCCCGGACGGTTTCGGAGTCCGTCTCCGAGATGGCCGAGGTGGTGCTTCCGAATGACGCAAATCCGCTAAACAACCTGCTCGGGGGCAGGCTCATGCATTTCATCGACATCGCTGGTGCCATGGCGGCACACCGGCATAGCCGGAGTTACGTCGTAACGGCTTCCATGGACCACATCGACTTTCTCGCGCCTGTNCATGTTGGCGACCTGCTAATCCTGCGCTCGTCCGTGAACCGGGCCTTTCATACTTCGATGGAAGTAGGCGTGAAGTGCTGGGTAGAGAACTACATCGCCGGAACGCGCCGTCACATCGCCTCGGCCTACCTCACATTTGTCGCAGTCGATAATCGTGGACGACGTCTACCTGTTCCGGCGGTGATCCCTGAAACGGAGGAAGAGAAGCAGCGCTATGAAGATGCCGGTCGTCGCCGGGAATTACGGAAGCAGGAGCAGGACCGCAAAAAGGCCAATCAACTCGCACGGGGATAGTGTTTAGGCCAGATTCCCACTTGCGACCTACGCAAATCACCAGCATCCAATGTGTTAGGCTTTTTCATGGGCCTCTACGCCTAGGGCACTGTTCCTAGTGCAGTGAATTTGTGTCCCGCCTCTACCCGCCGGGCTAAAGGAACAAAGTTTTTGATCGGAACCATCATATCTAAGGTCATCGGGACCAAGACTGAGCGCGAGTTGAAGCGCTTGTGGCCCATTGTTGCGCAAGTCAACGCCCTTGAACCTGCGATGCAGAAGCTCTCGGACGCTGAGCTTCGCGCCAAGACCGATGAATTGCGACAGCGTGTCAAGGAATCAGTACAGCGCGCCGCTCCCAATGATGTCGACGAGCAGCCTGTAGAGTCCACAACCAGCAAGGCCAAACGGGACCCGGTACTCGAGGAGGCGCTCAACGAAGTCCTGCCTGAAGCGTTTGCCGTGGTTCGCGAGGCCGGTCGCCGCGTGCTCAACATGCGGCACTTCGATGTGCAGTTGATCGGCGGCACCGTTCTTCACCAGGGGAAGATCGCCGAGATGAAGACCGGTGAAGGTAAAACGCTGGTCGCTACACTCCCCGTTTATTTGAATGCCCTTGCTGGAAAGGGAGTTCACGTTGTTACCGTGAACGACTATCTCGCCAAGCGCGACTCGGAGTGGATGGGAAAGCTCTATACGTTCCTCGGGCTTTCGGTCGGGGTTATCGTCCACGATCTCGACGACAACGAGAGGCGCCAGGCATACGCAGCCGACATTACCTACGGCACCAACAACGAGTTTGGCTTCGATTACCTGCGCGACAACATGAAGTTCGATTTGAAGGACTGCGTACAGCGCGGTCACCACTTCGCCATCGTCGACGAAGTGGACTCGATCTTGATCGACGAAGCGCGTACGCCGCTGATCATTGCCGGACAGAGTGAAGAATCGACAGACAAGTATTACAAGGTAAACCGAATCATTCCCGCTTTGGAGAAAGGCGAGGAGATTCAGAAGAGCCTCGAAGAAACTATCTTCACCGGCGATTACACCGTCGATGAGAAGCATCGGACGATCACAGTTACTGAACAGGGCTGGGAAAAAGTCGAGAAGATGCTCGGCATCGGCAACATCGCTGATCCCGAGAACTGGGGCTGGAAGCATCACGTTGAGACAGCGATTAAGGCACATGTGCTGTATCGCCGCGATACGGAATACGTGATCAAGGATGGCGAGGTCATCATCGTCGACGAATTTACCGGCCGCATGATGCCTGGCCGGCGCTGGTCCGATGGATTGCACCAGGCGGTGGAAGCTAAAGAGAACGTCAAGATCGAACGCGAAAACCAGACACTTGCGACCATCTCGTTCCAAAACTACTTCCGCATGTACACGAAGCTGGCTGGCATGACCGGTACGGCGGAAACCGAAGCGGCTGAGTTCGAGAAGATCTACAAACTCGAGATTGTCGTCATTCCTACCAACAAGCCCCTGCTGCGTTTGGAGAATCCAGACGTTGTCTATCGCACGGAAAAGGAAAAGTACTTCGCTGTTGCCGACGACATTCAAAAAGTGAACACGGAGCAACGTCCGGTGCTGGTAGGCACCACGTCAATCGAAAAGTCAGAGCGACTATCCGAACTTCTGAAGAAAAAAGGCGTGAAGCACGTGGTCCTCAATGCCAAATACCACGAGCGGGAAGCTGAGATCGTTGCTCAGGCCGGACGACTTGGAGCCGTAACCATCGCGACCAACATGGCTGGTCGCGGTACGGATATTCTGCTTGGCGGCAATGCGGAATTTCTCGCCAAGCAGGAGCTGCTAAAGAAGGGCTTGGCACGCTCAGTCGGAGCGGCCGCTGGAGAGCTTGCGCCGGTTGCGTCTTCGGCGAATCTTACTCGCTTCTACTACCAGGGTGCCGAGTACGAGGTCGAGGCACAGCAGTGGCAGGAAGCTCTAGCGCGGTACGAGCGTGACATCCAGGCAGAGCACGACAAAGTTATAGCGGTCGGTGGTCTCCATATTCTCGGTACGGAGCGTCATGAATCCCGGCGTATCGATAACCAGCTTCGCGGACGCGCCGGTCGTCAGGGCGATCCCGGCTCCTCTCGTTTCTATCTATCTCTTGAAGATGACCTCATGCGCATCTTCGCTAAAGAGTGGGTATCAAACCTGCTTCAAAGGCTTGGGATGGAAGAAGGAGTACCGATCGAGTCCAAGCTGATCTCGCGGCGAATTGAGGCAGCGCAAAAAGCTGTAGAAGCGCAGAACTTCGAGTCGCGCAAACATCTGCTCGAATACGACGATGTTATGAACAAGCAGCGCGAGGCCGTTTATGGCCTCCGTCGTCAATTGCTTGATGGCATCGATCAGAAGGATCTCATTCTCGAAGACTACGTTGGCAGCATTATCGGTGATCTGCTGGACCAGTACGCCCCACGCGACCAGCACGCGGAACAGTGGGATACGACGGCGTTAAAGCAGCAGATCTTCACCCGGTTTGGCGTTGATCTGGCAGCTGAAGGCGTCGATCCCGACAAATTGAATCGTACCGAATTGGGAGACGCAGTTTTCGAAAAGCTTAAGCAGCGTTACGAAGCCAAGGAAAAGCTGATCGGCTCCGACGCGATGCGCTATCACGAGCGCATGATCATGCTGAGCGTGCTCGATGGCCAATGGAAAGATCATTTGCTCAGCATGGATCACCTCAAGGAAGGCATCGGCCTGCGTGGATACGGGCAACACGATCCATTGGTCGAATACAAACGCGAGTCCTTTGAGATGTTCGAAGCGATGATGCAGCGCTTCCAGGAGGAGACAGTCCGCTATCTGTACTTGTTACAGGTGATCGAATCAGGTCCACCGCCAAGCGGCACAGACGATGGACTCACCATGGACGGAGTGCCATTTGATCCAAGACGTCCAGTGACTCCACCGCCCAGTGGAAATGGAAATCGTCACCGTGCAGCCACATCGATGGATGACATGGAGCGCGAGTTCAAGCGGAAGAAGGAGCGCGAACTACAGCAGGCGATGATGGCCGGCGGGGGGGAACAGCTAGTTCAGCAGCGACGGGTTGGGGAAAAGGTTGGACGCAACGATCTTTGTCCCTGTGGATCCGGCAAGAAATACAAGAAATGCTGCGGGGCCTGATCGTCATAAGCTTTATACAAGCTTCAAATCAGACGAAATCTCACGGTTAATCTAACCACTGTCATCCCTTCTATAACCACGACGGCTCTGTCAAGAGGAAATGGGCAACACGAATCCGGCGGCGTGGGCGATGAAGGTTGATCGCCCGCCTTTTCCCTTCG
>AP72_2010_repI_A001DRAFT_1000238_pt1 | contig 12327 bp, 4 predicted proteins | sample AmaPasrepliIA001_FD_9535 | JGI IMG/M metagenome (IMG submission 9535)
GCGAGCGTCTGCGGAAATGGCAAATTTGCCGCAATGAATGCCCGACGCTGCGGATCCGACATGATCCTGCCGGTGGCCGGATCGGTCAGAGTATCGGTGTCGAAAAACAACTGCTGTGCGCCCGTAGTGAAGTCATCGATCGTTCGCAACAGCGCGCGGTTGTAGAAGACACCACCGCCGGCGCGAAAGACTATCTTACCCGACTTGAATGGGTCGTAAGCGAGAGCGATGCGCGGTCCGAAATTATTCGAATCTTCGAGAATGCTTTCACGTTCATAACGCAGTCCATAGCTGAGCGTTAAATTCGATCGCAGTCGCCATTCGTCCTGGGCAAATACGCCGGCGTAGTTATTATGCTGAGGCGAGGTGGTGAGAAAGTTCCGCCGGAAACGGCTGGGAATATTGGCCAGGAAATCTCCGGCACTGTCAAAGTCCCAGGTACCCGTCGCGTCCGAAAGGTCGATAAAGGTGGATTTAATTCGCTGAATGTCGGCGCCGAACTTGAACGAGTGCCCGTGATGAACCAAAGCCAGGATCTCCTGAAACTGTACTCGGCCCTCGCGCCGATCGGTCGCGCCTGTCGTCGAGGTGCCGCCGACGAGCGTCCCGGTATTTAAGGCGGCGGAATCTTTGATCGTGATCAGCACTACCGGGTTTCGCGTGCCGCCGGCCGCCTCAACCGCCGGTGACAACAGCGATAATTGCAGGCGTGTCTGGGCCACCGCCTTTGCCGAGAGTACGAAATTGTCGGAATAGGCGAGCGCGTCAGTGTTACGTATTTTGCCGATCAGCGACTGCGCCAACCGATCGCCGCCGCCAAATTGCCGCAGGTCCTGCAAACGCCCGAACTGAACCACGAACGAACCGTCATGCTGATTTGTCCATTTATGGTCCAGACGGAGAGTGAAGATGTGATTTCGGTCTGGTGTGCTGACCGCCGAAATAAAAGGGGCCACTCCGTTTACGGCCGCCAGCGCTGGTGAAGCAGGATTCTCAGCACGCCTGGCTGTGGGAATTGTAGGCGGCGGCAAAGGAAACAAAGGATTCTGATCGACCGGCACCAGAGTGTCGATCAGAGTCGATTCAAGAGATGTATCGAATTCATAAGCGGCGAAGAAAAGACTCCGGCTCTTCCCGTCGTACAAATGAGGGATGAGAATGGGTCCACTCAAAGTAACTCCGGGAGTGTGTTCCTGCAGTGGTAGCCGTTTACTACCCACCGTGTTGTTCTTCCAACTGTTCGCGTTAAGTGATTCATCGCGAAAAAAATAGAAAGCGCGTCCGCGCCAATCGTTAGTCCCGCTGCGTGTGCGCAGGTTGAGGCGACCGCCCGATGCGCGTCCATATTCAGCCGCGAACTGGTTCCGAATCAGCTGCACCTCTGCGACCGCCTCGATCGAAGGCGTAAAGCGCTCCTGCGCCGACCGGTCGTCATTATTGTCGAGTCCGTCAATCGTAATGTTGTTTGAATAGGCGGTGGCGCCTGATATTGAAAAGTTGCCGGCCTCTTCCGGGGTCGTTCGTGCCGACGGATCGGTCGCGAGATCGCGAACCGAAAGCGGCTCTTCCGCCACGCCCCCCATGGTGAAAATCAGGTCAAGCGGCGAGCGGGAAAGGATGGGCAAGCTCACGATCTCACCTGCATTGAGAGTGCCGCCGACTACGGTGCGAGTAGTATCGACCTGATTAGTACTGACCGGAACCACAACGACTGCCGCAGCAGTTACGATCGCGGGTTTGAGAATGAAATTCAGTTCGAGGTTTTGAGCCGCTATGGTGGTGAGATGGTTTCGTTGTTCGGGCGCAAAGCCAGCGCACGAGACATTGACGGCATAGACTCCCGGCGCGAGCTGGATCAGCTGATAGTTTCCATTAATGCCGGTAACGACACGGCGTTCCGTTTTGATCGAAACGAGCGTCGCCGTGACGGTCGCGCCCTGAATTACAGCGCCGTTTTGATCGATTACTTTGCCGCTGATCGTGATATTGTCAAGGTCCTGCGCCGCCACTGTTCGCGTTAACGAAAGCAAAATCGTGATGGCGAGAAATAGGATTCCTGCTCTTGTGGTTCCCCAGCGCACGACCATATGTGTGGCGAAGCGAGGTGTTGAACTCGATGGCGCACGTCAGATCGTATTAGCACTGTCAACGACGTGCGCAAATCCTGTTTCAAGACGATCACGATCATTTGTAAGGCCGGCGGCCAAATGAGGATCGATCTACTTGCGAATTTATTAGACAAGTAAAGATGCAAGAAAAGACGCAACGAAAGGTGCACGGAAGGGAGATTGACTTGGTTGTCGCTTAGCAGCGAGTTTTACCCCGGCCCCTCAATACCAAGTAGTCACGATCTAAGTGCCAAAGGCGAGGAATGTAAAAGCCAGGCCCAACGCGCCGCGTGGTTGCCGAGGAGAATAACCGAGAGCTGAAGGCGCGAAATAATTGTCAATGCTAACAGTTCGCCCGATAGTTTTTGGAATCCGGAGATAACATATGCCGCGCCTTCAGCGCTTACTAATGGTTATCGACTCTCACCCGGCCCGTTGGGCCGGGCTTTTACATTTCGCGCTTTCGGCGCTACGGATCCGAGTATTCAAAGACACACAGAGCCCTTAAGATTCATGTCGATCGACTTTCCAGAGCATTTCAACATGGCCGATTACTTCCTCTATCACAACCTGGAGGAAGGCCGCGAAAACAGGGTCTGTCTTTATTTCAACGATCAGAAATACACATATGGCGAAGTGGCGCGCATGTCGAATCGCGTGGGCAACGCCTTGCGCGAGGCAGGGGTGCGCATCGAAGATCGGGTGTTGATAGTCTTGCCCGATTGTCCCGAATTTGTCTGGACCTGGTTCGGCGCGGCGCGCATCGGCGCCGTGATCACGATGGTGAACCCGCTGCTGCCTGCAAGCGATTATCGCTATTACCTTGAGTACACTCGGGCGCGCGCCGCCGTGGTACACGAATCATGCCTGAAACCCTTCGCCGAAGCGGCGGCCGAAGCTAATTACCTGCGCACCACGCTGGTAGTCCGTAATGAAGGTTCGATCGCCATTGATGTGACCGGTTCTGATAGTAGGGTTGAAACCGTTTCGTTTCGCGAACACGTGTCGCAGCAACCGGAGGCTTGCCGCCCGGCGAATACACATCGTGATGACGTGGCCATCTGGCTGTTCACCTCTGGATCAACTGGTCATCCAAAAGGCGCAGTGCATTTGCAGCACGATCTGCCTTACAACACTGAAGTCTTTGCCAAGCGGACCATGGGCGTCAGTGAAAGCGATCTGACCGTGTCAGTGCCTAAATTATTCTTTGGATATGCGACCGGCACCAACCTGTTGTTCCCATTCGCAGTCGGGGGCGCGACCGCGCTCTTCGCTGAGCGTTCGACGCCGGAAAAGATGTTTGAGGTAATCGAGTGTCACCGGCCAACGATACTCACCACCGTACCAACGATGGTCAATGCCATGCTGAACACCGAAGCTGCCGCGGCCCGTGACCTGTCGAGTATTCGCTTCTGCTATTCAGCCGGCGAAGCATTGCCGGTTGAACTTTATCATCGCTGGAAGCAAACCTTTGGAGTCGAGATCTGTGACGGCATCGGATCGGCTGAGATGTTTCATATCTACATTACGAATCGGCCTGGCGATGTGAAACCCGGAAGTCTCGGCAAGGTGGTTGCGGGGTATGAAGCGAAGATTACTGATGCCGCCGGGGAAGAGGTGGCGACCGGCGAGATGGGCACGTTAAAGATCAAAGGAGATTCAGCCGCGCTCTGCTATTGGAACGCGCACGAGATATCGAAAAAGACATTTGCCGGGGACTGGTGCACCACTGGAGATCAGTTTCATGTCGACTCGGAGGGTTACTACTGGTATCACGGCCGTACTGATGAGATGCTGAAAGTCGGCGGCGTCTTCGTTGCCCCGGCAGAAATTGAAAATTGTCTGTTACAGCATCAGGCGGTGCTGGAGTGTGCGGTTGTTGGTCACGATGATGGCGATGGCCTGGTAAAGCCGAAGGCATTCATCGTCGTGCGTGATGAGCGTGCTGCCGGCGATGAACTCGTGGAAGAGATCAAGCAATTCGTCAAAGATCGGCTTGCGCACTACAAATATCCACGCTGGATTGAATTTGTCCCTTCACTTCCAAAAAACGATCGCGGAAAAATTGATCGCAAAGTGCTGAGTTAGTAATACCCACATTATCTCCCCAGCGTGCCGAGGTGAGTCATGGCGGCGACCGGCAGGGCCAGGTTTTAGAACGTCAGAAATCAAATTTGACTGCTAACTGCACCTGTCGGGGCGTGGCAAAGGTCGTGGTCCCTGATGCCGGAGAGCCAAACGTACGTGGTGTTCCGAACGCGCTCTGCGCTGACGGAAAGCTCAACGTGCCTGCCGGACCGCCTGAGTAGACGAAGTACGTATTGTTCACCGTCGCTACGTTCGCTCGATTGAATAAATTAAAAGCTTCCACAATCAAACGCAGCCGCATCGTCTCTCTGAACTTGATCGAACGGGTCAGCCGAACGTCGAACTGATAAATCGCCGGCGTGGTGTACTGGTTGCGGACTGTTCCGGGCAATCGATCAGTCGAGCGATTGCCATCATTGTTAGGATCACCGCTAACCAGCGCTGAGTAGGGCGTCCCTGATTGGAACTGAATGATGGACGAGATTGTGTAGTCGCTGAAAAGAGCCCGCGCAATCTGATTCTCGGTCCAATGAACAGTGCCCCACTCATAGACCGGGCTGAAGACGAAGCGATGCGGAATGTCGGTATCTGAGCGGCCATAATCCGCAGCTGCATTAAGCTGGTTCTCGACAATCTTCGCGTCGTCAGCTCCTACCACGACAATGGTCTGATCGGGCCTCTCGTCCTTAGCGCGAGAGTAAGTATAGGCGGCGATAAACTGAAAGCCGCGTGTGAGTCTCTGCGTCGCCTGAAGTGCCAGCCCGTTATAGAGTGAGCGCGCCGTGCTCTCGAAAATGCTGATGCGGTTGTACTGCTGACCGGTCGGGCGGGCGAGGGTCGTCGGACGCGCGCTCGGGAAACGCAGGAATGTATATGTTTTCCCATCCGGGCCCACCAGCGGAAACGGAGTCGGCTGCTGAAGATTGATGTCGCGTGTGCGCGTTAAGTGCAGTCCATGATAATAGAGGTACGTCGAGGAGAAGCTCAGGTTTTTGCCAAACTGGTGTTCGACGCCGGCTCGTCCCTGCTCAACGTATGGCTGCACATAATCGCGCGCGAACACGAAGAGGTTGGGATTGGCTGCTGTCCCTGCGGGTGGAGCGGAAAGGATTGTGGGGTAGCTTAAACCGGCGGCGGCGATCTGCGCGGCGTTGAGATTTATGCCGGTGACCTGAATGCCGTTCTGCGAGTGCGCGGTGCCGAGGATGATCGCAGGGGTGCGATTGTAGAAAATCCCAAATCCGGCGCGGATCACAGTTTTGTCATCGACCGCATAGCTGAAACCCGCGCGCGGTGCGAAGTTGTTTTTGTCCTTCGGACAAGTGCTGGTATCGATTCCAAAGGTGGCCAGGAGAGGATCGGAATTCTTGATGGGTGGACAAGCCAGCGCTTGATAGTCATAACGCAAACCAAGGTTAAGCGTCAGCTTTGAATTGAAACGAAAATCATCCTGTCCATAGAACGCGTACTCCGAGATATTAGGATGAGTTGTTCCGCCGGTAGTGCCGGCTCCGGCAAAGTTCTGTGTGTAAGCAGTCGGCGCGTTGTTTGCGAAGGCCGTATAACTCGGGAATGTGTACGAGCCGCTAAAGAGGCCGGGGAAAAAGTTGAAGATGCGATCGAAGTTAAAATCAAGTCCGAACTTCCAAGCGCTCCGCCCGCGCAGATACGAAACATTGTCGATGAACTGAACGCGTTTGATGGTGGTTTCGCGCGGACTAAAGTTGTTGCGCCCGATATTGAGGTTCGTGCCCGCGCCGGTGCCGATGAGAGCTTCCGGATTGGCGCTGTTGGCCAGGCCAGGCTCTTTGTCGCGGGCCAGTTGAAATCTAAACTCGTTAACGACGGCATCTGTAAGCGTGGAGGTTAGTGTAGTTGAGAAGGTATCGCTGTTCACATTGCTGTCGCCTGAGTGTTCCTCCGCACTAAGCGGTCCGTTGTTCTCGTTGTTTTTGCCGTTGAAGCCTTGATGATTGAAACGAAACACGAGTTGATTTCGATCGTTGACTTTAATATCGCTCTTGCCGAGCACCACGTCCTGTTTGCGCCCAATCTCGTAAGTGTGAATCAGGGGGACCAGGACGCTGCCGGCTGCCGGCGGCGCGGTGCCGATATTTGGCACGTCCATGACTTGCGGCACGTTCGCGCGTTGACCGTCATAGGTGAAAAAGAAAAACGCGCGGTTTTTGGAAATGGGACCGCCGAACCGGCCACCAAACTGGTTGATTTGAAGTTTGGCCCGTTTGTTGGGCTGTCCGGCGCGAGCCTGATTCGCCTTCACAATTGGGTCGTTCGCGTTCAGCGATTCATCACGAAAATACTCGAAGCCGCCGCCGTGAAACTCATTTGTTCCCGATTTGGTGACGACGTTAATTACGGCACCGCCGGCGCGGCCGAACTCAGCTGAAAACCCATTCTGGTTTACCTGAAATTCCTGCACCGATTCTTCCGAAAACTGATAAGGAGGCCGCACGCCGCCACGCCCGAATGCCTGGCCGAAAAAAGTATTGTTGTTGTCGACTCCGTCAACTTGAAGACTGTTGAAAGTACCGCGCTGCCCACCGACCGAGAGATCGCCGCCGCGAGGGTCGCGGACGACTGCGGGCGAAAGCGTCGCGAAATCCTGAAAGTTGCGCCCGTTGATTGGCAAATTGTCGATCGAATGCTGATTAATCGTGGTTGCTACTGAGGTACGCGTGGTTTCGACCACTTCGCCAGCCGCCGAAACATCAACTGTGACCGTATCTGCGCTGCCGACCACCAATTGAATGTCCAGCGGCGTCTGGGCGCCGACAGTCACGGTCACGTTCGTGTACGGCGCCGATTTGAAACCGGTGGGGGGCTTGGTGCTCACGTTATACTTGCCAGGTGGCAGCAAAATGATTCGATAAGCACCATCGGTGTCGGATTCAACCGCTTTTGAGAAACCGGTCTCCTGATTCGTCGCCGTTACCAGAACGCCGGGCACCGCGGCGCCGTTTGGATCGACGACACGGCCTTCGATGTTGCCGCTGTTCGCCTGAGACTGCGCCATGACTCCGATTGTGGTGGCACTCACCAGAGCGAGAAGCACAAAAACTCTGTTCCAGGCCTGAAGGTTTGTTGGCATATCTTCTCCTCTTTTGAGACGTGAAGGTGTCCGGCTACCGCGCCGGCTATGATGTGAATAAATTATTCGAAAGTTAGTCGAGTCGAAATAATAGGTGAGGGCTCAGAGTCAGTGCAAGAGAGCTGAATCAAAAAACACGTTACAACCTGCTTAATTAAAAAGGCGCAACCCTTTCGGGGTTGTGGCTTCGCTTTACCTCGCTGTCCTGCGGACAAGTGTTACTGTATCAGCGCAACCTGCCTTCCAAATTGTAATCACGCAACCGGCGATAAAGCGTCGATGGTGAGATGCCGAGCATTTCTGCCGCCTTGCCGCGATGCCAGCCGGTTTTCTCGAGTGCCGCAATGATCTGCTGTTTCTCGACGTCGCGGAGAGAAGCAGTATTGGGACCCGCCGTCTCACTCGGCATAGTTACACCCTGCACCGGAGCAGTTTGGACGGCAATATAAGGCATCGATCCATTTAAACGCGCGATTTCGGGTGGCAACTCACTGGCGGTAATCACACCCTCGTTCGACAGTAATACTGCCCGCTCCAGGCAATTGCGCAGCTGACGGACGTTTCCCGGCCATTGATATGACCGGAGTTTCTCGAGCACGTCCGAAGTCACGTGCGGCGGATGCGAGCCGCCGAGTTGTTTCAGCATGTGATGCATCAGCGGCTCAATATCTTCCGGCCGTTCGCGCAATGGCGGCAAGTGGATCTGAAAACTATTGATGCGGTAAAGCAGGTCGGCGCGAAATGTGCCGTCGCTTACGACCGTGTCGAGATTGCGATTGGTGGCGGCGACAATACGTACATTGACCTCGACCTTGCGAACGCCGCCCACGCGGAAGAACGTGCGGGTTTCAATCGCGCGCAGGAGCTTTGCCTGCAATCCCGCCGGCAATTCCGTAACTTCATCAAGGAATAACGTGCCGCCGTCAGCCAGCTCGATCAATCCGAGTTTGCGTGCCTTAGCGCCTGAGAACGCGCCGGCTTCGTAACCAAACAACTCCGACTCGAGCAGCGATTCCTGAAACGCGGCGCAGTTCAAATCGATAAATGCTCCGTGCGCCCGGTTTGACAGGCGATGAATTGCCTGCGCAATCAATTCCTTGCCGGTACCCGATTCGCCGCTAATCAAAACTGATGCTTCAGACGGCGCGACGCGCTCAACCAGACGAATCGCTTCGGCCATTGCCTCTGATTGACTGACTATTTCCGGCACCGGCGATTTGCGTTCGATCTGTGCGCGCAATCGCTGATTGTCGACGCGCAGGCTACGCTTCTCCGCGGCCTGGCGCACGCGCACATCGAGTTCGTTAATACTGTAAGGCTTGGTCAGATAATCGTAAGCGCCGAGCTTCATGGCCTCGACCGCAGTCTCGATCGTGCCTTGTCCGGTCAACATGATGACTTCCGGTGGATTTGGGCGTTCGTGCACCCGGCGCAGCAGCTCCATGCCATCCATCACCGGCATGTTGATATCGCACAGCAGAACGTCAACGTTGCTCTCTTCCAGTTTGCGCAACGCTGCCTCGCCGTTATCGGCGGCTTGCACTCGATAGCCGAGTCTTTGGAGCTCTTTTTGCAAGACGAGCCGGAGGTTTGCTTCGTCTTCGGCGATCAGCAGTCTGGCGTCACGTTGTTCGTTCACTGTTATTACCCCGCACTTGGTATTAATCAGTTGCGACCGGCAACGTTATGGTGAAGGTCGTACCGACTCCAATGCTGGAGCCTACGTCGAGGCGACCACCATGATCAGATAAAATACCATAACAGACAGCCAGTCCCAGCCCCGTGCCGCGACCGACATCCTTGGTGGTGAAGAAAGGATCGAAGATCTTGGGTAAGTTTTCCGGCGCGATGCCGATGCCGGTATCGCGAACCTGAACCCGTACGCATGATCCGGCGCGGGTGGCGCGGAAGGTTAAGGTGCCGCCGTCGGGCATAGCGTCTATGGCATTGGTCGCCAGCGCGACCACGGCCTGCTGGAGTTGCCCCACGTCGCCAAGCACCATAGGCAGGTTGTCAGCAGCCTGGATTTCGATTCGGATGTTATCGCCCCGGTGTTGATGCGTGACCAGCCGGGCCGCGCCTTTGATTATTTCATTCATATTAACCGGAACGCGTTGGCCCGCGCGCAAGCGACTGAAGTCCAGCAGCCCCATGGTGATCGACTTGCAGCGGAAAGCTTCATCGCGAATCAGCCCGAGGTATTCGCGCAAATCACGNGCATCGGGTGAATCGCCGAAGGCGCCCTCTTCAATCCGCTTCTCGAGCGATTCCGCACACGCCGCGATCGTCGCCAGCGGATTGTTGATTTCGTGCACCACCCCGGCCGCCAAACGCCCGACGGCGGCGAGTTTCTCTGCGCGCGCGACTGCCTGGTCGGCTTTCTTGCGGGCCGTAACGTTTTCGCCGACCGTGATCACGTGCGAAACTTCTTCTCCTCCGCCGGCGCGCATGGGGATCTTGCTAATCAACCAGTGATTGGTCTCACCGTCGCGCGTAACCGTCTCCTGCTCGACGCGGTGAATCTCGCCGGTAGCGAAGACTTTACTGAATTCGCGCTCGAGCACCTCGCGCCTCTGTTTCGTCAGCACATCGAAGATATTCCTGCCGAGCACCAGACCTCGAGGCAGACCGAGTTCGCCTAACTCGCGATTCCGGTTCCAGGCGACAATCCGGTAATCCTGATCGATTGCATACAGTGACAAGGGCAACGTGTCGATGATGGCCTCGGTGAAACGCTGCTGCATCTCAGACTCAGCGGTTCGACGGTCGACTTCTTCGGCGAGGGTGGCGGCGGAGTCGCGCGCCTTTGAATACATCCGGGAAATCTGGGCCGCGAATGCTGCCTGTTGGGCGGCCGCGTCGATCAGCCGGCATTCGCTGGCCGTGCACTCATGAGACTCAGCGAACGCCACCATCAGCGCGCCGCAATTCTTTTCACCGAACCCAATCGGAACGATATATTCGATCCTGTGTTCGCCCTCGCGAAAAATGAACTCACGGCGAGCAGTCAACCGCCAGGGCGTGTCGGACCGTGATGAGGCCAACCACTTCTCGAGGCGTTTGAGATTGACCAAAGCAGAACTACCGGCGCTTCCTTCTTTATCAAAGACGCCGACTGAAAAAGCCTTTCCATCGGTGCGGATCGCGCAGGCAGTCTGGACGGCATTGCTGCCTTCGAGTATCGCCCCGGCGACGCGGCGCGCGATCTGATCCGATTCAAGCGCGCGCAATAAGCCACGTCCCAAATCGGCGAGGAAACTTAGTTCACGATTGGTGCCGCGCAGTTCTGATTCGCGCTGTGCGATTCCGAGGTGCGAATTGATTCGCGAAAGCAATTCGCCCGGCGTCGATGGCTTGACGATGTAGTCATCGGCGCCGGCCGTGAAGGCCTCGACCTTTCGGCCCTCGCTATCGCTGGCCGAGAAAATAACCACCGGAAGCTGCCGCAATGCGGGTTGCGCGCGGACCAGCCGGCAGAGCGCCAGACCATCGATCTCAGGCAGCTCGACGTCGAGCATGACCAGATCGCATGATCGCTCGCGCAATAGGCGCAACGCGGCAGGAGCATCGCTGGCAGTGATTGTCTTGTGACCTGCGCTTTCGAAAATGCTGCGCAAGCCATCGCATGCCGAACTGTCATCATCGACTATGAGCAGTGTAGCGGCACCGCTGGGTTCAATTGCTGAAAGATCCATGAATTATAATGAGAGCGTACGTAGGGCTCAGATTCCTCGCAGTTTGAGGCGCGCGCGGCTTGAGCGCTCTCATGTTGAGCTGCACAAACTAGGACAAGGCGCTGGAATAAGACGGCCGTCAGAACGGCGACCGGTTGCGGGAAAGGTGAATGGTGGTCCCGCTTGCCACTCTTCCAATTTGACTGTTCGAGGGCATAATTGTCAAGAAATTTAGTTGTTTTTACTCATCTTTTTGGGCAAATGCGGTAAGGGAGCCGGTGCGGGCTGCGGGCCTCAGAAGTTTCAGTCGATGTCTCGACCAGACTACAAAAAGCCTGCGCCGAAAGCAAATTACCGGAGCAACTCGGCATTCGCTTTCGGACGCATGACTGGGCAAGTTAACGGAGGCTGGCACGCCTCCGTTACCTGGGGTGTAGGGACAAGCGAGAAGGGGATCTCGGGACTCTTGACTTTGGGCGGCTAGCGAGCCCAGTGCGGTGGGCCCATCCAGCGGTTAACGCCAAGCTAGCCGCGCCCTCCCTCTTACAACACGCGTGCCGGGAATCCTTCGCCTCATAAATGCGATATTTGTGCCGAATAACAGGGGCCTGACGATTTTTCAGACCGGTCAGTCTTCAATCTGACAGGTCAAAAAGAAAAAAGAACCGCTTAGGTTGACAACTTTTAGGCGCGCAGTGCACCTTTCATCAAATTTTGAGTTCACGTCTAACTAAAACTCCGGCTAAGAGGCGATCCCGGCAAAGTGTCGGCTACGGCGAACTTTTGCGGGGAAACCGCGGCTTTCGTCTGCTGTGGCTCGGTCAGGTCGTCAGCCAGATGGGCGATTGGTTCGACACTATTGCCGTTTACACCATCGCCCTCCGGCTGACCGGCTCGAGTCGATCGGTTGCCTTGGTTATGGTCACCCGCTTTTTGCCAACCGTAGTGCTGGGGCCGGGCGCGGGCGTCGTAGCTGACAGGTTCAGCCGCCGGTCGATAATGATCACTGCCGACATTATGCGCGCGATCGTAGTACTTGGGTTTCTCTTCGTGCGCCGCGCCGATCAGATGTGGCTGGTCTATCTGCTCACGGTGCTCCAGCTTTCGTTTTCGACATTTTTTGAGCCGGCCAAGACGGCAGTCATTCCGTCAATTGTGTCTGATCGCGAACTCGTACCGGCAAATGCCATAGCTGCCGTGACCTGGTCGGTAATGCTCACTCTCGGCGCGGCTGTTGGTGGCTTTGTGGCCGGGCTGTTCGGGACGAACGTCGCTTTTGTGTTGGATTCGCTGACGTTTGTAGCGTCGGCGATCCTGATCGCCAGCGTTCGTTTCCCGGCTCGGCCGC
>AP72_2010_repI_A001DRAFT_1000239_pt1 | contig 12323 bp, 25 predicted proteins | sample AmaPasrepliIA001_FD_9535 | JGI IMG/M metagenome (IMG submission 9535)
TCCCGCCGTAGGTCACGCCTTCCACTTTGAAGTGTGGTTCTACCATCAAAACATCAGGAAGTTGCGTGATCACCGGCTCGTCCATCAATTCCAGTGCGTCGGTTAACCTGCGCGCCGGCAGGCACACATCCTTCACATTTGTTTTGAACGGAACGATCACGTGGATTTCGAGGTCTGTTATCTCTGCCGTTTCGCCGGTGAGACGAACATCCTCAAGAATCGGTAGCACCGTGTTGGCCGCAACCGTCGCTTTGATAGCCTTTATGAGCGTAACTACGCTCTTGGGCTTTTTCTTTTTGTTTGCCATTTTTAGGTTTTTTGGGTTTATAATAATTGTTAAAGAGACTGAGTTTATTTTTCATCGCTTTCAAATTGAAATTTTTCTCTTGATATTGATTCGAACTGTTGTATTTCCACATCAACATTGTTCGCTAAAGGATGATAAGTGCCCCAGCCATTCTTCCCCATATCCATCAGGAAAAATGCGTGGCCCATGACGGCGCGGAATTCAATCTTAGTGAATCCGCCTTCGGCTGCGCTCGGCCATTTGGCCTCTTGCAGACAACGGGAATTTTCGCGTATGAATGCTAACGCGGCTTCTCTTTTATTCATGGTTTAAAATTTTCGATGTCTTTTCTAAGTCCATCCAAAGCAAGTTGCGAGGCATAGGCAGAACCGCGAGAAAATCCAAGTAAGTAGGCTTTGATCTCCTCTTCACTGTTTATAAACGATACTACACTCATATCTTCCTCTAACGCTTTAATGGATTGTGCGATAACTGGATTGTTTGTGTCGATTGGCAAACCACGTAGTGCGGTGTCAATCATAATGCGGTTGAAGCTCATAACTGTACCTCTGATTTTAAAATATAATAGAGATCGCCTCTAAATTTATTTGTCGTGTTTTGAACTAGTAGTTGTGTGTCGAGTTCTCCCGTGTCCGTATCTACCACATCCCAGTGTCCGCAGATGATCAGTGTGTCGCCCCGTCGTGTGCAGCGCCTCCCCAAAAGTTCGTATCCAGGTATGCGGGCAATCTTTAGTGAGACATTCTTCTTCCGCAACACTTCCGCTATGTAGAGCTTTGCAAGATACGACCTGCGGGTAAACTTGGAATTCCACAACGGAAACTCGGTTTTTATCAGCACGTACCGTTTCAGCTTGCATACGATCATCACACCGTGAATGCCCTTGTGAGCGCGGCTAACGATGGTGATGTGCTTGAGGAATTCCTCGAAGGTGTAGTAGCGGGTGCGCATCAGTCCAGATTTGCTCCGTTGAAGGTGTTGTTACGAAAATATTTTGCTTCTGCTTCTGAGTCTGCATCTCGTTGCGCCCGTGGCTCGTAGACATCAAAATCCACATTCCATAAGTTGCCGCCGTTCTCCTTACTATAAATCCAGCCACTTCCATCAGGTCTAGTATTACCATGGCCAGTTTTACACTCCACAACTATGAAATGTATTTCGTTATCCAACATTTCCAGGTCTATTTCTTCGCCGTCCATTTTATCGACGAGTTGCTGAACTAATGACGGCAGCGTGCCATTAGTTCTAATTGAATAATATTTCATGATTTACAAGTATTGGTATGTTTATCCGTTATATCCAGCTTCATCCAGAACGTAGTCGATAAGTTCTGCCCCGTGTAGTCCAGAGCCATCGAACATAAGGGTGTCTTCATACTCATCGAGTATTTCGAAGATTTTGTCGTCTGGTTCGTCTTCGTAGCCGCGCTCCTCTAAAGCTGATTGAACATCTTCTTTAGAAATGCCGCCATAACTGCGGTTGGTTTTGATTGCGTCGCTAAATACATCTGGATCGAGTTCATTCATATCCAGCGGGAGTTTGTCGTTTGCAGCCATATCAACCAAAACTTTTTTGATTGCATAGGCAATTGAATGTGTCATGTTTTATGGTAGGTTTTGTTCTACTAATTGTCTGCTAAACCAAAGTAAGCGTCTTCGGTTTTGAGGTAGTCGATGATGATCTGCCGGCGGTCTTCTTTTTTGTTCCATGCGATAATGTTGCCATCCTCGTCGTCTTCGAATCCTGAGAAGTGTACACTGGCCACGCCGCCGTCATCCTGGTCGATTGCATCCTGCACTATCCGTATTGCTTCATTAAAGTCATTTTCTGCAATTGCTTCCAGCATGTGCTTTTCGTCACTCATGAATTTTTCGGTCGGCGTTCTGTCATCTCTGAATTCTTTTGACTGCTTCAAGGGTCTTATTCGACCGTCTTTGATAACGGCAGTCTCATAAAATTCGATCGCGCCGCCATAGGAAATAAATACCAGCGTGCCCCAAAATCCGGGGCAATCTGGAATGTAGTTGAGTACAGTGACGTTTGCACTGTTGTACTCTTCGTCACGTTCTTCATCCGATGGCTTGCCTAGGTGGTGCCGACAGATGAAATCAGCGATGAGTTTTTTCTCATCCGCTGTAGGTTCTCTGAATTTGTTCATACCTGATGTTTATTGGGATTAAATTCTGATTCTAAATAGTCGTCTTTGTCTCGGAGCGGACACCACGCTGGGTATTGATCTTCTCCGGGGAAATCTTTTTTCAAAATTTCTCTCCCGTTTTCAGACCACTTCATACAAAAGTGTCTTCCGTTGCGACCAGCCCTATTCAAAGGACACTGGCTGCATTTTTCTACTTCAATTACTCTGCTCATTTTTCGTTGATTAATTTTTTAAATGTTTTATCGCTCACAATTTTATCGCCGCCTTTTGCTTTCCAGTAGGTGAACTGAATGTCATGCTCGCTTGCTTGTTCATCACCTTCAATCATGTTGTCGTAATCGCGAACATAGACTTCGACATCGGCGCTTGTGGTTGTGATGTTCTGTACGAGTCCGCCGTGGACTTCAATAAATATTTTTGGCATAAAAACGTGTTTTTATTTCATGTCATTTTTAGCGCAGTTGAACGCGATCGGATCGAGGCGCCGCAGCAGTGAACCCAGTTTCCTGTTGTGATAGGCTATCGTTAAACGATAGATGGTTGTGTGACCACCGTGGCGATTTTTGTTTGTCAGATAAACCAAGTCGTCTTTTGCTTCATCGAAACTGAGGTTGTCTGAATAATGATCGTTGAGCCGGCGTTCTGCTTCGGCTGCTGTGATATTTTTCATTTTATGCAACTTTTGTAGAAAATAATACTGTAGCGGGTGCGGTTGTCTTTGGCGGCTGTGGCCTGCCCGTCTGCCTGTTTTGATAGGCTGTCTGAGTCTTTCCTTCGTAGAGAGGATATCCTTTTATCTTCGCTACTCTCTGATTGAACTTACCCCAGATGTCTTCACTTATGAATTCGAAGTGTACCGTTCCTTTTTTAAACGCCTTCACTTTAAAAAATCCCCAGTCAAACCATTCTCCGTATGGCTTATCTCGTAGCCAACTCAGCGACTCATAATTGTCGTAGTCTTCACCGGTGACATAGCAGAGTGCTTTTACCATGTCGTCGATTGTTTCTGTATGCCACCGGAAGCTGCGGATCTCGTTTGGATGATATTCTTTATCATACTTGTCCTGGTATGTCATGTCAGGAACAATAAATCTTTTTGTTAGCAGGAAGTGGCTGTTAGTTTTAAATCCTGGCAGTCCGTACTTATTATCATCTGAGAATTTTGTTACATGGTCAAAGACTTCCAGAATAGCTTTATCCATTCTTTGTCCATGCGTTGCCGTCACTATCTCAAGCATGTGATAGATGTTGCGCATAGTGAATGGCATTTCGGTGCGTTCTTCCACGAATTTGTTAATGTCTTCTTTCAGGCCGCGCGTGGCGTATTTCTTCATGTTCATCTTGGCGAAGATCCATGTCCACCCAGCGCGCTGTAAATCCTTTTTGAATTCCGATCTTGCTTTTGGCGCTCCTTTCTCAGTGATCTGGAAGCCGATTTGTTCACCGTAGTAGCCGCTAAGAACGGAATTCATTTTGACGCCGGCGTCGAGTTGTTGATCATAGATTTTTATTGCTGCGACATATCTGTTCACCAGATCTCGCACAACATTATATTCCATGATTCCAAACGCCTGCGCTTCCTCGGGATCTTCTTCCATGAAAAAGCCGTCGAACTCTGTATTGTAATCACTGCCCGGCTTCTGTAGCCGGATCAGTGATACGTTTACATCTGTCTTTCGCTCTGCGTTGGAGAAACAATTACCCAGATCAAAGACGGTCCCGTATTCATCGACCGTAGATTTAAGTCGCTTGCGAGCTGCACTGTATGGATTTGTTATCGTGCTCGAATTGCACAGTGCAACTATGTGGCAGCCACTCGGCGCAATTTCCCAAGCGTGGGAAATGTGACGCTCATCATCGCTAAATGGAGGATTCATGATGATGAACTTAATGTGGCTAACCTGGTCGCTTGTCACCGTTAAAAAATCTGGCGCTAGTATTTTACACTTTGTGGCCAGTATCTTTTGAAGATCGACATTTGATTCGCAGGCAATCACACTCGCGCCCCGTGTCAGCAGTTCGTCAACAATATTTCCCTTACCAGCGGACGGCTCCAAAACATTTTTCTGATCGAGATCCAATCCGTCGATCATTTTGAAGACAACGTCCTCTGGCGTTGGGAAGAAATCGGCGTTAAACATTTTGCTTTGAGTTTGCGAATTCAGTAATGACTTTTACAACGTCGTCAAGTTTTGACTTCGGGAAGATCCATCCGGGACCGCACGATAAGCGCGGTTGGAAGATACCGCCGAGTCCATTGCGTCCCAGCTTGTCTTTAATCTCCCTTGTCTTTTCACCCAGCACTGCAATGCCTTTGCCGTACTCAATGACTTTAATGTCGTCATCATCAATTTTTGGCGCCTCTGGTGGTGTTATCTGGGGCTTTTGTTCCTGCGTTGGCGCAGTGTAGGTAATAATGAAATTATCTTCCCATGATCCGCCGGTTGTACTCCTGCGTTCGATACCGGTAATTACTGCTTCGGCAGGAAATGAAGTTCGCGCAAATATCCGGTACAATACCTGGTCTGGCTGGTCATGCCAATAACCGCCGTTATCTTCTGGCATAAACTTTTTCATCTCCGGCAGTAAAGCGTTAATCGCCTCACTCTTTGTTCTGGATGAGTGAACATACTTTGACTGCGGAATGTCGTCGCGTGAATTGGTGTGCTCGTACATATCAGTCATGCCATCGAAATGACCGTACTGATACTTTCCGCTAATGGCGTCCACTTCTTTTGTGGTTGGTCCATCCGTCCACCGAATGTCTACGCTGTCGCCCATACTGAATGAGTCCGAAGTGACTGAGAACTTAATGCCTGGAAACGCTTCCTGTAGTTCGGCCTTGATCAGTTTGGCCGCGCTGGCCTGCGATGATCCGCCTTTTGATTTCTGTTCCTGCTTGAATTGCTCGTGCCGGTCATACGATTCTTTGCGTTCCTGGATTTTCTCAGCACGCCTCTCTTCAGTTCTGAATGCGAGGTAGTCCGTGTGATTTGTTGCTGTGCCCCAGAAGACTTTCAGATCGAATGTTTTTTCTGTTTTGATGGTAAAGATCTTTAGACCTTTGTAATCCTCTCGAAGCCATCCCTTCGAGATAAGGTAGTCAAACTCTGCTTGCTGCATTTTGAGTCTGGCCTCCTTAGTGTTTTTTCTGCCGTAGAGCATATTTTGAGTTTTTAGTTACCGGACATCTCTTTTTACGATCTTAAAATCTCTCCACCATTGGCCAATAATGTGCTGCTCTCCCAAATCGTTTGTCGCTATCGCTTCCATTAGAGAGGCTTCCATGTGAACATCGCGTTCAGTGCGATATTCGTGGCCTTTCGTAAAGCACTTGCCTTTGTTATACAAGTCTTTTTTTGCTTTGATTATTGTTGCCATAAAAAAGTATTACTTGTTTGCCCACCGGTGAAACATGTGCAGGTACTCATTAGCCACACCTTTTGACATTTTTTCTCCTGTGTGGTTATCGAGCCATGTTTGTGCTTCTGGTTCTGTGTCGAAGAATGCGCGGTCGATCAGCCAGCCGCCGTCTCGTACCTCTGCAAGCCATCTGTCGCTAGGATTGGCGCAGATACCTGGTTGGTAGATTTGCTTTTTGATGTTATCCACGTTTGATGATTTTTGCTTGTGGGAATTGCTTTTGAATAAATGGTAGCACTTCTTCGGCCACGCTCTTTATCCAAAAATGATAGGCGTCTTTTAGTTGCGAAGCATGTCGCATACTCATTTGCGTTCCATTGGCAAGGAACTTGACACCACCCATGTACTCAGTTTCATTTAACTGAATGTGCCATAAGTTATTTTTCATTAGTTATCTGTTTGCTCTCCACTCTTGGAGAGTTGTTTCAATAATTGGTGCATTCATGCCGCCGTGGTCTAAGTCATACACGCAGATGGTTCCATCGTCGTACTCAAAATATTCAGCGATATATTCCCCGCCGAAGTCAAAGTCAATATTTTCCCATTCGCGCTCACCAGATTTAAACTGCCGGATATGCTCTTCGAGTGTGTCGAGCATTTCTAACTGCGCGTCTTTGATAGTGTCGAAAACGTCAGGCATGAGTTCTTTTCCTTCCTCATCCACAGACCACGCCATAACATCTCCCTGGCAAAGAGTAGGTGTTATTACCACGAACCCTTGTCTAACTAATTTTTGTTCCATATTTTTTAATCTTTCTTTTGTTGCCAATATGGTTGGTCCCAGCCATTTCCGTCTTCCAGTCCTTCGGCATAAGCATTTAATTCGTTCTGGGTGTTGAATATTTTTTCATCCCAGTCGTAACCCTTTCTCAATTTCTTTTTGGTTGCAATCTTTTTAAAGCCGTGCTCCTCTGCATAGTCCGCAGCCTCACGGCTAAATGCCACAAATAATGTGTACATGCGTTATTGATTTTTTAGTTGTTCAATCCAAAGTTCCCAGTGATTGAGTAAACCATCCTGGTCGCATACTTTCCTCCACCACCGTTGCGGCGCACGCTCGACCTGGCCGATATTCGTCGTATCACAAAGCCATTGATTATTTACTACAATGGTATCGGTGAAGTTCTTAACTGTTGTGTCCATGCAAATCATTTTTGTTTCAGTCCAATGTTTGCAATAGTGGCCGTCTTTGAGATAGTCCGGCGTTTTTGAGCAGCCAGCAAGAACAGCGGCTGCAATAAATATTCGTTTCATGATAAGTGTTTCCAATGTTTTCTCGCACTCAAGTTCCACAACGTCGGCAATACTTCTTTCACTTCAATAGCAGAATCAGGCACGCAAAAGAAACCGTGAATGATTTGCTTTGCACCAGTCTCGGAGCTTGCCGCTGTTTTGTAATAATCGTTACCGATTTTGATCCAGTAGTACTTCATTGTAAGAAATTGTTTCGTGAAATTTAAAAAAGTCTTGCATCTCTTTCGCGTCGTCGAATGTGGCCAGCAATACTTCGACGCGGCCATAGCTGTCGCGGCCTGTGCCGATCATTATCCAATGACCATCGGAGCAATGGCACTTTTCCAGGCCACATCCATTGATGCCATTTGACATGCGAATGATGCCTTCAGTAACTATCGCGCCGTCGCGGCCTTCAAGTGTGCCGTCGCGCTTTACATTTTCGTAAACTGTTTTCTTTATTGTCATAACGTTCGTGTTATTTCGTGAATTTCATTTTCCCACTTTTCGCCTACGTCAGCAAGGCGAGCCCACCCAGCAACATATTCACCGCTTCGGTCTGTTTCACCTGTAAAGCTCTTGCAAAGTTCGGTGAGAGTAAAATTGTTTGTCAGGCCACGGCCTGACTTGTCGCGCCAAAAGAAGTTTTTAGCGGGACGACCTACTTTTGTTTTCATGTTTGAGTTTATTTTTCTTCCGCCAAGTGGCAATAGCATCTGTCATTGAGTAAAAGAAAAATTTCTCCCCTTCGATATTGATACAACCGTTGGGAAACTTGTAAGCATACACGCCATCTCTGACTTTTCGCCTGCTTACCGGCTCTTCAAAAAAGTATATCACGCTGTTTTGAGTTTAACAACTTTAGCAACATAGAGGTAGTGCTCTGCTTCGTGAAGGTGCTGCAAAGCTAGGTCGTCCCATTTGTCAACGGCAAACAATCCTTGTCTCATTTTTTGCTTTTTAAGGTTTTCCGTATATAAGCGTGCTCTAATTGATTAATAACGTCATCGTACTTCCCCCAATCAATAAGGCTAACGACTGTCGCTCTATCGTCATCAGCATTAGGGTTAACTTCAGAGTGCGCCGTTTCTTCCGTTCGCGCTCTGAAGTCTCTCATCTTGGCCGCTAACTTTAATGCTGAAGTGATCGGCCAGTTAAATTCACTTTGTCTCATTTTGCATTTTTTCAATAGATTAATTTTACTCCATTCTCCTTTGCGACATCCTTCAAACATTTTATTTGTCCCAGTACGCTATCATTGTAGTCCGTCACGTACCAAAACCTGTTTAAATGTTTATTTTCGTCTACCCATTGCTGGGGCAACGCAACGTCTACATTGGCGAGTTTTGTTTGATTGTTGTCATAGGCAATAGCAACCAGTTCGCCTTTGGTTGTGCCCATCCAAATTTTTACCTCTTTCATTTTGTTTTAGCTTAATACCCAGCTGGTGCTAGGATTGGTAAATGGTACTGATAGATAAACTTGCCGTTATCTCTACCGATGTACGTGAATTTTGTGTTTACTGGAATTGTTAGTGAGTTGTGTTTGTATTCCTGTTTACTGAAGAATGTGTAACCGAGGAATGATTCAAAGTAGAGTTTCATAGTTTGAACATTTTAGCGGGACTTGCAGGTTCGAACTGCGAAGACCTTAAATTCAGTCCCGATATTGCTCTGGCAATTCAGTAGAAACAAATTTGCGAGAGCAATTCCATTTGCTTTCTGCTTTTATCATTAGCGTTTCATAATACCTCCTTTCTTTTATTGTTAAGAACTGTTTGGATTTTAAAAACTGCATTGCTCAATTACTCCATAGGCGCAATGCCGGCCTGCTATTCAAAATGTCCCAGCCTGCGAATAAAAATGTTATCACGGTACTGGTTTCTAATTTGCCCTTGCTGGAATTGTACTCTCCAATTGACTTCTTTGAAGCAGTCACAAAATGCCGTCATATCACAATCCTCTTCCAGGTAGGCGTTTTCGTGATCTTTGTACGAATAGTCTGAGACTTTCAGGCCGCGCTCTTTTTGAGCACGTTCTACAATGGCAAGCGGAACTTGCAGCCAGCCATGTCCAGGATCTTCCCAAATGATTACTTTGCCATCTCTGATGGCTTCAATCACTTGTTGGAACAACCCTTTTTCGGTTGTTGTTTCTGTTTGCATATTTGAGTTTTCAGTTTAGACACCATTTGTAAATACGAAAGGCCGACTGACAAATGTTTGGAGACTGCCAGCCAAAAACCGTGACGTTGCACCCAACGATTAAGAATGCTGGGAATAGTTCAAGTGCTGTCATAGCTGTAAGTTTTAAATGTTGAAGTAATAACTTACAAAAGTTCTAATTGCGAAGTAAGCTGTAGCGCAGATGATGAATATCGCGCTCTTGCTGATCTTGAATTTATTTTTCATAATGCAGATTTTACAAAAGAAAAAGGCCGCGATGTAGAGACATCCGGCCTAATCAACATAATTGTTTTTGATAAAAATTTTGCTTACACATCACTGCATAAGAAAACTGTGATTGCCCACTATAGAGAATAGTGTAGGCTCTTTTCCCTTCTACACAACACGATGTTGCGTAAAAAATTTGTGGAAAGCTATGATATTTTTTTGAGTAACCTTTACAGGCGGTAAACTGTCGTCTTCAATGAGCTCGTACATTTTTACAGTCTCATTTGCGTTCCGGCGGCTACGCCTGGTTCCTTTAAAGTACGCTTTGTACTTTGGCGACTTGCATCTGGCTTTCATCTCAGATTCAGTTACCATGCCGTGATAGATCATAACTAATAGTTTGTACGCGAAAAGTCAGTAGAGATAACCGTAAATTTAGTGGTTTACTCTATTGTGTTTAGTACAATGTTTGAACTGGTAATTATCTTGCAGTCCTTTTTGTGACGTGCAAGAGAAAGCCAGTATTGCGATAATAGCTGCCATGTAAGTTATTACAATGGCACGGCAAATTGCCGTTGAAGTTAAATGTTTCATAGCTCTATTTCAATTTATTTACGTCGTCAACGTCCAACCATCTGTGTGAAGATGAACTCCCAGAGTTATACATTCTGTTAGTGTCTTTACTGTAAGACAAGTTGTATGTTTTATTAACAAGTAACACAATGTTGTTTAATTGTGTCCCTATCTCCCAGAGATAGCCGTCCAATTCGACAAACGATCCGAACGCATGGACACATGCAGTAAACTGTTTCATATCTTCAATTTAGCGGGCAACTTGGGATTCGAACCCAATGCTTGCCCTGACAAATAAGTTTTCCGCATGTTCGTAACTCTAAACGATGTTTCATCCTTTCGGACAAGCGTCCCGAACTAACTTATTTAAAAACAATTCGGAATGGAATCACATGGTGCAGTCCGCTGTTTTTCCTGCGTTATTGGGCGTTCCTTCCGGTTTAAATGGTGCGACCATTCGACCCAACCATTGATCTTTGAATGATATTATTTGTGCAGCATGTTTCATTTTCTGCCGTTACTTTCTATTGTCTACAGTAATAACGAATATTACCGTCCTTGTTGGCCTGAATGCTTTAACCTTGTTCTTCGCATTCCGAAAACAGTCTTTGTTTTCGCGTCTCTTACAATTCGAATTATGGCCTGTAATGGCTTATTGAAGTATCCAATTTTCCCACTACGATTAACGCATGTAAATGCGTTCCTTGCTATCGGAATAAATTGTAAGGTTTTTTTCGTTGTCGTTATAGATATAACAACATTAGAGGAACGTTTTAGACTGACTCACATTGTACAGTCCAGGATTGTTTTACAACGCTCTGGGAGGCCGTTTCATCTATGCCTAACTAAATTTCTAAGATTAGAATTATAGTTGCCCGTATCGTAGATACTTGCTTGTTACGTTGTCCTAGTCTAGTTGCTCAATACTTCACATACTAGGTGCAGCTCACACAATAAAAAAAGCATCTCATAAAGAGATGCCATATTTTAAAATCGTTATTTCAATTTTACTTTGCCATAGTAACGTATAAAAAGAGAGGCACAAATTAATGTGCCTCTCAATAGATACAAACGTCCATGAAATTATTTACTTTTCTTATCCTCTTTTTTCAATCCAATTGCCGCCAAAATTGTTTCGTCAATTTCTAAGGGTTTATTGTTTTCACCCTTTTCAACGGACTGCAATTGTTGAAACAGTGGGCGGCAAAAGTTTTCTGCATAAAGATCATTTTGGAATTTACCTTTTGCGTAAACCTTTGAAAGTTTTACACCACCCAGTGAAAGATATTTGGTAGATAAAACCTTGCCGCCAAAATTGAAAGTAACGTGCAAAAGCTCATTCCTTTTGAACATTTCGAACCTGCCTTTAATTTCATTAAAAGCCTCGCCGATTTTGTGACGTAGGTCTGAAGCATCGAAACAAAGGAAAGAGATATTGTGCACCCTTTCATCTTTACGTTTTCCTGTTTCAAATCTGAAACGTTTATCAATTTGCTTTCCTGTAGTCGCAGGAATGTAATAAACGTGCTCCTTTCCGTTCCTGTCTTTTTTCTTTCCTCCTTCAACCATTACTGGCTTTCTTTTCGGCTTTCCGTTTTTCAGTAGTTCAATTTCACCCTTGTCGTTCTTTACGTCTTCCATTTTAACTTCGTCCATTTTAATAACAACCGTTTCAAAGGTTGGCGTTTCGAACGATTGGTGAAATGTAACCGTGACAGGAATAGCCTTTCCGCCGTAATTGGATAACTTACTTTCAATCCCATGTACGTTTGTAACCGTGTCATTTTTTGCAAGGTCACGCTGTTGAGCGGTAATAACTTGCATGTCATTAGATGCCATAAATTTTGCGTTTTATTGAGTTTAAAAATTAGTGACTAACTAAATGAGAATGACATTGTTACCATGTCAAAGAACAACATTCTTTGCACCCTTTACCTTGCATAACCACAGACCAAAAAAAGCACGCAAAGAACTAACAACATGCAAGTTAATTGAATAATGCCGCAAATAATCAAACAATGTGAAATATCTTTGCAACAATGATGCAATTGACCAATTATTTGATATTTGTCAAACATATTAGCTCCTGGCATATATACAACCACGTTGCAAACACCCCTTACAAATTGCTCCCAGAGCACAACCAAACACCCCCTTTCCCCAGCAAGCACAGAAATGCGGCATTTCACCCACATCTCAGATTAATACCTCACATACACATGGTACAAGATCGGCGG
>AP72_2010_repI_A001DRAFT_1000240_pt1 | contig 12306 bp, 7 predicted proteins | sample AmaPasrepliIA001_FD_9535 | JGI IMG/M metagenome (IMG submission 9535)
CGCCAAATCCTCCAAATCCGCCACCGCTCGAGCCGCCGAACCCGCCGAAACCCCCGCTCGACCAGCCGCTTGAGGATCGACTGCCACTACTCAAAAGAGAGCTCAGCAACATCCACGTCAGCCATCCGCCGCCGGGTCCACCGAAGCCTCGCGGACCGCCTCGCCGGACCAGGATCAAGATCACGATCACCACCATGGCAATTACGATTACCGTCGGGCAACAGGCTATAGGCAAAGGGGGAGTAAAACCAGATGCTGGTTCGGGACTCGTTTGTGCTCCCAGGATCGTATCTGTGCTGAATCCACGCTTGCTCGCGAGCGTGGAAATGAATTCGTGAATGGTATCCATTATGCCGCGACTGTAGTCGCCGGCGCGAAAGGCGGGCACCAGGCGCGCTCGTTGTATCTCGCCTACCAGTCCATCCGGTAGATCGCCTTCCAGGTGCCGGCTGACCTGTGTGTAGTACGTTCGATCCTTAATGGCGACTAGTAATAAGAGACTTGGTTTCTGGACGTCTTTCGCGCCGATGCCCCAACCACGAGCTACGGCCAGTGAGTAATCAAAAATCTCCTGGCCATTGGTGGTGTCAACCGTGACCACGGCGAATTGAATCTGCTGTTGCTGGTCCAGTTTTGTAAGGATGGTTTCCAGTTGCTGCTTAGTTGGGCCATCGACCACATGAGCAAAGTCGTTGACGTAGCCTGTCGGTGGGGGCAGCGGCGAGTGCGTAGTCTGGGCCGGCGCGCGCGAAGAAGCGGAAACCGCAAGAAGACATGCGATCCAAAATGGTAATGCGAAACTATTGGAGCGCAGCCATGACGGTTGCTGAACATACAAGCGACGACACCCGTGCTCCAGTCTGGTCGAGATTCGCATAAATGATGTAAAGGATTCGCACTGGATTTTAGTCGATACAGGTGTCTCCGCCCTAACTCATTCTCGCGTACCACCAAGCCGGCGGAATGGCGTCTTGCGTTGGTTGAGGAACCGATCCGCGAAATCACACGAACGAACACGAAAAATCTTCTTCGTGATGTTTCGTGTGATTTCGTGGATCGGTTTTGTTGTCTTGCTGAGAAAAGACATTGGATCAAACCAGAACCCGTGCTAATAGTTGGCGTATTAAATGGGCCATTCGAATCGATTACGATCAAAGTCATCGGGGGAACCACTCGATACCAGGATCGAACGAGAACGGAATCCGATCAAAAGGTTCCTGCTGGTGCTTGGGCCCGGGCTGATCACCGGTGCGTCAGACGACGATCCGTCAGGCATAGGCACTTACACCACGGCCGGTGCGACACTCGGATTTGCGACACTATGGACGGCGGTTGTAACTCTGCCGATGATGGCCGCCGTGCAATTCATCTGCGCGAAGATTGGCATGGTAGCCGGACGCGGACTGGCCGGGGTATTGCGCAAACACTATCCGCGCTGGTTAGTCCTGGGCACGATCGCGCTCTTGTGCATTGCCAACACGATTAATGCCGGCACCGACATTGGGGCCATCGCCGCAGCGATCAATCTGCTCGTACCGCGGATATCGCCACTACTGATCGTCGCGCCGATCGCCATGGTAATTGTCGCAGTGCAGGTGCTTGGCTCGTATAACTTGATCGTCCGGATCTTCAAGTGGCTTACACTTACCTTGTTCGGCTACATCATCGCGGCGTTCCTGGCCCGGCCGCACTGGCCGGAAGTCCTGCGCGCCAGCTTTATTCCTACGGTGCGATTTGACAATCAGTATTTAATGACGCTGGTGGCAATCTTCGGCACCACGATAACTCCCTATCTCTTCTTCTGGCAGGCAAGCCAGGAAGTTGAGGAAGAACTGAGAATGGGCCGCACCACGCTCGCCGAACGTGAAGGGGTGACCGACCAGGAATTGAAGATTGCCGAAATCGACGTCAATACCGGAATGATCTTCGCAACCGTAGTGTTTTATTTCGTGATTCTGGCGTCAGCAGTGACGTTGAATGCGACCGGCAAGACTGACATCCAAACGGCAACCGACGCCGCGCAAGCGCTACGCCCACTGTCGCACGGTGCGGCCACGCTTCTTTTCTCCTTCGGACTAATTGGATCGGGACTGCTGGCCGTGCCAATACTGACGGGGTCGAGCGCTTACGCCCTTTGCGAAACGTTCAATTGGAGATCAGGGCTGGACGAAAAGTTCCACGGTGCGCGCAACTTCTATCTGGTGATTGTGATCTCGACGTTGATCGGAACTCTGATCAACTTTCTCAAGATCCCGCCGGTGACGGCGCTCTTTTGGACCGCCGTGATCAACGGCGTGCTCGCCCCGCCACTTATCGTCGTCATTATGCTGGTCTCAAACAGCAAAAAAGTAATGGGCGACCGGACGAACGGGCCGCTGACCAACATTCTGGGATGGGGAACGGCCGTGATCATGACTGCGGCCGCGGTGGGAATGTTTGTGACCTGGGGAAAATAGTTGTATTAGGGTCAGTTTCACGAAGCTCTTAGCCTTAGCCGATTTTTCTAAAAATCAGCGGAACCAAATAGTCACCGGGCTTTCGGCTCATAGCGGTCGGAAATTATATCGGCCTGGTAGCCTTCGCGGTCCGCCGTGAATTCGAGCCAGAACTTGATAGGTTCGCCGATACGGAAAGTGGTTTTGTTGTCCGCCAGCACCAGCTTTACATGAACGTCGGCCGGCGTTCCCTGCGCGAGGGCAAACGATGTCGGACAGGTCAGTCCGTCAGGAGACCGGTTAATCTGCCAATGTTTCTCACTGCACCTTTGATCCTGCGCGACTGTCAGGGTTGCTTGTAGACGCTGCCGTCTTTCATCACAAATCGCACGCGATGCAACGCGGAAATGTCTTTGGTGGGATCGCCCTCGACCGCGATGAGATCGGCAAACAAGCTTGTCTTCACTCGCCCGACTCTTTCTTCCATGTGCAGCACGCGCGCGTCTGTGGAAGTGGCCGAACGCAAGGCGTCCACCACGGGCATTCCCCAGGCGACCATCAACTCGATCTCCTTCGCATTATCGCCGTGTGCAAAGACGCCGACGTCGCTGCCGCTCGCGATGGTTACGCCCGCGTCGAGCGCTTGCTTGAAGACGAGCTTCTTGTGTTCGATTGCCGGGCCGCTGGCTACTGCCAGCGTGGGACACAACGCGATGTTACGCTCTTTCATCATGCGCAACAGCTCGGGTGTCAAGCCGTCGCCGTGCTCGATGGTTTCAACGCCGGCGAGAATGGCACGGCGCGCGCCTTCGGTTGAAGTTGAGTGGGCCGAAACCGGAATGCCGGCGCTCTTAGCGACCTCGACGGCCGTTTTCATTTCGTCCAGCGTGAAGGTTGCGTGCGCACCGCCGCCGGCCCCCCAACGGTAATCAGCATAAAGTTTGACCCAATCTGCGCCCTTGCCGATTTGTTCGCGCACGACTCTGGTCAGCTCTTCGGGACCGCTCGCTTCCTCGGCCCCCTGAGGCACATTCCACTCGGGCGCATATCCTTTCGGGCCATAACTGCCGGTGGCCACAATGGCACGCGTGGCCACCAGCATCCGCGGCCCGGGAATAATTCCCTGATTGACGGCCTGCTTCAAACCAACATCAGCAAAACCGGCGCCTTCGGTCCCGAGATCGCGAATCGTGGTGAAGCCGGCCATCAACTCAGCGCGTAGATGATTCGTCGCGCGGGCGACCCGCAAGCTCAACGCTTCGTGGGCAACCTGATCGTTCCACAAAGTTTCGCTGTAAGGATGCAGCAGAATGTGAGAATGCGCTTCTATGAGTCCGGGCATCAGCGTCAGATCCGGCAACTCAATCACCTTTGCATCCGGCGGAACTTTTACATCTGCAGCCGGCCCGACAGCTTCAATCTTCTCGCCGCGGACGAGCACGACCCAGTTGTCGTGTAATTGTGCCGACTCGCCATCGAAGATGTGCGCAGGTTTTAGCAGATAAACGGTTGGTGGCGGTTTCGGCGTTGGAGACTGAGCGTTCGTTGAAGGAATCATTTCCATTAGCTGACCAGAAGCGATCAGACACAGCGACAGGAAAACGGCGATACGCATCTCAAAGTCCTTTGCTTGATGTTCACTGAACGCGGCCGGAGTATAAACCACGAATTCACCCGAACAAACTCCTATGTTCGTGTCAATTCGTGGTTCAAATTCCAGGACAGCATGTCGAGACTAATTGAAAGCACAATGCACGCGAACAAAGTCCTAATTTCGTGGCATTTCGTGGTTAAATTCCTGGACAGAATGTCGAGATGAACTGAAACCACGAATTGACACGAACAAAGTCCTCGTTTCGTTGTCAATTTGTGGTTGAAATCAGTCTGGATAGTAGATCTAAGCAGCCTGCTTGGTAGCTTGTTTGTTCTTGGCTTCGGCGGCGTCGGCCTCCAGCGCTGCCTGCGCCGCCGCCAGGCGCGCGACCGGGACGCGGTACGGTGAGCAACTCACATAGTTCAATCCGATCTCGTTGCAGAAAGCGATCGAGCGCGGGTCGCCGCCGTGTTCACCGCAGATGCCGATTTTTAGATCAGGTTTGACGCTGCGACCGCGTTCGGCGCCGATGCGCACCAGTTCACCCACGCCCTCGCTGTCCAGCACCTGGAAAGGATCGTCGGCAAGTATCTTGCGATCGACATAAGACGGCAGGAAGCGGCCCGAATCGTCGCGGCTCAAACCAAAGGTCGTCTGCGTGAGGTCATTCGTACCGAAAGAAAAGAACGAGGCATGCTGCGCGATCTTATGAGCCGTCAGGGCCGCGCGCGGCAATTCGATCATCGTGCCGATCATGTAGTCGATCTTCATGCCGTGCTCGCCCATCACTTCGCGCGCCACGTCATTAATCAGATCCGCCTGCTGCTTAAGTTCTTCGTTGACTGAAACCAGGGGCACCATAATTTCCAGCGTCACCTGTTTCCGCTCGTTTTTTACCTGAATCGCAGCCTCGAAGATCGCGCGACATTGCATGCGGGTGACTTCCGGATATAGCAAGCCGAGCCGGCAACCGCGAAAGCCCAGCATNGGATTCGCCTCGCGGATCTTATTGACGTGATCCAAAAGGTTGCGCTTCTCGTCAATTTGATCNAGCAGGTGGTCCATCTCAACCATGGTTTTGGCCTGCTTGAGTCCCATCTTCAGCTCTGCCAATTCGCTCAATAACTCGTCGACGTTCGGCAGGAATTCATGGAGCGGCGGATCGAGTAGCCGGATTGTGACCGGGAACCCGGCCATCTCGCGAAAGATGCCGATGAAATCGCCGCGTTGCAACGGCAACAGTTTCTCGAGAGCTTTCTCTCTGGCGCCGACACCGTCAGCGAGAATCATCTCGCGCATGGCGGCCAGACGCTGATCGCCAAAGAACATATGCTCAGTGCGGCAGAGGCCAATGCCCTCTGCGCCAAACCCGCGCGCGGTCTTGGCATCGAGCGGCGTGTCGGCATTGGCGCGCACGCCCAGCCTGCGGACTTTGTCGGCCCACTTCATCAATTCATGAAAATCAGAACCGAGCGATGGCTGGATGGTCGGCACTTTACCAAGGAAGACCCGCCCCGTTGATCCATCAACTGTGATCCAGTCGCCTTTGGTGACGACCTCACCATCGACACTGAATTGTTGCTGGCTGTAGTCAACGTCGATGGCCGAGGCGCCACTCACGCAGGTCTTTCCCATGCCGCGAGCGACCACCGCGGCGTGACTTGTCATTCCGCCACGTGCGGTCACGATGGCCTGAGCCGCAACCATGCCATGGAAATCGTCGGGACTGGTTTCCAGGCGTACCAGGACGACCTTGTGACCTTCTTTGGCCATTTCTTCGGCTTCGTCGGGACTGAAAACGACCTGCCCCTGGGCGGCGCCCGGGCTGGCCGGGAGACCCGTGGCCAGGACCTGCGCGTCGGTATTGGGATCGACGGTTGGATGCAGCAACTGGTCGAGATGCTCGGGTGTTACGCGCTGGACCGCAGTCTTGCGATCGATCAGTTTTTCATTCGCCATGTCGACGGCAATGCGCACGGCGGCGGCGCCGGTTCGTTTGCCGGTGCGTGTCTGCAACATCCACAGCTTGCCACGCTCGATCGTAAATTCGCAGTCCTGCATATCGTGATAATGCTGTTCAAGCAGTTGCGCAATGCCGGCGAACTGTTCATAGACTTTTGGCAGCTCTTTCTTCAGCTGGCTGATGGGGTTGGGCGTGCGCGTACCTGCGACAACGTCTTCGCCCTGGGCTTTGAGGAGATACTCGCCATACAACTCTTTCTTGCCGGTCGAAGGATTCCGGGTGAAGGCGACGCCGGTGCCGCTGTTCGCGCCCATGTTGCCAAAGACCATCGCCTGTACGTTCACGGCCGTGCCCAGGTTGTCCGGGATGCGATTGATGCGCCGGTAATCGCAGGCGCGGCGGCCCATCCATGAGTTGAAGACCGCAGCGATCGCGACCCGCAATTGTTCATAAGGATCGTCAGGAATCGCGTGCTGCTCAGCCATGATGATCTCTTTTTCAGCCGCGATGATGCCGCGCAACTCTGCCGGTTTGAGATCGGTGTCGCGTCCGCCTTTGGTTTGAGCTTTGAAGCGATCGAGCACCCGCTCGAATTTTTCGTGGGCCACGCCGATCACGATCTCTCCGAACAACGACGCGAAGCGGCGATAAGCGTCAAGCGCAAATCGCAAATCACCCGTTTGTTCGGCCAGCCCCTGTACGGTCTCTTCATTAAGCCCGAGGTTGAGGACGGTATCCATCATGCCGGGCATGGAAAACGCGGCGCCCGAGCGCACCGATACCAGCAGCGGGTTCTTCGAATCGCCGAATCTCTTGCCGACTTTCTTTTCGATCTCGGCGAGCGCCTCAACGACCTGCTCCCACATTCCTTCGGGAAACTGCTTATTGTTGTCGTAAAACGCGTTGCAGGCTTCGGTCGTGACGATGAGCCCGGGCGGAACGGGCAGCCCGGCGCGCGTCATCTCGCACAGCCCGGCGCCTTTGCCGCCAAAAAGGGATTTGTTATCGCCGTTACCCTCTTCAAAAAGGTAAACCCATTTGTGTTGCTGTTCAGGTGATTCGTCGTTGGTGTCGATGGTTTCAGTCGCTTCCAGGATGGCTTCACTCACAATCTTCTACCTCATGCAGGGATTCAGGGAAAATGGCTCTGGAACGTAACAGCCGCTGTTGCCAGCAAGCGAGGACGCTTGCGCTGCAGTGGCGGTGTAATGATACACCGAGTTCGCGCAGCGCGCAGCAGGGAAGGCGGCCGAATTAAGCCCGCCGGTGATCGCGATCACAGGAACTAAGCAACAATATTTTGTGTATTTCGTGTGATTTCGTGGATCATCTCACTGGGTTAGGCAAATACGATCCACGAAATCACACGAAATTGAGACTCGGTGTCTTATTCACACCAGGCTCTAGGAGTGTGTCGGAAAAAATGACAACCACACCCTGTTTAGTACCCCGAGCGCCAGCGAGGGGATCAATTGCTCCGCTGCTCAGTGAACGACTCACTTTAGGACCCCTCGCTGGCGCTCGGGGTACTTAGACGGATCGTGGTTGTCAATTTCCCGACAGACTCCTAGAGCAGGGTATGAATAACACAAAATATCGTACTTTCAGGGACGCCCGCCCAATCAATACTTCGGTACGCGCGGATCGACCTCATCCGACCAGGCAGTGATGCCGCCCTTGAGGTTGACCAGTTTTCCGGAAAAGCCAGAGCGTTGCAGCGCCTCGATCGCTTTCGCGCTCCGGCCGCCCATCTTGCAGTGCACGACCGTCTCGCGCTCCGGATCAATCTCGTTCATGCGATTGAGCACCTGGCCCAACGGAATCAAGTGCGAGTTTGGTATCTGCCCAATCTCGTATTCGTGCGGCTCGCGGACGTCGATGATTTGAATGTCGTCGCCTTTGTCCAGGCGTTGCTTGAGTTGAATTGCAGTGATCTCTTCCATGGTCGTCCTAGTTTCGATCTGCGGTGTGATGCCGCAAAACTGTTCATAGTCGATAAGCTCTTTAATCGTTGGGTTGGTGCCACAAACGGGGCAATCAGGATTTTTGCGCAGCTTCAATTCGCGAAAGCGCAAACGCCAGGCGTCGAAAAGCAGCAAGCGGTTCACCATAATGTCCGGGGCGCCGAGAATAATCTTGATTGCCTCGTTCGCCTGAATCGCGCCAATGATTCCCGGTAGTACACCCAGCACACCGCCCTCGGCGCATGAAGGGACCAAACCGGGCGGTGGCGGTTCGGGATAAAGGCAGCGATAGCACGGGCCACGTGTGGCCCAGAACACGCTCGCTTGTCCTTCAAAGCGGAAGATTGAGCCATAAACATTCGGCTTGCCGGTGAGGACGCAGGCATCGTTTACCAGGTAGCGGGTCGGAAAGTTGTCCGTGCCGTCAACGATCACATCGTAGTTCACAAATAGGCGCAGCGCGTTCTCGCTCGTTAATCTGGTCTCATGCGTTTCGATCTCCACGTGGGGATTGATGTCCTGGATGCGATCGCGCGCCGAGGCAATCTTCGGCCGGCCCACATCCTTGGTGCCGTGAATGATCTGGCGTTGCAGATTTGAAGCATCGACTACGTCAAAATCGACCAGCCCCAGCCGTCCAACGCCCGCGGCCGCAAGATACATGCCCAACGGCGCTCCCAAACCGCCGGTGCCAATCATCAGGATGCTGGCGGCCTTAAGCCTCCGCTGACCGGTCATGCCGACTTCAGGCATGATCAGATGGCGGCTGTAACGCGCGACTTCTTCGTTGGAGAGCATCGGCAGCCCGTAAGGCAAACTCTCAGGTGGCATATCCTGGAGCGGCTCAGCAAGAGTTTGGGTCTCACTCAAACCGGCGGGGTGCGCGGAGCCGCCGGCAATCGATGGCACAATTAAGATCGTGTCGCCATCTTTAACCGGCGTTTCCGGCCCGCTGACGTGACGAATGTCTTCATCGTTGACATAGACGTTGACAAAATTTCGCAACGCGTTTTGATCATTGAACAGGTGGCGCCGCAGCTCGCGATGAGTTGTGGTCAGCTGGTTCAGGGCCTCGCCGGCAGTCTGCGCATCCACGTGCACCTCGGCCTGACCACCGGCAAATTGCCGTAATGGTGTGGGTATCGTTATTGTAATTGGCATGTGCGTTACCTCGAACAATTCATTCATTAACTCATTGGTTCATTTATTCATTTTAAAAATCATCATTGTCATGAATCCAATGAGTCAATGAATCAATGAACAAATGAATCAATATTGATCACACGATCTCTTCTTCATTAAATCGCGACCGATCGGTTTCCATTTCCCACGATCTTAGATCCGCCGCCCGCCCCTGCTCAACGGCCATGACAATATATGAATACGTCGGCCACGCGTGCTCGAGATCGTATTGCGAAGGCACGGCCGCCTCATCGGGGTGGGAATGATAAAAACCAATGACATCGAAGGCTTTTGCGCGCGCGTATTTCTCGCCGCGCACTAATTCTTCGGGTCGAATCAAAAACCGATTGCGTTTCGCTGCCTCTTCGCGAGCGTTGGAAATGGGATATGTCTCGAGGACCTGCTTGCGCCCATCTTCGAAGCGGCCGAGCATCAAGCCGCAGCATTCAAACGGGTAGTCACGCTCGCCGTGGGCGCGCATCTCGTCTTTGTGATGTTCTTCAAGCGCGATCAAAGTAATTTCGTGATCCTTTCCGTGACACTTCGTGTGAATTCGTGGATCGTCCGGCTGTGGCCGTGAAAGAACGATCCACGAAATCATACGAACTGTCACGAAGCCTAACCCGGGGGTGCCACTGTCGCGGAACCCTCTGAACTAAACCTTCAGGCCTTTTGACTCTGTGCCCCGGTGAGAACTTCCAACACTGAGAGCGCTTGATCGACGTCCGCGATGATGTCGTGCACACTTTCTATGCCCACGGAAAGTCGAATCAAGCCGTCGCTGATTCCCAATTCGCGTCGCCGCGCCGGCGACAGATCGCGATGCGACGCGGTAGCGGGATGCAGCGCGCTCGTGAATACGTCACCGAGGCTGCTGGAGCGAACACACAGCTGCAACGCATCCATAAAACGGAATGCCGCGGCCCGCGTGTTATCTTTCAGCTCCAGCGAGACAAGCGCCCCAAACTGTCCGCTGCGCAAAACGCGGCCCGCGACGTGCGCTTCATTACCGGCGGCGAGACCAGGAAAATATACTCGTGCAATGCGGGTGTCATTCTTCAGATGAGCGGCCAATTGGATTGCGTTTTCGCAATGGCGGTCCATTCGCACGCCCAGCGTCTTGATACCACGAAGGATTTCATGCGCTTCCCACGGACTGAGGACACCGCCGGCCAGCTTCATCGCCCCGGTCAACGCCATACTGTCCAGCTCATCTCGGGAAACTGCAATCCCGCCCATGGCATCGGCATGTCCGCTCAGGAATTTGGTGGCGCTGTGGACTACCAGATCAGCTCCATGCCTTAGTGGCTGGCAAAGGTAGGGCGAAGCGAAAGTGTTGTCGATAATCAGCCGCGCCCCGGAACTGTGCGCAATCTCAGCGCAGGTGTCTATATCACAAACTTTCAACAGCGGGTTCGAGATCGTTTCGGCAATCAACACGCGAGGTCTTGACTCGAGCGTCTTTGCACGTACTTCCTCGAGATTGCCGAAGTCTGCAAAACCGGTCTTGATGCCAAATGACCCGAAAATATTCAGGAGCAAATTTGTGGTCGCGCCATAAAGATCCTGCGATGCGAGCACCACGGACCCTGGCGACAATTCACAAGCCAACAAGGCAGCATGGATGGCCGCCATCCCCGATCCATAAGCACGGGCCGTCGCGCCACTCTCGACGGCGCAAATTGCTTTTTCAAAGATGGTAACCGTGGGATTCCCGTGACGCGTGTAGACATACCCCTCGATTTCGCCGGCAAAGGCCTGGTCCATCTGGTCCATCGACTCGTAGGTATAAGTCGCCGATGCGTAGATGGGAGTTGCGGTTGGTTGGCCTACCGGCGGTTCGCCGCTGCCGGTGGCGTGTACGAATTGCGTTTCGAGGTGCAGATTATTTTTCCGTTCAGCCATTGCTCAGTCGGTCCAAAAGTGCTCGGTCATGTATCGCTCACCGCCATCGCAGAGAATGGTCACCACCACCGAATCAGGTGGCAGTTTCGACGCCAGCGAAAGTGCTGCCGTGACGTTAGCGCCGGAACTGACGCCCACAAACAACCCCTCTTCCCTCGCGAGGCGAACGGTCATTGCCTGAGCCGCCTCAGTTTGGACCTCAACCCTTTCGTCTGCCAAATTCGGATCAAAGATGCCCGGCATTTTCGAGGATGGCAAGTGCTTCAGGCCCTCGAGTCCATGAATCGGCGAATTGGGTTCCATGGAAATCGCGCGTAGTGCTGGATTCAATTCCTTGAGTTTGCGGGCCACGCCCACAAACGTGCCGCAGGTACCTAAGCCGCTGATGAAATGGGTGACGCGCCCGCCGGTCTGTTCCCAAATTTCGCGCGCGGTACCGTCGTAGTGTGCGCGCCAGTTGTTTTCGTTGTTGTATTGGTCGGGATAAAAATACTTTTGCGGTTCGCGCGCGGCCATTTCGCGTGCGAGTACCTGCGCTCCATCGCTGCCCTCGAGCGGATTGGTTTCAATTAACGTCGCACCATAAATTCGTAGAATGCGTTTACGTTCGTCACTCGCATTTTTTGGCAGACACAGAGTCACGGGATAACAACGCGCGGCGCCTATCATTGCGTAAGCAATGCCGGTATTACCGCTGGTCGCGTCGAGAATGGTTTTTCCCGGATAGAGCCGTCCCGATTGCTCCCCTTCGAGAATCATCCGCAACGCAGGACGATCTTTAACCGAGCCACCGGGATTTAAGTGCTCGGCTTTCAGCAATAAATCAACTCCGGCCGGAAGATCGCGCGCCAGATGGCGCAGCCTTAACAGGGGAGTGTTGCCGATCTGCGCTTCCAGGGCTTCCGGACCCATGGTCGCGATGTGAGCTATCCGATCCAACGATTCTGATTGCATGGTCATTGCCATTTCTTGATTCGGAAAAACGAAAACCGGCCGTTTCCTTTCGGGAATCGCGACCGGTTTTAAAAACTTTTTGCCGTATGTGTTAGCTAACTCATACGCACAGCTTTTGCCCGGTCGCTCCTCGTTGACGAGAAGCAGACGTACAGGCGCAACAGTAATAGTAAGAGTATCGCTCGAACTTCATACCTGGAAGATTAGGCAAGGAAAACTATAGGCGCGGCGGAAAATGAGTGTCAAGTGCCGGACTACACGGCTATTGGTTTAATTTGCCAAGTCACTAAAGGCTGGGGGCGGGGACGT
>AP72_2010_repI_A001DRAFT_1000241_pt1 | contig 12275 bp, 13 predicted proteins | sample AmaPasrepliIA001_FD_9535 | JGI IMG/M metagenome (IMG submission 9535)
CATACCGGCTGCGCCAGGTGCGTCTCTGGCAAAAAGCGATGCGTCGCGCGGAGTTTGTCGGACGAGCGCAACAGTTCTTCGTAGGTTCCATCGGTCCCAACGCCGAAGCTAACTGGGATCTCCCCGGCGCGAACACACGGGAAGCCGATTTCGGTGTCAACTATTTCCTCCGCGACGGAATGAAGGGCATCTTCAGCTACGGCCGCCAGTTCAGTTCTGCGGGCAACTTCAATCAGTGGAGCTTCGGTCTGGCCTACCGCTTCCTGATTCCGCTCGGGCCCACCGGTTCGCCAAAGGAAGCCCAATGAAACCACGTACGCACAGGATCGTGTTGGTCGCACTCTTCATGCTGACGCTAGCCACATCCATGTTCGCAGGTCCTTCTCCGGCCAAAAAGGATGCGTCCGCGGGCGTCCCGGTGGTTCACGCCTCGGACGCAGACTCGATGCGGATCGAAGGCGAGAAGCGATTCCATTCCAACTGTGGGCGATGCCATGCCGCGCCGCAGAAATTTCCGCCGCGCATGATGGCGACCGTCCTGAGGCACATGCGGGTTCGCGCCACCATCACCGACGAAGACCGCCGGTTGATTCTCTTCTACATGACCCAGTAACCACGGCGATAACCGCTCGCGAACTTATGACAAATCGATCAAAAACTCAGCGTATCTTTGTGGAAACCGTGCTGGTGGGGGTTCTGTCGTTTAGTGCATCGTTTGCGCATGCACAGGGGCGTGTCATCGAACTGACGGCCGACAGTGATAGCCGCTACAAGATCGCAGGCATGCGCACGCCGGAGATTACGGTTAAGCCCGGAGAACAGCTTCTTCTCCGGGTGACGGCGCATAAAGGCAAGTCCTGGAACCGGGATGGTTCCATTCACGGGTTCACGCTGTTGCGCGCGAAAGATCGCACAAAAGTGGAAGGGTGGGATCTTTTATTCAAGCCCGGCAAGCAGGAGTTCCTCATGACGGCGCCATCCGATCCTGGGGAATATGTCGTGGTCTGTACGGTGATATGCAGTGAAGAGCATGAAGGCATGCACATGAGGTTTACGGTGCAGCCCTGAGGAACAGCTATGAATCGATTCATCATGTCGTGGGCCTTGGGAGTGCTGGCGGTTGCCGCGGCCGCCGGCGGCCAGAACACGCAGACGTTTCACGGAGAAGTTTCCGACAGCCAGTGCGCGTTGAACGTCCATTCACTGACAAGATCGCACCAGGAGATGCTCAAGTCGAAGTCGATGGGCGGGACCGCTAACACCTGCGCTGTTTACTGCATCGAGCATCTAGGCGGATATCTTGTGTTGTCAGCGGGAAAAAATGTGTACCGGCTCGACCGTGCTGATCTGGTGCACGGATTCGAAGGCCGTAAGGTTGTCGTAACCGGAGTTCTTGATAGCAAGCTCAACCAGATTCACGTGCTCAAGATCGACCTGGAAGAGAAACCATAGTTCTTCGTCCTGCCTCAGTCAGAACAAACACACCCAAGATTGCGATCTCCGGTTCGATCGCGTGTCGATACCGCGGGATTGCATAAACGAAGTAGTAGATCATCGGATATAGCAGGACCAGCCAGAACAACAGCCACGCGCCAGGTCGGCGCTGCCGCAGCGCGCGTCCCAATCCCCAAAACATCAGCACAGACGTAGCCAGAAACAGGGAATCCTTCACCAGCCCGATCCACGCCGGGTCGGTCACTCTTGGAGGACCCGCCCAGAAACATAGAAAACGCTTGAACGAGAGGACCGCAAACCGTCCGTAATCAGCCTTGATGTAGGCAACCGCCTGTTGCTTTCGCATGGCGATGTAATTCAATTCGCCCATGGTCTGGAACCGATGCATGGCATACGAATCGTGCGGCGGATCGAGATACAGCATCAGCGTGCCATCGGCGCCATTGCCATTGCCCAGTCGAAGCTCCGCTCCGAAGTTGTCGCGGATGAAAATGAATTTCCCAAATGTCCGATAGTTCCGCACCAGCCATGGAGTAATGCAGGCAAAGAACACAACCGACGCCAGCACGACTCCCGCAAAAGATTTCTTGCCGGCTTTTACTCGCCTATACCACGCATAAAGTCCTGCCGCGGGAAGAAACGAAAGCAGGGAAGTACCGTTCAACGCAATGATTCCCCAAAGTAGACCGAACTCAACCCACGGTAGCCAGCCATCCCGATCTTCCAGCACCAACGCCAGCCAAATTACGGTTGCGAGCAACAGCGCCGAGAGGCTGGTTTCCCAGATCGCCCGCGTGCACCAGAACATCACATTCGGCAGCAATGCCCACGCCCACGCGGCTCCAACCGCGACTTTCTCGGAGAACATCCGTTTCGCAATCCAAAAGATCGGAACACTAGTCAAAGCCGAGCACAGGCTGTTGATCGCCAACAGGGCGAACGCCGAGGCCCGTGAGTAGATCCCAAAGATGTGAAACACGCCAGCGATCAGATACGGATAAAACGGAGGCTCCCACGCCGTTGGTCCCGTAGGAACACCGAACTGGTTGCTGAAGCCGTGTCCGGATGCCAGAGACGCCGCGATACTTCCCATCTCCCACCCGAAACTGAAGTTGTTGCCTGTAGTCTTGAACTTGTAGGTGTGCCCGACAACTATCCAGCCAACGCGTAGGACAAGCGCGACAACAACAATCCAGAAAGTCGAGCTGCGGATCCGCGCCCATGTCCGGAAAAGCGCGCCAGCAGCCTGCGTGCGGTTCGCCGATGCGTTTTCCATGAGTGAGTCTATTTGTAACCGAGACAGTGGTTTGGAGCAACCACGACTCCCTCTGTGTTCCCGGTGAACGCTGTGGTGAAAGCCTTTCTGACCTTACTTCACATTCACGGCACGTCGCAGGCGTACAATGCTCGAACCACATCGGAGGTGGGTCATGATTCTGGGGATTTCCACTGCAACGTTTACCGCTCTACACGTTGTGATCAGCCTGGTGGGGATTGGCTCTGGACTCGTCGTCATGTATGGATTCTTCAATTCCAACCGCATGGAGCGCTGGACCCAACTGTTTCTCGCGACCACCGCGTTAACCAGCCTTACAGGATTTCTCTTTCCGAATGAGCACATAACTCCCGGTATCGTCATCGGCATCCTGTCGATGATCATTCTGGCGGTAGCGGTGGGCGCGCGCTATGGACTCCGCATGAGAGGCCTGTGGCGTCCAGCCTATGTGATCTCCGCGGCAATTGCCCTTTACTTCAACGTTTTCGTCTTGGTGGTGCAGTCGTTCGAGAAAGCACCCGCGCTCCGTGCACTTGCTCCCACGCAGAAGGAACCGCCATTCGCCATCGCACAACTGTTGGTTCTGATCCTGTTCGTTGTCCTAACGGTGTTCGCAGTAAAGCGCTTCCGCCCGGACGCGCAACCCGCAGCTGCCGACCTGGCGAGCGCGAAGCGCGCAGCCTAACCACGGGTAAGTTCCACAAAAGTGGGGTGCCCCATGTCTCGCAGCCCATGCGAGACGTGGGATATCCAAGGTTTCAGTTCTCGTAAGGGCTACCAATTCCCACTGTTGAACGCCATCTCAAGCTCCTAAACGGGCAAAGAGCGCCGTCCAGATTTCCCTGTGATCCCTGTGGTCCCGGTGGTGAATGCTCTTGACCCAATCGAGTGCAAGAAAAATTGCGCCTAGCTTCAATGACTTACAGCGACAACGCGAATTTAGCTTGACAAAAATGAACGACGAGCAGTAATTTAACGTTGTTAACTAAACACCGTTAACAAAGGAATCGCTGTTATGGGAATCAAAGAACGCCGCGAACGTGAGAAGTCGGAAACCCGCGACAAGATCCTCGACGCCGCGCGCGAGCTTTTCGTCACTCAGGGTTTTGAAGGCGTCTCCATGCGCAAGGTGGCGGAAAAGATCGAGTACTCGCCCACTGCCATCTACGTACACTTCGCCGACAAGCAGGAACTCTTCCGCGAGCTCTGCCATCAGGACTACGCCCGCCTAGCCGAAGTCTTCCAGAGTTCCGTAATGTCAACCGATCCGGTGGAGCGCCTCAAGCAAATCGGCGCGATCTACATCGATTTCGGAACGCGCTACCCAAATCATTACAAGTTCATGTTTATGACGCCGCATCCCCCCCACGAGCCGGACGAGGTGGACCGGGAAATGATGGGCAATCCCGAAAAGGACGCTTACGCCTTCCTGAAGTGGGCGGTTCAGCAAGCACTGGATGCGAAGTGCTTCCGCCAGGAACTCACCGACGCCGAGCTGCTCTCACAAACCCTGTGGGCCTCGGTGCACGGAGTCATATCTCTTCATATCGCGAAAGGTTGCGATCCGTGGGTCGACTGGCGCCCCATGCGCGATCGTGCGGAACTAATGTTGGACGTCACTCTCCGCGGACTCATGCGTCCCACGACAGAGGGAGAAGGGAATTAGCCATGCCGCCGTTAGCGCAAAGAAATCTCTTTCACGACAAAGTTCGCTTGACCGTGACGCTGACCGGCATCGTGTTCTCAGTCGTCCTGATCGTAGTACAGCTGGGCCTGTTTCTCGGATTCACGACTGCGACGTCAAATCTCATCGACCACTCGGGCGCAGACCTGTGGATCACTTCGAAGAACGTACCTTACGTCGAGCAGGGCGTAGCATTCAGCGAGCGCAAGCTCAACCAGGTGCGTGCGGTTCCGGGCGTAGAAGACGCGCAGAAACTCATCACCCGCTGGACGCAGTGGAAGCGCCACGACGGTGGCCAGGATTCCGTGCAGATCGTCGGCATCAATGTCGATGCCAAGATGGAGCGCCCTTGGAACCTGGTCGAGGGCAGAGTCGAAGACCTGAAATCTCCGGATGCCGTAATTCTTGACGAACTCTACAAACAGAAACTGGGCGTATCGCATGTCGGAGAAGTATTCGAAATCGGTGGTTACCGCGCGCGTGTCGTCGGTTTCACTCGGGGCATCCGCTCCTTCACCACTTCGCCGTATGTATTCACCAGCTTCAAGAACGCGCAGGATTTCGCCAATCTCCGCGAAGACCAGACCATGTTCATTCTGGTAAAGGTCGCCCCCGGAGCCAACATCGAACACGTGCGTCGCGATCTGCTCGATCGCGTAAAAGACGTAGAAGTCTTCAAAACCGCGGAGTTCAGCCGCATGACGACCTTCTACTGGATGTTTACCACCGGTGCCGGAGTAGCCGTCCTGATCGCCGCCGTGCTCGGCTTGGTTGTTGGATTCGTAGTTGTCGCGCAGACGATCTATGCCACGACCGTCGATCACATCCGCGAGTTCGGAACGCTGAAGGCGATGGGCGCTCCAAACAGTTACGTCTACAAAGTGATCATGAAGCAGGCAGCAATTGCCGCCGTCCTGGGATATGCCTTGGGAATGATCGTAAGTGTGTTCGTAGTCCACGGCAGCCAAAAAGGCGGCGCCGCGATCCTAATGCCGCCACAGATGGCGGTAGGAATGTTCTTCCTAACGTTGCTGATGTGCGTGGGTGCAGCGCTGGTCTCGATCAATAAAGTAACCAGAATTGACCCAGCGATGGTGTTCAAAGGCTAAAGGGTTTCCCTGTGAAACTCTGCGTTCCCTGTGGTGAAAGATTTTTCTCACCGCAGAGAACACAGAGAAAAACACAGAGGAAGGATGGGGAAAATGCAGTCCGCAATCGCAGTAAGAGATCTAACAAAGAAATACGAAGAAGGCACCAGTAGCACTCTAGCCCTGCGAGGCGTAGACCTGGACGTTCATTCCGGAGAGTTGCTCATGCTGATGGGTCCCTCCGGCAGCGGCAAAACCACTCTGCTCTCCATCATGGGATGCATCCTGACCGCGAGTTCCGGCAGCGTCCGCGTCGCCGGCAGGGAAGTCGTCGGCCTCAACGAAAAACAGCTTCCCGCCCTGCGCTTGGAGCACATCGGTTTCGTATTTCAGGGATTCAATCTATTCCCGACGTTAACGGCTGGCGAAAACGTCGAGTTGATGCTCGACCTCAAAGGACTCTCGACCAGCAAGGCGAAGAAGCGGTCACAAGAATTATTGGAGCAAGTCGGCCTCCGAGAGAAATACACTGCCTTCCCCTCCGACCTGAGCGGAGGCCAGAAGCAGCGTGTAGCCATCGCCCGCGCCCTCGCCGGAGATCCTGGAATCATCCTCGCCGATGAGCCCACCGCAGCGCTCGACTCCCACACCGGTCGCAACGTGATGGAAATGATGAGCGACCTGGCACATAAGCGGGGACGAGCAGTCGTCATCGTGACCCACGACTCGCGTGTCCTCAATTTCGCCGACCGCATCGTAAGGATCGAAGACGGGGCGATCGCTCGCAAGCCCGAGGCAGAGATGGTTCCGTCCGGTCTGTTGTCGCAGCATTTTTCCCAGTCCGGATTGAGTTTGGCTTAGTTCAACGGAAATTCAACGCAACAAGAAGTGGAGAAATCCTATGTCGCAGCTTTCAATCTCGACTCTCAAGAACCGGACGACCCTACTCATAGGCCTGGGCCTTTTTCTGCTCACGGCAACGCTGGTCCTCGCCTCTCGCCGGGGCCAGGAGTCCGCCGCGTCATCCAAGTCCGCAACCAACTCAGTATTGTTGCCAATCGCCGGACCAGGCCGCGTCGAGCCCGCCTCCGAAGACATCAAGATCGGCTCGGAATTAAGCGGGCGGCTGAAAGTCGTGAACGTCGAAGAAGGCGACAGCATCCACCACGGCGAAGTTCTGGCCGAACTTGAGAACGCGGACTACCGCGCGCAAGTCGCATCGGCCCGCGCAAACGTGATCGCCAAGCAAGCTGTCCTGCGCAAAGTGATCAACGGCGCCCGCCACCAGGAACGAGCTGAGGCGTGGTCTTCCGTGAACGAAGCCAAGGCCGTAATGGAGAACTCGAAATCGGAACTGCATCGCCGCCAGGAGTTGTTCTCGGCCGGTGTGGTCTCGCGCGAAGAACTCGATCGCTATGCCCGCGAAGCCGATGTCGCCCAGGCAAAATACGAGGCTGCGGTGCAGCAACATGCGCTGGTAGACGATCGAGCCCGTGAAGAAGATCAATCCTTTGCAGAGGCTGACCTGAAACTCGCGGAAGCTCAGTTTGAAGAAGCGCAGGCACGCTACGACAAGACCTTTATCCGTTCTCCCATCGATGGAACTGTGTTGCGCAAGCATCATCGCAGCGGCGAAAGCGTTTCGAACTCCTCGACAGTGCCCGACCCCGTGCTGACCATCGGAGATCGTAAGACGCTTCGCGTGCGGGTCGACGTTGACGAGACCGACGTAAGCAAAGTCGCTGTCGGCCAAAGAGCCTATGTAACCGCCGACGCCTTCGGGAAGCAGAAGTTCTGGGGACACGTAGTCCGTGTCGGTCAGCAACTCGGCCCGAAGAATGTCCGCACCGACGAGCCCACCGAGAAAGTCGACACTAAGATCCTCGAAACGCTAGTCGAACTCGATGCTGGCCAGCACCTTCCGGACGGATTGCGGGTAGACGCTTTTATCGTTCCGAACGGTGGGGAACTAGCCCAAAACCGCTAATCATCGATCACCCAAGCTTGTGTAGCCCCGGACGCCTTCGTCCGGGGCGCCCCAAGCGCAGGTCTTGGGTGCGGGGCGTTGCCCAAACCATAAGCCATCAAATGATGCAGCAAGGCTTTCCGGTAAAATACTTGTTCTTCCGCGGAACACTGGTTTGATGACAGATCTCATCCTGACTGACCGCTTCCTGGTCCTTGCCGCGCCCAAGGGCGTTATTCCCTACATCCGGCAACATTTCCTCGATACCACGTTTCGCGGTCTCTATCACGCGAACGCATTCGATATCGCACTGCTGGTGCCGTACTTCATCGTGCTGATCCTGCTAGCCGGATACGGCGCACACCGCTACGTTCTTGTCTATCTGTACTACAAGCATCAGAGAAAGCGCACGACCGAGCCCCCCACTCGTTTTGAGGAACTGCCACGCATCACCGTGCAGTTGCCGATCTTCAACGAGCAATACGTGGTTGAGCGTCTCCTCGAAGCCGTCTGCAGGCTGGACTATCCGCGCGAAAAACTGGAGATCCAAGTCCTCGACGACTCCACCGACGAAACCGTCGACGTAGCCCGCGGACTGGTCGACCGCTTCGCCGCCCTGGCTAATCCCATCACTTATCATCACCGCACCAATCGCCACGGCTTCAAAGCCGGGGCCCTCGCGGAGGGCATGCTGTCCGCCAAGGGCGAATTCATTGCGATCTTCGACGCCGACTTCACCCCGCCGGAAGATTTCCTGAAGCGCTGCATCGACCACTTCACCGATCCCAGGATCGGGATGGTCCAAACCCGCTGGACTCATATCAACCGCAACTACTCCTTCCTGACGGAAGTGGAGGCCATCCTGCTCGACGGCCACTTCGTGCTCGAGCACTCGGGACGAGCTCGTACCGGACTCTTCTTCAATTTCAATGGCACCGCCGGAATGTGGCGCCGTGCCACGATTGAAGAAGCCGGAGGCTGGCAACACGACACACTCACCGAAGACACGGATCTCTCCTACCGCGCGCAGCTCAAAGGATGGAAGTTTATTTACCTGCAGGACGTCGAATGCCCGGCGGAACTTCCCGTCGAAATGACCGCCTTCAAAACACAACAGGCGCGCTGGGCCAAGGGTCTCATTCAAACCGGAAAGAAGATTCTCCCGCGTGTTCTGAAGAGCGACGCCCCGCTGCACACCAAGATCGAAGCCTGGTACCACCTCACCGCAAATATCAGCTATCCGCTGATGATCATGCTTTCCGTGCTGCTGCTGCCGGCGATGATCATCCGCTTCTATCAGGGTTGGTTTCAGATGCTATACATCGACCTGCCACTGTTCATGGCATCGACGTTCTCCATTTCAAGTTTCTACCTGGTCTCGCAACGTGAACTTTTTCCCCGAAGCTGGCCTCGCGCCCTGCTCTATCTGCCGTTCCTGATGGCGCTCGGCATTGGCCTCACAATCACCAACACCAAAGCCGTGATCGAAGCCCTAATCGGCAAGCAGAGCGCCTTCGCCCGCACGCCCAAATATCGAGTTGAAACTAAAAAGGACAAAATCGGCGCCACCAAATACCGCAAGCGCCTGGGATGGGTCCCGTGGGTCGAGCTCCTGATCGGCACCTACTTCGCGATGACGGTTTACTACGCAGTCGAGAACGAGAACTACATCACGGTGCCCTTTCTCTTGCTGTTTGTTGTAGGTTACTGGTGCACAGGCCTAATGTCTCTTCTGCAAGGCCGCTTCGCCAGATCGTCGAGCCGCGCCACGACGCACACGAAACCGTTCCCCGTAGGCGTATAGCAGTTTGTTCTCCTTACGTGTGAACCTTAGTGTCCTTAGTGGTTCAAGCTTTGCAACGTAAATAGGGCCCCCGCGAACGGCGATCTCCGTCTATAAAATGCACATGCAGGGCCGCACGATCGTGCGCGCGCGGCGGCACCCAACTAGCCTTCCCTTGACAATCGTTCTACAATCCAGTCTCCGAACATAGTCACTTCCTTCGATCTCGAAGTTTCCGAGGAGGATGCGATGCTTCGTTCTCATAGGACTCTCCAAGCCGCTCTGGTCACCGCTGTCGCGATCGTCCTTCTTAGTTGTGGCAGCGAGCACAGTTCCGACGAATATTACGTGTTCGTCTCTACGAACCTGCAAATTCCTTACTGGAAAACCGCGGCCAGCGGTCTTTCCAATGCGGCATCGCAGTTGAAGGGCATACGCTTCGAGGTTCTTGGCCCGCAAACGTTTGATCCCAAGGCCGAGCGTGATGCCCTCGACGAAGCGGTGCAGAAAAAGGCGACCGGCATCCTGATCTCCGTCGCCGACGAAAACCTCCTCAACGACAGCATCAACAAAGCCGTTGCCGCAGGAATTCCCGTTATTACCGTCGACTCCGACGCCCCCAAGAGCCAGCGCCTCTTCTTCATTGGCACCAACAACTACGGCGCCGGATTCACCGGTGGCATGCGCCTCGCCCAGGAACTCAAAGGGAAGGGTAACGTCGTCTTCTTCACCATGCCCGATCAGCACAACCTGCAAGACCGGTTGCGGGGATACAAAGACGCCCTCGCCAAAACTCCCGAGATCAAGATCACTCGCGTCGTTGATATCCAGGGAGATCCGCGCATCGCCTTCGACACGGCCACGCAGATCGTCGGCAAGGAGCGCGACAAAGTCGATGCCTTCGTGTGCCTCGAAGCACAATCAGGAAAGGAAGTCGCGGGGGTTCTGAACAGCTATCACGTGAGCGGCAAGACTGTGATAGCCATGGACACCGACCAAGAAACCCTGGACGGGATTCAGAAAGGCGTAATCGCCGCCACCATTTCGCAGAAACCTTACACGATGGCCTTCGTCGGCTTGCAGATGCTCGACAATCTGAATCACCACAAACCGGGCTCTCTCGATAAAGACTGGTCAATCGACAATTACTCTCCGATCCCAGCCTTCGTCGACACAGGATCAGACCTGATCGACAAGAACAACGTTCAGTCCTTCATCCAGGCAGGGAAGAACCTCTCGTCACCAAAATAAAGGACTCAGAACTGCTTTTTTCGGATTCGGTCCTCCACGTCTTGCTCAACTGAGAAGGCAGAACTGGGGTTTCGAATGAACCTGCCCTCAAGTTCGTAGGCCTGTTTTTCGAGCGGGATCTCCTCATAGGACCCGCCACTTAGGAAGCCGCGAACGTAGTATTCGGCAAATCCATCCAACCCGAGATGTTTGTNCTGAACGGTATGAACCAGTTCGTGAAACAGCAAAGCCGGGGTGAAGGGATCGACGTGGACGACCACATCCTGAAAAGTAATTCCCGCCATGTCCGAGAAGGGCGGCGCATTCCGGATTCCCAGTGCCTTCAACTGGGAATAGAAGTTCGGTTCAGGAGCGCGTCCGCGCACAACCCGAACGCGCTCAATAATGTCCTCAGCGAAGAATGCCTGAACGGTTCTTACAGAGTCTGGCAGAGTCTGGCTGAATTCGCTTCGCTGATTTCAGGAAGTTCGCACGCTGATCTCCGATATACGTGGCCATCCATTCGATCAGTTGGTCGATTTGCTGAGATGACAAGCGGAGGGCTGGCATCAGTCGTCAGGAAATATACTCGCGGATATACTCGTCTTTTGTATTCGCCAGCTGCCGGATATCCCCGTCGAAAACCACCTTCCCGTCGCGCAGGATCAGGAAACTCATCGGCACGTCGCAGTATTGACCGCGGGGCAAGGCTTTCAGAGTGCTGTTTTTTGGATCGAATTGATGCGTGGCCATCGTAAAAGCGTCCTGCAGTCGATGCGTCACGAGTAGGGCACTGGTTCGATAAACGTCCCGCTGCTTCATGATCAATTCGATGATTGTGTTCGAAGTGACCGGGTCCAACCCACCCGTCGGTGAATCGTAGAGCAGAAGTTCGGGATGTGTAATGATCGCGCGCGCAATCGCCACCCTGCGCCTCATGCCTCCCGAAAGCTCCGAGGGAAACAGATCCAGCGTATGTTCCAGCTCAACGAATCGCAGCGACTCACGCACACGTCCGTCAATCTCATCGTCGTAGATGCCGTGCTCCTCTGTAAGCCGGTATGCGACGTTCTCCCGCACCGTCAGCGAATCGAACAGTGCGCTTTCTTGGAAAACCATGCCCAGATGCGATCGCATTGGGAACAGCTGCTTCTCCGGCAAATCGGAGACTTCATTGCCCAGAACGGTGATTCGGCCGGAGTCAGGGGGCAGCAGTCCCAGTGCCAGCTTCAGGATTGTGCTCTTGCCCGATCCTGCCACGCCAAACAAAGCTTTGGTCTCTCCGAACGGGAGCTTGAAAGAAACACCCTGCAGCACGGGATTGTCGCCAAACGATAGATGCACGTCCTCAAAAATCACCGCCGCCCCAGAGGGCACAGATCCCGAGTCGAGTACGCGGTCGATGGTTGGCGACGACATATCAGTGATACGACAACACAGAGATCAGCAGCTTGGTGACGAAGAAATCCGTGACCAGAATCAAAACTGACGCGGCCACCACGGCTTGAGTAGTCGCGCGGCCCACACCCTGCGTCCCACCCCGCGCTGAGATTCCGTAATAGCAACCAATGGTCGCGATGATGAAGCCGAATAGAACGGGTTTCAGCAGTCCCATAAATACGTCTTGCAGTACCAGCACCTGCCACGCATTGTTCCAGTATTGGCGAGCATCCAGGCTGAGAAAAAGTTTGGCCACCATCAGCCCGCCCGCCAGTCCGACCAGGTCCGAAATAATGCTCAGGAAAAACAGCATGAATACCGTAGCCGTCACGCGTGGTGTCACCAGTTTCTTC